>ERZ839767.2845-NODE-2845-length-21281-cov-24.981956_pt1 | contig 21281 bp, 19 predicted proteins | sample MGYA00519879_ERZ839767 | MGnify/ENA primary metagenome ERZ839767 (study PRJEB31850, sample SAMEA3708852) | human gut metagenome | biome: human gut; feature: human-associated habitat; material: faeces | place: China | collected 2014 ... | reverse complement strand
CGCCCACCAGCGTGAGGATCGCACCCACGCCGATGCTGTGGAAGGTCTCGCCCTTAAAGTGCTGATAGGTGACAAGAGTGGAATCGCTGTTCACGATCAGCTTTGCGTTCTGCAGGCCGACGAATGCAACGAACAGACCGATGCCCACGCTGACAGCGCTCTTCAGGGTCATGGGGATGGCATTGAAGATGGCCTCACGCACATTGGTCAGGCTCAGCACGATGAAGATGATGCCCTCCACAAAAACGGCCATCAGGGCCAGCTGCCAGCTGTAACCCATGGTCAGGACGACCGTGTAGGAGAAGTAGGCGTTCAGGCCCATGCCGGGAGCCAGAGCGAACGGATAGTTGGCCAGCAGAGCCATCAGGGCAGTGCCAACGAACGATGCCAGCGAGGTGGCGATCAGGACCGCATTGGCATCCATGCCCGAAGCGGACAGGATGCTGGGGTTGACCGCAAGGATGTAGGCCATCGTCATAAAGGTGGTGACACCCGCCATGAGTTCGGTCTTGACATCGGTGTGGTTTTCTTTCAGGTGAAAGATCTTTTCTAACATGAAAGTTCCTCCTGTGTTATAGTAAAAACAAAAACCGCCGCGTGGGAACCGGCGGAAAGAACAGCTCCCATTGTAGCAGAACTGTTCCCACCTGTCCATGGTCGAAACACAGAAAATTCACGAAAAGTTCAAACTTTCTTGTATAGGTATGACTTATCCAAAGGCTTTTTGGCGTTTTATGGAAATTTTTCTTTCCGGTCATGGAGTTTGTGCCGCTCCGTATATCCCCATAGTCTGTATTTGCGATAAAATCGACCTCCTATTCACAAGAAAGCGCCCCCGCTCACTGCGATCTTACAGTGAACGGGGGCGCTGTGCTTTTCAGGGGACTCAGTCGTTGATCTCGGGGAAGCCTTCCAGCTTGGAGGTGCACTGGGGGCAGCGCACGGCCTTGATGGAGATCTCGCTCTGGCAGTAGGGGCAGACCTTGGTGGTCGGCTCCGCAGGAGCTTCCTCGGCCTCTTCCTTCTTCTTGTTGAACACGGCGTTGAAGGCCTTCAGCACCAGGAACAGCACAAAGGCAACGATCAGGAAATTGATGATCGCGCTGATGAACGAGCCGATCTTCAGATCAACATCGCCGATCTTGACGACCACTTCGGAGAAGTCGTTGTTGAAGAACAGACCGATCAGCGGATTGATGACATCGCCCACCAGAGAATTCACGATTGCCGTGAATGCCGAGCCGACGACCACACCAACTGCCATATCCAGCACGTTGCCGCGCATGGCAAAGGCCTTGAACTCCTCAAAAAACTTTTTGACACCCTTGATCTTTTGTTCTGCCATATTGCAATACCGCTCCTTTTCACACCCCGCAATGGGATCTTGTTGGTTCTATAATAATAGAAAAGAGCGGATTTTGCAAGAAAAAATCTCCGTAGGCCGGGGGGCTTACACCTGATGCTCTGCGATCCACTGGCCCATCTGCTGGGCGATGGCCTTGATCGAGCCATCCTCAAAGGGAACCTTCAGCCCGGCGGTCTGCATCAGCTCCGTATAGCTGGCCAGACCGGCACGGCGCACCAGCTTGAGGTAGCGCTCCCAGGCATCCTTGTGGTCCTTGAGGCTCAGCAGGAAGAACTGCAGCGCAGCCATGGTGGACAGGCAGTAATCAATATAGTAGAAGGGGCACTCATAGATGTGGAGCTGGCGCTGCCAGCCGGCACCGCGGCCATAGAAGGGCAGGTTGTCGAAATCGATCCAGGGGCGGTACTTGTGCTCCAGTTCCAGCCAGACGGCGTTGCGCTCGTCCGGGGTGAGGTCGGGGTTCTGGTACATCCTGTGCTGGAACTCGTCCACGATGCAGCCATAGGCCAGGAAGAGGAAGCTGTCCTCGGCGTGGAGCAGGGCGTATTTCCCGGTGTCCTTGCCAAAGAGCAGATGGTGCCAGGGAGCCGTCAGGAATTCCATGGCCATGGAATGGATCTCGGCGCTCTCCATGCCGGGGCACTCGAGGTCTGCGGGGACCTTGGGGTCACGCTCGGCCACATAGCCCTCAAAGGCGTGGCCGCACTCGTGGGTCAGCACGTCCACGTCAGCAGAGGTGTTGTTCCAGTTGGCAAAGATAAAGGGGGCCTTGTAGGTGGGCAGGCTGGTCATATAGCCGCCGGACATCTTGCCGGGGCGGCTCTCCACGTCGAACAGCTCATTGTCCTGCATGAAGTCAATGAATTCTGCGGTCTCGGGGCTCAGCTCGTGGTACATGGTGCGGGCGGCGGCCATCCGGGCATCGTAGCCGGGGATGGGAGAGGGGTTGCCGTCCTGAAACGCCACAGGCAGGTCGGAGAAGGTCAGGTGGGAGATGCCGGTGCGCTTGCAGCGCAGCTCGATCACCTTTTTCAGCTCGGGCACCACATCGCTGGCCACCTGGTCGCGGAACTTCCGGATCTCGGCAGGGCCGTAGCCGATGCGGTTCATCCGCACATAGGAAAGTTCGCTGTAATCGTGGTAGCCCAGGATCTGCGCCTGTGCGTTCAGGTTCTTGACGATGCTGGTGTACAGGCCGTCCAGCTCGTCACGGTGGGCATCGAAATACGCTGCCTCGGCCTCGTAGGCGGCGCGGCGGACGGCAGGGTCCAGGTTCTCCTTATAGGGGCCCAGCTGGGGAATGGTCAACTGCTTGCCGTCAAACTCGACCAGTGCGCCGCCGTACACCTGCTGGTACTGGCTGACAAGGGCGTTGTACTCCTTCTGCAGCTCCACGGTGCGGTCATCCATGCCCAGCACGGCGTTCTTCATACCGGCCACGCAGGTGGTGCCAAAGGCTTCGGTCAGCGCGTCCACATGGGCGTTGGCCAGAAATGCCCGGCTGATCTCCACCCGTGCGTTCTCCACGGCGGGACCGTTGGCATCAAAGAAATCCTGCTCGGCCTTCCAATAAGCGTCACGGGTGTCGCAGGTGTAGTGGATGCTTGCCAGCTGTGCGGCGGTGTTGTAATCGGCAAAGGCGCGGCTCTGCTCGTAGTAAACATTCACCAGCTCCTCGCCGCTGGCGGCCCCGGCGGCCTTGGCGGCCAGCGCCTTGCACTGGCTCAGCAGGGCATCAATGTCCGGGCGGGTATAACTCATTTCGCTGAATTTCATGGGATCCATCCTTTCGTTTCTTCTTGTCTGAGTGCTGAACCCATATTAGCACGTTTGGGGAAAAAGGGCAATGGAAAAGAGGAACTGCCCCTGTGGAGGAAAGTGTGTCAGAATTGTAAAAGTTAAAATATTTTAGCTATTATTCTTGACTTATCCGACGATTCAGATATAATGGTCGTGTTCGCAAAAAACCTCAAACTTTTTAGATAATAAAAATACAAGTCAATCAAAGGAGAATATTACCATGACGTTTGAAGAAATGAAGAAGATCGTTGTTGACACCCTGAACTGCGAGGAGGACAAGGTGACCATGGAGGCCAGCCTGACCGAGGATCTGGAGGCCGACAGCCTGGATGCCGTGGAGCTGAACATGGCGCTGGAGGATGCCTGCGGTGTGTCCATCCCGGACGAGGAGCTGGCAAAGCTCAAAACCGTGGGTGACATCTACAACTACATCACCGCACATATCTGAGGAAACATGCGATGAATGATATCCGAGATCTGCTCCCCAACCGGATGCGGGAGCGCACTTTCCAGCTGAAGGCCAAGCGGGATGCCGGAGCTGTCTGGCACGAGCCGCAGTTTGTGGAGTGCAAGCAGTGCGGCCGCCGCGCTGCCCGCACCCTGTGGGCCAGAAGCCTGTATGTCTGCCCCAACTGCGGCTATCACATGCCCATTGGCGGGTATTACCGGCTCAGTCTGGTGCTGGATCACGGCAGCTTCCGGGAACTGGACGCTGACCTTGATCCGCAGGATGTGCTGAACTTCCCCGGATACGGGGAAAAGCTTGCCGCCGCCCAGAACAAGACCGGCCTGCATGAGGCTGCCGTCACTGCCGTTGGCCGCATTGGCGGCGTGGCCTGTGTGGCAGCTGTGCTGGACAGCCGGTTCTTTATGGGCAGCATGAGCACGGCTGTGGGCGAGAAGATCACCCGCGCCGTGGAGTATGCCACCGCCAAGCGCCTGCCTCTGGTCATCTTTTCGGCCAGCGGCGGCGCGCGGATGCAGGAGGGCATTTTCAGCCTGATGCAGATGGCCAAGACCAGCGCCGCCATCCAGCGCTTTTCGGCAAAGGGCGGGCTGTACGTCAGTGTGCTGACCCACCCCACCACCGGCGGCGTGACCGCCAGCTTTGCAAGCCTGGGCGATATCATGCTGGCCGAACCGGGGGCACTCATCGGCTTTGCCGGCCCCCGTGTCATTGAGCAGACCATCGGTGAAAAACTGCCCGCCGGGTTCCAGCGCAGCGAATTCCAGATGGAACACGGCTTTGTGGATCAGGTGGTGCCCCGCAGTCAGCTGCGGGATACGCTGATCCAGGTCCTGCAGCTTCATGCCGGAGGGAAACACGAATGATAAAAGATATTTTGGAGCAGCTGGCCCCGCTGGACGCACAGATCGCCGCGCTGAAGGGCAGCGGCAGTGACATGGAGGCCATCACCGCCCATGCGTCCGAACTGGCAGAGCTGGCGGTGGAAGAGGACGAGATCCTGCGCTCCTGCGGCCCGCTGACTGCCGAGGACCGGGTCTTTCTGGCCCGTCATCCGGAGCGCCCGCACATCGACGAGACGATCTCTGCCCTGTTCACGGATTTCTTTGAGCAGCGCGGCGACCGGCAGTGCAAGGAGGACGCGGCCATTCTGGGCGGCGTGGCCCGTTTCCACGGGATGCCGGTGACAGTCATCGGCCACCGCAAGGGCTCCACGCTGGAGGAAAATCTGGCCTGCAACTTTGGAATGCCGGGGCCGGAGGGTTACCGCAAGGCTCTGCGCCTGATGAAGCAGGCTGAAAAATTCGGTCGTCCCATCATCACCTTTATCGACACGCCGGGCGCTTACCCCGGCAAGGATGCCGAGGAACGGGGGCAGGGCGAGGCCATTGCCCGGAACCTGATGGAGATGAGCGGCCTGACGGTTCCGGTCATCGCCGTGGTCACCGGCGAGGGCTCCTCCGGCGGCGCGCTGGCACTGGGTGTGGCCAACCACATCCTCATGCTGGAAAACGCGGTCTACTCAGTGCTGAGCCCCGAGGGCTTTGCCAGCATCCTGTGGAAGGACTCCTCCCGCAGCGGCGAGGCCTGTGAGATGATGAAGCTGACGGCGCAGGATCTGTACCGCGGCGGCATCGTGGAAGAAGTGATCCCGGAGCCGGTGGGCGGTGCCCAGCGCTGCCACGCGGCCCTGTTTGAGCGCATGGATGCCGCTCTGCGCGCCCACCTGAAAGAATTGTGCCGCATGAGCGACCGGCAGCTGGCCGATCAGCGCTATAAAAAGTACCGCCAGATCGGAGAAACGAGGAACGCATGAATGGTTTACAGCTGATCGCCACCGGCGGGGCACTTCCCGGACGGACGATCACCAATGACGCGCTGAGCCGCATGGTGGACACCAGTGACGCATGGATCACCAGCCGCACCGGCATCCGCACCCGGCACTGGTGCACTGAGGACGAATCTGCCGCTACGCTGGCCATTGCGGCCGCGCGGCAGGCCCTTGACCGCAGCGGCCTTGCCCCGGCGGACATTGCCTGCTGTGTCTGCGCGACCCTTTCTGCCCCGGATGCCACCCCCAGCGTGGCCTGTCAGGTACAGGCGGCACTGGGCCTGCCCGAAAACCGGCCCGCGCTGGACATCAACGCGGCCTGTTCCGGTTTTCTCTATGGCATGGCTGTGGCGCGGGGGATGCTGACGACTCTGGGCGGGCAGTATGCCCTCGTCATCGGGTGCGAAGCGCTTTCCCGCCTGATGGACCCCACCGACCGCTCCACCTGCGTGCTGTTCGGCGACGGGGCCGGAGCCGCTATTTTCCGGCTGGCAGATACCCCCTTTGCGTTGACGCTGGGGGCACGCGGCAGCGATGTCCTCCATGCGGGCGGGCCGAGCCGGGAAGGCTCTGCCCCCATCACCATGGACGGCAAGGCGGTGTTCCGCTTTGCGGTGGATGCCCTGCCCAAGTGCCTGCACACGGTGCTGGACGAGACCCGGCTGACCCTCGAGGATCTGTCGTGGGTGGTCTGCCATCAGGCCAACAGCCGCATCATCGACCACTGCATCAAGGCCCTGCAGGCCGACCCGGCAAAATTTTATAAGAACATGGATCGCCACGGCAACACCAGCGCCGCCAGCATTCCAGTCGCCCTCAACGAGCTGGCCGAGAGCGGGCAGCTGACCCCGGGCAGGCCGCTGGCCTGCATCGGCTTTGGCGGCGGCCTGACCTGGGGCGGCGCGATCCTGCAATACAAAGAGTGAAAATCATGTTCGGCAAACGGGCTCGCCCTCTCAGTCACCTTCGGTGACAGCTCCCCCAAAGTGGGAGCCTTTGGCAAAACCGAAAAGTTTACCGTACTGCCAAGGGCTCTCCCCTTGGGAGAGCTGTCGAGCAGAGCGAGACTGAGAGGGCGAGGACGCTTACCGATAGGATAAAACTATGAAACTTTTAAATGAAATTTTAGGCACGAAATACCCCATCATCCAGGGCGGCATGGCAAACATTGCCACCGGTGAGTTTGCCGCAGCCTGCTCCAATGCAGGTGCACTGGGCATCATCGGCGCGGGCGGCATGAATGCCGACACCCTGCGCGAAAACATCCGCCGCTGCAAACAGCTCACCGACAAACCCTTTGGTGTGAACATCATGCTGATGCACCCGCAGGCAGACGAGTTTGCCCAGATCGTTGTGGAAGAAGGCGTGCAGGTGGTCACCACCGGCGCAGGCAACCCGGGCAAATATGTTCCCATGTGGAAAGCGGCGGGCATCAAGGTGATCCCCGTGGTGGCTGCCGCTGTGCTGGCAAAGCATCTGGAGAAGCTGGGCATCGATGCCGTGATCGCCGAAGGGACCGAGAGCGGCGGCCATGTGGGCGAGATGGCCACCATGGCGCTGGTGCCGCAGGTGGTGGACGCAGTGGATCTGCCCGTCATTGCGGCGGGAGGCATTGCCGATGGCCGTCAGCTGGCAGCAGCCCTGGCGCTGGGTGCCTGCGGCGTGCAGGTGGGCACCTGCCTGCTGGTGAGCCAGGAGTGCCCCATCCACGAAAACTACAAGGCTGCCCTGCTCAATGCCAAGGACAGCGACACCATCGTGACCGGACGCATCGGCGGTTCCCCGGTCCGGGTGCTGAAAAACCGGATGAGCCGTGAATATGTCCGGCAGGAAAAGGCTGGTGCCGATAAGATGGAGCTGGAAAAGTTCACCCTGGGCAGTCTGCGCCGGGCCGTATTTGAAGGCGACACCTCCACCGGCAGTCTGATGGCCGGTCAGGTGGCCGGAATGCTCCACGAGGTACGCCCTGTGGCGGACATTCTGGATGACCTGTGGAACGGCGGGAGGCAGCGTATCCACGCGCTGAGCGAGGAATGCTGACGCTCGGAAAGAAAGTCCTGTCTGTGCCCATCCTGCAGGGCGGCATGGGCGTGGGCGTTTCTCTGGGCGGGCTGGCCGGTGCCGTAGCGGCCTGCGGCGGCATGGGGTGCATCTCCACCGCCGATGCAGGCTACCGGGAGCCGGACTTTGCCTGTGACCCGGCCAGCGCCAACCACCGCGCCCTGACCGCTGAGATCCGGAAGGCAAAGCAGATCGCAAACGGTGCCGGTATGGTGGCCATCAATGCAATGGTGGCCACGCAGGACTATGCCGCCGCCATCCGCACCGCGGTGGAAGCAGGCGTGGACGCTGTGGTGTCCGGCGCGGGTCTGCCGCTGGAGCTGCCCGGCCTTGTGAACACGATGGAGGTCGCCATCGCGCCCATCGTTTCCAGCGGGCGGGCGGCAAAGCTCATCCTGCGCCGCTGGGCCAAGGAGTTCGGCCGCACCGCCGATTTTGTGGTCATTGAGGGCTGCAAGGCAGGCGGTCATCTCGGCTTTGCGGAGCAGGACCTGTTCTCCGGAACCTGTCAGACGCTGGATGAGATCCTGCCGGAAGTGCTGGCCGAGGTAAAGCCCTATGAGGCGCAGTTCGGCCACAGCATCCCCGTGTTTGTGGCGGGCGGCGTGTACACCGGGGCCGATCTGGCTCACTTTACCAAACTGGGTGCCGCAGGCGTTCAGCTTGCCACCCGCTTTATCACCACCTACGAGTGCGATGCATCCCAGGGGTACAAGGACGTTCTGCTGAATGCAGGTTCTGAGGATGTGCGCATCATCCACAGCCCGGTCGGGATGCCGGGCCGGGCGCTGAACACGCCGCTGGTGCAGGCCATGGCGGAGGGCAGACGCTTCCCGCCCCGGCACTGTGCCCGCTGCCTGAAGACCTGCGACCCCGCCAAGGTGCCCTACTGCATCACCCATGCACTGATCGAAGCGGTCAAGGGCAACCTGGAGGAAGGACTTTTCTTCTGCGGGGCCAATGTGGGCAGGCTGGACCGGATGTACACTGTCCGTGAGCTGATGGATGAACTTGTGACCGAATGGAGGCAAAACCGATGAAGCTTGCTGTTTTGTATGCCGGTCAGGGTGCCCAGCACCCCGGCATGGGCAAAGAATTTTACGAAGCATCTTCCGCTTTCCGTGCCGCGTTCGACGCTGCAGACCTTCCGTTTGATCTGCACCGCGTCTGCTTCGACGACCCGGACGGCGTTCTGAATCAGACCGAATACACCCAACCCTGCATGGTGGCCTTTGCCTGCGGCGTATCCGCCGTTCTGGCCGAGCAGGGGGTCAAGCCCGCTTATGTGGCCGGTCTCTCTCTGGGCGAATATTCCGCGCTGGAAGCCGCCGGTGTATTCACCGCCAAGCAGGCCATTGAGCTGGCAGCCTACCGCGGCAAAGCCATGGCCGACGCGGCCAGCGGCATCGACTGCGGCATGACCGCAGTGCTGAACCTCGACCGGGTCCCCCTTGCAGAATGCTGTGAGCAGGCATCCGCGCTGGGCTGTGTGCAGATCTGCAACTACAATTGCCCGGGCCAGCTGGTCATTGGCGGCGAAAAGGCCGCAGTGGACAAGGCTGCAGAGCTTGCAAAGCAGGCCGGTGCCCGCCGGTGCATCCCGCTCAAGGTGAGCGGACCGTTCCACACCCGTCTGATGGCTCCCGCCGGGGATGCCCTGGCAAAGCGCTTTGCCGCCGAACCCTTTGGCGAAATGAGCGTTCCGGTGCTGTTCAACTGCCTGGGCCGCGAAAAAGCCGAGAGCGACAGCATCCCGGCCCTGCTGGTCCGGCAGGTACAGAGCAGTGTCTACATGGAGGACACCCTGCACCGTCTGGGCGAGCTGGGTGTGGATCACATTCTGGAGGTCGGCCCCGGCAATGCACTCTCCGGCTTTGTGAAAAAGACCCTGCCCGGTGTGACTTGTGTGTCGGTGGAGACCCCGGCGCAACTGGACACCGTTCTGAACGCATGGAAGGAAGAACAATGAACGAAGAAACCATCATCCGTACCGCCGTTGTGACCGGCGGAAACCGGGGAATCGGCCGGGCCGTGTGCGTACAGTTTGCCCGGCAGGGCTGCCATGTGGTGGTCAACTACTGCCACGGCGAAGCGGCCGCCGCCGAGACCGTGTCTCTCTGCAGGGCCGAGGGCGCGCAGGCTGTGGCCGTGCAGGCCGATGTTTCCACCGCCGAGGGCTGCAAAAAGCTCTTTGAGGAAACGGCAAACGCCTTTGGCCGGGTGGATATCCTTGTGAACAATGCAGGCATCACCCGGGACAACCTGATCCTGCGCATGTCCGAAGCAGACTTTGATGCCGTGCTGGACGCAAACCTCAAGGGTGCGTTCCTCTGCTGCAAGGAAGCGGCCCGCCGGATGGTGCGCCAGCGCTGGGGCCGGATCATCAATCTGAGCAGCGTCGTTGCCCTGCGGGGCAATGCAGGCCAGACGAATTACGCCGCCAGCAAGGCCGGGCTCATCGGCCTGACAAAAAGCCTGGCCCGGGAGCTGGCCAGCCGCAATGTGACAGTAAACGCTGTTGCGCCCGGCTTTATTGAAACTGATATGACCGCCGCCCTGCCGGAGGCTGTCCGCACCGAAATGGCAAAGGACATCCCGGCGGGCCGCGCAGGCCAGCCGGAGGACGTGGCAAACGCGGTGGCGTTTTTTGCCGCAGAACAAAGCAGCTATCTCACCGGGCAGGTGCTCTGTGTGGACGGCGGCATGGCAATGTAAAAGGAGAAATTCTCTATGGAAAAACGCAGAGTCGTGATCACCGGTCTGGGCACCGTGAACCCGCTGGGCAACACTGCTGCCGACAGCTGGGCTGCCGCAAAGGCAGGTCGGTGCGGCATTGGCCCCATCACCCAGTTTGACACCACCGATTTCAAGTGCAAGCTGGCCGGTGAAGTGAAAAACTTTGACCCCGAGACCGTTGTGGACAAAAAGGAAGCCCGCAAGATGGCCCGCTTCACCCTGCTGGCACTGGCTGCTGCAGCCGAGGCCATTGCCGACAGCGGCCTGAACACGGAAGCAGAGGCCAAAAACATCGGTGTGGTCCTTTCCAGCGGCATTGGCGGCCTGCCCACCATCGAGGAGCAGCACACCCGCGGGGAAGAGAAAGGCATGGAGAAGGTCAGCCCCTACTTTGTGCCTATGTCCATTGCCAACATGGCGGCGGCACAGGTGGCCATCCGCTTTGGCCTGAAGGGCATGTGCACCTGCCCGGTCACGGCCTGCGCCGGCGGCACCAATGCCGTGGGTGATGCCTTCCACCGCATCCGGGACGGTTACGAGACTGCCATGGTCTGCGGCGGTGCCGAAAGCTGCATCAGCCCGCTGGGCATCGGCGGTTTTACCAGCATGAAGGCGCTTTCCACCGCCACCGACCCGGATGCTGCCAGCCTGCCCTTTGATGCCCGCCGCGGCGGCTTCGTGATGGGCGAGGGCAGCGGTGTGCTGGTTCTGGAAGAGCTGGAGCACGCCCGGGCACGCGGTGCGCATATCTACGCCGAGGTGGTGGGCTATGGTGCCAACTGCGATGCCTACCACTTTACCGCACCGGCTCCCGGCGGCACAGGTGCCATCGACTGCATGAAGCTGACACTGGCCGATGCAGGCATTGCCCCGGAGCAGGTGGATCACATCAACGCCCACGGCACCGGCACCCACATGAACGATGCCTGCGAGACGGCTGCCATCCATGCCGTGTTCGGCGAGCACGCAAAGCAGCTGACCGTGGTCAGCACCAAGAGCATGACCGGCCACCTGCTGGGTGGTGCGGGCGGCATCGAGGCCGTGTTCACGGCACTGGCCCTGCGAGACCAGTTTGCCCCGCCCACCATCCACTACGAGCAGCCTGACCCGGAATGCGATCTGGACTATGTGCCCAATGCAGGCCGTGCACAGGCCATGACCTACGCACTGAGCAACAGCCTGGGCTTTGGCGGGCACAACGCCTGCATCGCCCTGCGCAGATGGGAGGGCTGAGCCATGGCAGAACCGCGCACCGTGCGGGAGGACGCAAACACCCTGAACAGTGAGCAGATCGCAGCCCTTCTGCCCCACCGCTACCCCTTTGCCCTCGTGGACCGTATCCTGGACTACGAGCCGGGTCAGTGGGCCATTGGCCGCAAGTGCGTTTCCCGCAATGAAGAATTCTTCTGCGGTCACTTCCCGGGCCAGCCGGTCATGCCGGGAGTGCTGATCCTGGAAGCACTGGCCCAGACCGGAGCCGTGGCGGCGCTGAGCGTTCCCGAAAACAAAGGCAAACTGGCCCTCTTCGGCGGCATCAAAAATGCCCGCTTCCGCAAACAGGTCACCCCGGGGGATGTTCTTACGCTCCATTGTGAGCTGGTGGAACAGCGCGGCCCGGTGGGCATCGGGAAAGCGTCTGCTTATGTGGATGGCAAGTGCGCCGCCACAGCGGAGCTGACCTTTGTGCTGACCGAAGCAAACACAGGGGCTTAAGGCGCTTTGTGCGCAGCAATCGCCCCCAGAATATCCTTGTAACACAAAAGGCAGGGTGTCACCGTGATGGTGGTATCCTGCCTTTGTTCGTTCTTGTTTACCGTTCTGCATACTCTCGGCATAGAGAACATCTTGTGAAACAAAAAAGTACCCGAACCCTTTTTCGTAAAGAATCGGGTTCGGGTACAAACTGTATGGTGGACGGTACAGGACTCGAACCTGTGACCTCCTGCACGTCAAGCAGATGCTCTACCAGCTGAGCTAACCGTCCAGATGTCGTATCGACTTGAGTATGATACCACATTTTTCGCGCAATTGCAAGGGCTTTTTTGAAAAAAGTCTGCCTTTTCCGTTTTTTGCCCCGGAGGATTGGCGCAAAGGCCCCTTTGCGGGGGCTGGCAGGGGAGAGAAGTTCAGAGCGCCCGGCGGATGATGTCATAGAGGATGGGCTTCATGTTGTCGATGTTGTCAGGCTTGCCCTCCAACACGGAGGTATAGCACACCGACATACACATGCTGCCCAGGGCGGTGATGCGCTGGTAGATCTCCCGCTCGGTGCGGCCCGCCATCTCGGGGCTGCACATCACGATCTGGAGGACCTTGCGCATCAGCGGCTCGGCCTCGCCGCTGGCTTCGATCTGATCCAGCCCGGGCCAGACAAAGCTGCGCTCCAGGAAGCGGAGCATCAGGGTGTCCGCGCGCAGGGCTTCGATGATATGGTCAATGACAAAGATCATCTGGTCGGGGAAGCTGGTAAGCTCGGCGGCGTGCTGTTCGGCGGCGGCACAGGCGTTGTCCAGCAGCTGGTAGCTCACCCGGGCCAGCAGGGCCTGCGTGACCGAACCCTTATCGGCGAAATAGAGGTAGAACGTGCCCTTGCCCACCTTGGCGCGGGAGGTGATATCCTCCACGCTGGTCTTGGAGGTGCCCCGCTCCAGAAACAGCTCGTAAGCTGCGTCCAGAAGCGCACGGCGCTTTTCCTGTTTCTTTCCTTCCACGGTGCTCATAGTTTGCTGCATCCTCTTTTCTGACGTTGTTTTGTCGTGTAAACAATATTTTAGCAGGGAGAAGGGAAGAGCGCAAGAGCAAAAGCCCCCGGACAAGCTATACAATTTTTGCTTTGTGATAAGAAAACTGACTTTTGGTCATTTTCTATCTTGACACCTTGCGTCGATTGGTTATAATAGTGCTTGCTCAGAAATGACCACGGGTCATTTTAGGGCAGATCCAATCAACTTTCGTATGGAGGGTTCCCATGAAAAAGATCGCACAGAGCATCGTGCGTCTGCGCAAGCTGATCTTAACAGTAGCGGTCCTGCTGTTGATCCCTTCCGCAATCGGCGCGGTTGCTACCCGCATCAACTATGATGTCCTGACCTATCTGCCGCAGGAGCTCGACTCCATGATCGGCGAGGTAGCGCTTGAGGACGACTTCCATCTGGCCTCCACCGGCATGATCACGGTGGAAGGCCTGCCTACCAATGAACTGATCGCCATGAAGAAGGACATTGATGCGGTGCCCGGTGTCACACAGACCTTCTGGCTCAGCGATGTCATCGACCCCAGCATCCCCACTGAGATGCTGCCTGCGGATGTCCAGCAGTTCATGTTCGGCAAAAACGATTCCACCATGCTCATCGTCCGGTTTGATGCGCCCAGCGCCAGCGACGAGACGATGAACGCCGTCAAGCAGATCAAACAGGTGCTGCGGCACGACTGCTACTTTGGCGGCATGAGCGTCATCTTGCAGGACACCAAGGCGCTGATCAATGAAGAGATGCCGCTGTACATCCTGTGCGCTGTGGGTGCCAGTATGCTGGTGCTGTTCCTCTCGCTGGAGAGCACCATCACGCCCGTGCTGTTCATGCTGGGCCTGCTGTTCCCCATTGCGTACAACTTTGGCACCAACATCTTCCTGGGTCAGATCAGCTACATCACCCAGGCGCTTTCCACGGTGCTGCAGTTGGGTGTGACGATGGATTTCTCCATCTTCCTGCTCCACCGTTATCAGGAGGAAAAGGAACTCCGCTCCTCCAACGAGGAAGCCATGGTGACCGCCATCTGCAAGACCATGACCTCCATCACCGCTTCCTCCCTGACCACCATTGCGGGCTTCCTGGCACTGTGCGCCATGCGCCTGACGCTGGGCCGCGATATCGGTGTTGTTATGGCAAAGGGTGTGGCGCTGGGTGTTATCTGCACCATCGTCATTCTGCCTGCTTTGATCCTGACCTTTGATAAGCAGGTCGAAAAGTACAAGCACCGCACCATCGTGCCCAAGCTGACCAAGCTCAGCTACTTTGTTTCCAAGCACGCAATGCCCATCGTGGTCGTCTTTCTTGTGCTGCTGGTGCCCTTTGTGGTGGCCCAGCAAAAGACCGAGGTCTACTACACCCTGTTCGACTCGCTGCCCCAGGACCTGACCGGTATCGTTGGCACCAACAAGCTGGGCGAGGACTTTGGCATGACCACCTCCCACTTTATTCTGGTGGATGAGGACCTGACCGCAACGCAGGTGTCTGACCTCTGCGATGAGCTCAAGGATGTGGACGGCATCACCCAGGTGGTGAGCCTGGATTCCATCACCGGCCCGGGCTTCCAGACCGAGCTGCTGCCCGACAGCGTGACCGAGATCCTGCAGTCCGGCGGCTACAAGCTCATTCTGGCCAACAGCTCCTATAAGACCGGCACCGATGCCATCAATAACCAGCTGACCGAGATGAACGACCTTATCAAGGCGGTTGACCCCAACGGTGTCATCACCGGCGAGGGTGCCATGACCAAGGACCTGATCGAGGTTGCGGACGTGGATTTCAAGAACGTCAACGTCTGGTCGATCATGGCGGTCGCTGCCATCATCCTGATCTCCTTCCGGAGCCTGTCCATCCCTGTGCTGCTGGTTGCCAGCATCGAGGCCGCCATCTCCATTAATATGGGCATCCCGTACTTCACCGGTACCCAGCTGCCCTTCATCGCCAGCATCGTCATCGGTACCATCCAGCTGGGCGCGACTGTGGACTACTCCATCCTGATGACCACCCGTTATCACGAGGAGCGCAGCTATGGCCGCACCCCGCAGGAAGCTGCCCAGCAGTCGCTGGAGCACTGCAGCCAGTCCATCCTGACCAGCGGCCTGACCTTCTTTGCCGCTACCGTCGGCGTGGCCGCCATCAGTAAGATGGAGCTGCTGCAGAGCATCTGCCGGCTCATCTCCCGCGGCGCACTAATCAGTATGGCTGTCATTCTGGTCGTTCTGCCCGCCGCCCTGATGCTGCTGGACTGGGTCATCCGCCACACCACCATGCACTGGCTGGTCCCTGAATCTTCCAACGCCAAGAAGTCTGATAAGGAGTAATTACCATGAAAAAATCGCTTCGTTTCGCCAGTGCGGCGCTGGCGCTGACTCTCGCCGCAGGCATGACCCTGCCCGCCTTTGCAGCCGCCAAGGCCGATTATTCCAAGGACGAGACCGTCTACGCCGTGATGAACGCCGACGGCTCCATCAAGTCCACCACCGTCAGCGAGCACCTGTACAGCGCTTCCGGCCTGTCCAATGTCACCGATGAGAGCACCCTGACCGATATCCAGAACACCGAGAGCGATGCCGCGTTCACCCAGGACGGCGAAAAGCTGGTCTGGAACACCGACGACACCGACGTGTACTATAAGGGCAATACCGACAAGGCCCTGCCCATCACCGCAAATGTCACCTATACGCTGGACGGCGTGACCGACAGCCTTGAGAACCTGATCGGCAAGAGCGGCCACCTGACCGTGACCGTTGACCTGACCAACAACGAGACCGGCACCGTGACCGTCAACGGCAAGGAGCGCACCGTTGTCACCCCGCTCATCACTGCTGTGGGCGTGATCTTTGGTCAGGATGCCACCAACCTGAGCGCCGAGCACGGAATGCTGGAATCTGCCGCCAAGAGCAGCGTGGCCGCTTTCGTCTGCCTGCCCGGCGTGAAGGACTCTCTGGACGGCCTGCTGCCCGATGACCTGTCCACTGTGGAGGATTATCTGCAGGACAGCGTCACCGTGGAAGCCGATGTTGAGAACCTGACCGCACCGCAGGTCATGCTGGCCTGTGCCACCAACGCCGATGCGCTGGGCACCAATGCCTTTGACCTGAGCAGCATCAACGAGCTGACCGATGGCATCGGCCAGCTGAACGATGCCATGAACCAGCTGATGGATGGTGCCGCCCAACTGGTGGACGGTGCTTCTCAGCTGGCCAACGGTACCCTGGCCCTGCTGGACGGCGCTTCTCAGCTGAACAGCGGTGCTTCTGCCCTGGACGATGGTCTGGGCCAGCTGACCAACGGTCTGGATACCCTGAGCTCCAACAACGCCGCCCTGCAGGCCGGTGCCCAGCAGGTGGCCGATGGCGTTCTGGCCTCCGCCAACAGCACCCTGATGGAGGGCGGCCTGATCGACACCCCCATGACCTGGGACAACTACGCTTCCGTCATTGACGAAGTGCTGACCATGAACGAAAAGACACTGGCCGCTGCCCGCAAGAAGATGGTGCGCACCGTCTGGGAGCAGGAGCCCAGCTTCAAGGCCAGCCAGCTGGACATTGCCCTGTACCTCTCCGCAACCAAGACCAACCATGACCTGGAAGCTGCTCTGCGGCTGATGCAGAGCTGCGACCCCTCCATGTTCAGCGCCATGCTTGACCTGAGCACTGCCAGCGCCAGGCAGACCGTGCATGACGAGCTGAAGTATCAGGCTGAGAACAGCCAGGATATCGCAGATGTCCGTGCCCTGAAGAACAGCCTGGCGCAGATCCAGTATTTCGTGTCCAGTGTCAACCAGTACACCAACGGTGTTGCCACCGCTGCTGACGGTGCCCACTCCGCAAAGGACGGTGCCGCCCAGCTGGCCGATGGCACCAAGACCCTGTATGACGGCGTGACCACCCTGAATGATGGCGCAGGCCAGCTCAGCGATGGCACGGTCCGGCTGAACGATGGCCTGAACCAGTTCAATGAGGAGGGCATCTCCAAGCTGACCGGTGCTCTGGACGAGGAGCAGATCCATGGCCTGAAGACCGTGCTGGACGAGATGACCAGCCGTCTGGAGGACTACACCAGCTTTGCCGGTAAGTCCGAGGATGCTTCCGGCAGCGTGAAGTTCATCTATAAGACCGGTGAGACGGTCGCCGCTGCGGATGTTACCGCCCAGACCACCGCCGATGTGCAGGAAGGCAACTTCTTCACCCGCCTGTGGCAGCGGATCGTGAACCTGTTCAAGTTCTGAAAAAACGGCGTGCCTGCTTGACAAGCCGCCGGAGATTGACTATACTACAAATAGATTCGTCAAGAAAAATGACCGCTCAGGCACTGAAACGTTGAGGCGGTCATTTTTTATGCCAATTTTAAGGAGACCACAGCATGGCAGAGAGGGAATTGTATCCGGACGGGGAACAGCGCCGCCGCATCATGGATTTTATCATGGCGGCTGGGCAGACCCTTTTGGAGAACGGGGCAGAGGTGTTCCGGGTGGAGCAGACCATGGAGATCATGGCGGCCAGCTTCCACCTGCGGGAGTTCCATGTCTATGTGCTGACCAACGGCATTTTTGCCAGCGCAGGCACGGCGGAGATGAGCGAGGTGCGCAACGTGCCCACCCGTACCACCCACCTGGGGCGGGTGGCGGCGGTAAATCAACTTTCGCGGCAGATCGCGTCCGGGGAAGTGGACACCATCGATGTGGCCGAGACCCGGCTGGCTCAGGCCAGGTGCATCCCTTTTCCGAAGGACTGGGTGCAGATTGCGGCGGGCATGGGCGGCGCGTTCTGCTTTGCGCTGATCTTTGGCGGCGACCTGAAAGCCGGGCTTGCCGCCGCTGCGGCCGGTGTTGCGGCCAACGCCTATCTGCTGTTCTGCGGGCGGCGCGGCGTGGGGGGCGGGTTCCGCACCATCTCCACCGCTGCCCTCATCACTCTGTGCTGCATTCTGGGCTGCGGCCTGCTGGGCACTGAGTCCAGCCACGCCATCATCGGCACCCTGATGATCCTGACCCCCGGTATCGCCTTTACCATGGGCATCCGGGACTTTGTGCAGGGCGATTACCTGTCCGGCACCATCCGGATGATCGACGCGCTGCTCATTGCGGCCAGTATCGCCATCGGCGCCGGCCTTGTGCTGAGCCTCTATGCCTTTTTGAAGGGGGTGGCCGTGGTATGACAGCGCTTCTTTTCACCGGGGAGCAGCTGGGCCGTCTGGCCCTGCAGTTCTTGCTGGCCGGGGCGGGCACCCTGAGCTTTGCCATCCTCTTTGCCTGCCCCAGGCGCACCCTGCCTTATTGCGGGCTGGTGGGCGCAGTGGGCTGGCTGGTATACGAGATCGCGGAGCTGTTCGGGATGGAAGCCTTTGCAGCCTCGCTGCTGGCGGTTATCCCGCTGACGCTGCTGGCCCGCATCCTTGCGATGACCCTCAGGACACCGGTAACGGTATTCCTGCTCACCGGCATCTTTCCGCTGGTGCCCGGTGCGGGCATCTATTACAGCGCCTACTACTTCATTCAGGGCGACAACGCTCTGGCGCTGGCAAACGGCATCTCCACCTTCAAGATCGCCGTGGCGCTGGCCGTGGGCATTGCGCTTGTGCTGGGCATCCCCCTGCCGCAGAAACGCCGATAAAACAAAAACGAGACCGCCCGGTGGGCGGTCTCGTTGGTTATGCGGGGAAATCAGGTGGTGGGAACCATCCGCAACAGCTGGGCCCCGGTGGTGACATCCAGACGGAAATATGCCTTGTTCAGCTCGGTGTTGTAGGAGACACTGACCGGCGTTTCAGTACCGTCGGCATTGATCTGCATCAGGCTGTAGCCGGAAACGGTATTGGCGGGTACCTCGATGCTGGCAATGACTGGCTGGGCCATCACACGGGCGGGGATGACCTCCTCGCTCTTTACGGTACCGCACTTTTCGCAGATGACCCGTTCAATAACAGTGGGGTAGTAGAACGCCGCCGTCATTACCTGCTCACCGTTTTGCAGAGTTCCGGTATAAACAGTCAGGTTGGAAAAGTTGGAAAAGACACCGTTTACTTTGGTCAGCTGGGTGTTATTCTTTACCTTGCCGCATTCGGGGCAAAGTGTAAGGGTCTCAGTGGTGCCATCGGGGAGCTTATGCTGGAAGGTGGTCTCCACACACTCAGTCTTATACTCTGTCGTGGTCTTCCAGGTGTGTTCTTTGCACTCGGTTTTGCCCGGGGTCTCTTCGGCCATGCCGACCACAGAACTGCCCGCCAGCACGCAGACGGACAGACCAAAGGCGGCCAGGGCTTTCAGCATACGATTTTTCATAGCAGGATCCTTTCTCCCCGCATCTCGGCGGGGCAACGCGGTTTGAGCTTGGTTACTTTTTACCGTTGTTCCAGCCTGATTATATCAATTGGAAGGAAAAGGTGTCAATGTCCGGGATTAAGTCCCGTGGGAACATTTTCCGGCAGAATGCAGCGGAATGACAGAAACACAGAAGTAAAATGAATATATACACTGAAAATGGGATGCAACCTGTATAAATGTTTTCAAAAGGGTTTCATTTGTTCCGATTTTTTGCACAACACTTGACTTTTTTATTTGTACAACATATACTAATTCTGTTCCTTGATGACACGATGAAGCGCATCGTGCCGGGAAAGTGAAAAATTATACAATCAACAGAGGAGTGTTTGAATATGAAAAAGATCAATCGCCGCAGCTTTCTGGCTGCCGCTGGTCTGACCGCTGCCGCTCTGGCTCTGACTGCCTGCGGCGGTTCCGCCTCCAGCACCGCTTCTTCCACTGCAAGCAGTGCAGCTTCTTCCGAGGCTGCTTCCACCAGCGCTGCCGCTGAGCTGACCACCGTTGAGGCTGGCAAGCTGACCATGGCCACCAACGCTGCCTTCCCTCCGTACGAGATGACCACCGATGCCGGTGAGTTTGAGGGCATCGACATCGACACCGCCAAGGCCATTGCTGAGAAGCTGGGCCTGGAGCTGCAGATCGATGATATGGACTTCGACGCAGCACTGCTGAGCGTGCAGCAGGGCAAGGCCGATATCGTCATGGCTGGCGTTACCGTGACCGACGAGCGCAAGGCTGTGATGGACTTCTCCGACAGCTACGCTACCGGCATCCAGTCCATCATTGTTCCCGAGGGCTCTGATATCACCTCCATTGAGGACATGCAGGGCAAGCGCATCGGCACCCAGCGGGGTACCACCGGTTATATCCTTTGCTCCAGTCCTGTGGAGGACGGCGGCTTTGGCGAGGAGAACGTGGTTCCCTATGACGATGCCATCGCTGCGGTGAAGGCTCTGAAAAACGGGCAGATCGACTGCGTGGTCATCGACAATGCCCCCGCCCAGGAGCTGGTGAAAGCCAACCCCGGCCTGACCACGCTGGAGACCGAGTACGCCAACGAGAAGTATGCCATCGGCGTGGCCAAGGGCAACACCGCCCTGCTGGACGCGGTCAACGGCGCCCTGAAAGAGCTCATGGAGGACGGCACGATCCAGAGCATTATTGACAAGTACATTCCCGCTGACGCAGGCAGTGCAGAGGCGGAATAACCTGTGATGGTTCAGAAAAGGGCGGCATGCGCCGCCCTTTTCCTTTCCTCCCGCAACCCATAGAAAGAGAGAGGTGAACGCCCGATATGGAGGAACTCTACACCACATGGAAAGCCATCGGCGTTGCTGGCGGAGACCTGAGTTTTTTCCAGGATTTCTTCGTCAAGTTTTACCAGGCCTTTATTGAGGGGGACCGCTGGCTGCAATACCTCAACGGCGTCAAGACCACCCTGCTGGTGACCGCCCTGGCCCTGATCCTGGGCATTGTCCTGGGGGTCCTGGTGGCCATGCTCCGCACCGCCCACGACCAGCAGCGCCCCGGTCACCGCAACCCCATTTTGGCGGTGCTGAATCTGATCTGTAAGGTCTATGTCACCGTCATCCGGGGCACCCCCATGATGGTCCAGCTGCTCATCATGGGCTTTGTCATCTTCGCCAGCAGCCGGAACTTTACCATGATCGGCACCCTGACCCTGGGCATCAACTCCGGCGCCTACGTCTCGGAGATCGTCCGGGGCGGCCTCATGTCCGTGGACAAGGGGCAGATGGAGGCGGGCCGGTCCCTGGGGCTGAACTACATGACCACCATGCGGTTTATTGTCATTCCCCAGGCTGTCAAGGCCATTCTGCCCGCCCTGGGCAACGAGTTTATCATTTTGCTCAAGGACACCTCCCTCATCACGGTCATCGGCGGCAAGGAGCTGCTGTATGCCGCCCAGGGCATTTACAACCGGACCTATG
>ERZ839767.2843-NODE-2843-length-21288-cov-12.289549_pt1 | contig 21288 bp, 20 predicted proteins | sample MGYA00519879_ERZ839767 | MGnify/ENA primary metagenome ERZ839767 (study PRJEB31850, sample SAMEA3708852) | human gut metagenome | biome: human gut; feature: human-associated habitat; material: faeces | place: China | collected 2014 ... | reverse complement strand
AACTGCCGATGTAGTTGCGCAGGAAGTCGAAGACCGGAATCACGCACCAGCGGTTCACCCAGCCGAAGATACCCCATCCCAGCGGAATCAGACGCTCCATATGGAGGTCCGCACCGTTGTTGTCGGTGACTTTCTTCAGGATCGCATATTTGTTGGGACCGAAGTAGAATGCGAAATCATACCCTTCGACCTGCGCCGAGTAGGGCACAGCCATCTGTACGGAGAAACTCTTGAGCAGCTCCGAGCCGGGAGCCGCCGTATCGAAGACCATGTTGGCGCTGGAGACGTTCTGCGGCGCGATGAAGACCGACGAGAAGAACTGCTGCTTGAAAGCCACCCAGTTCACCGCCGTCGATACGCTCTTCGACTTGGCGCCGTCGCTCATGCCCAGCTCCTCGATCGAACTCTCGCCCGGGAAACGGTAGGCCAGCGTCGTGTACATATTTTCGTTCTGGAAACCCTTCTCGTTCTGGTACGAGACATTCGACCAGTCGATACCGATCGAAGTCTGGTTGGCCATCTGCGGGGCCATGTTCACCAGCCGGACGTTGAAATCCACGAGGTAATCGCGCTCCGGAGCCTGCTTATTATATATAAGGTACTCGTATTCGAGCCATGCGTTCTCCGCCACCGCAAGACGCATCGTCACACGCCGGGCATCGCCTGCCGTCTCCACGGGTTCGGCGCGGAAGACGTAATCCATCGTATTGACCTTGACGTTGTTCAGGCCGTTCTTCACATAGAACGACATGTCGAACCGGGCGCTCGCAGGGTCCATCAGCTCGATCAGTTGGTCGCGCTGACCGCGGGGTGCGTACTTGGTGTAGTCCTTGAGCGTCACGCCCGTGATCTGTCCGCCGCGCGTCGAGAAACGCACTGTCATCACCTCGTTCTCCACCGTAAACTCTTCGGGCTCGGCCTCCTGCGCCGCGGTCAGGTACTCGCCCATCGCGGCGATCCGACGCTGACGCACGGTCTGGGCCAAATCCGCCTCCGCTTCGGGCGCCGTCGCTTCTCCGGACGCCGCAACCGCACTCTCCGCAGCGCCGCCCGCCGCGCTGTCCGCCGCGGGAACCGCGGGACGCGAAGCGGCGGCTACCGAATCCTGATAGGCCTGCCACGCGGCCATTTCCTGCTGATATTTCTCCTGCTGTTTGGTATTGACATAGGCGAATCCCAGAAAAAGGACCGCCACAACGACAATACCCAAAATTGTTTTTTTATCCATCTAAACGTATTTACTTCTTACTTTGTGCAGTTATTACTTCTTTTCCCCGGCGTATTTGAGCGCCGCTCCGACGAACGCCACGAACAGCGGCGAAGGCTTCAGCACCGTACTCTTGTATTCGGGATGATACTGCGTGCCGACGAACCACGGATGGTTCGCCACTTCGACCACCTCGACCAGCCCCGTATCGGGGTTGATGCCCACGGCCTGCATGCCGGCGGCTTCGAACTGCTCCAGATAGTCGTTGTTGAACTCGTAGCGGTGACGGTGACGCTCCGAAATATTGAGCTTGCCGTACGCCGCGGCGACTTTCGAACCATTCTTCAGCGCACACGGATAGGCGCCCAGACGCATCGTGCCGCCCTTGGCCGTCACGCCCTTCTGCTCCTCCATCAGGTCGATGACCGGATGCGGCGTCGATTCCATTTCGCTCGAATTGGCGTCGGCGATGCCCAGCACGTTGCGGGCGAACTCGATCACGGCGCACTGCATGCCCAGACAGATGCCGAGGAACGGAATGTTGTTTTCGCGGGCGTAACGCACGGCCACGATCTTGCCCTCGATGCCGCGGTTTCCGAAGCCCGGAGCCACCAGAATGCCCGACATCTTGCCCAGCTTCTCGGCCACGGTTTCGGGCGTGATCTTCTCCGAATTGACATAGCGCAGTTTCACCTTGCAGTCGTTCACGGCGCCCGCATGCACGAACGATTCGCAGATCGACTTGTAGGCGTCGGGCAGTTCGGTGTACTTGCCGACCAGCGCGATCTCGATCTTCTTCGAGGGGTGTTTCACCTTCTCGACGAATGCGCTCCACGCGGCCATGTCCGGCTCTTTGTCGGCCGTCAGGTTCAGTTTGTCCAGCACGACCTCGTCCAAATGCTGTTCGTGCATTTTCAGCGGCACTTCGTAGATCGTCGGCACGTCGATCGACTCCATCACGGCGTTGGCGTCCACGTTGCAGAACAGGGCCACCTTGCGGCGCAGGTTCACCGAAAGCGGATGCTCGGTGCGCAGCACGAGGATGTCGGGCTGCAAACCGTTTTCGAGCAGCGCCTTCACCGAGTGCTGGGTGGGTTTGGTCTTCAGCTCGCCCGAAGCCACCATGTAGGGGATCAGCGTCAGGTGCACCAGCGCCGTATTCTTATAGCCCAGCGAGTAGCGCAGCTGGCGCACCGACTCGATGAACGGCAGCGACTCGATGTCGCCCACCGTACCGCCGATCTCGGTGATGATAACGTCGTAAACCTTCTTCTGCGCCAGCAGCTGGATGCGGCGCTTGATCTCGTCGGTGATATGGGGAATGACCTGCACGGTCTTGCCCAGATACTCGCCCTTGCGCTCCTTCTCGATGACGCTCTTGTAAATCCGGCCCGTCGTGACGTTATTGGCCTTCGACGTGGGCTGGTTCGTAAAGCGTTCGTAGTGGCCCAGATCAAGGTCGGTCTCCGCGCCGTCCTCCGTCACATAGCATTCGCCGTGTTCGTAGGGATTCAGCGTTCCGGGATCGACGTTGATGTAGGGGTCGAGTTTCTGAATGGTCACCGAATAGCCGCGCGCCTGCAGCAGCCGGGCTATCGAGGCCGAAATAATACCCTTGCCGAGCGACGACGCAACGCCGCCCGTAACAAATATGTACTTGGGTTTGGAAAGTTTCATTACGTTTATTTCTATTTGTTGTCGTTGTTTTCGTGATTCTCCTCCTGCGCCTGACGGTCGATCAGCTTCACTTTCTCGATCGCGGCGGCCATATCCTCACGGGCGCGCTCGATCTTGGCCTTCACGTCGGCAATCAGCGCCTCGGCGTTCTTCGACTTGGCGAAGAAACCGATGTTGTTCTCCAGCAGGCCGATCTCCTGCTCCAGCTGGCGCACCTTGCCGTATAGCCGTTCGCGCTCCGAACGCAGGCGGCTGCCGCCCGCCGACTTGAACGACGACACCTTCTCGCGGAAACGGTTCATCGAACGGTCGCGCTCGGTGCCGCGCAGCGTGTTGAACAGCGCATCGACGGCGGCCTTGTACTTCTTCTGCACGGCGTCCTTCTGCTTGATGGGTACGAACCCAATCTCGCCCCAGCGGCGCTGAAAGTCGCGGATCACGTCGTAACCGCCCGTCTTGACATCGGCCGCGGCCATCTCTTCCAGCAGCGCGAGCTTCTTCTTCAGATTCTCCTCGTGCTCGCCGTCCACGCTGGCGAAATGCGCGCCCTTGCGCTCGAAGAATTTGTCGCACGCCGCGCGGAAACGCCGCCAGATCGCATCCGAATGCCGGCGCGACACGGCGCCGATCTCCTTCCAGCGGGCCTGCAGGGCGATCAGCTCGTCGGTCGCCTTCTTCCACTCCTCGCTGTTCATCAGCGACTCGGCGGCCTCGCATATTTCGGTCTTGAGCTGCAGATTATGCTCCATCTCGGCCTTCACGCCCGAATAGAACTGACGCTTGGCCTCGAAGAACCTGTCGCACGCCGTGCGGAAACGTTCATATATGCGGTTGTTGTCCTTCTTGGGCGCGAAGCCGATGGTCTTCCACGTCTTCTGAATCTCCAGCAGACGGTCGCTGGCCCGGTTCCACTCCTTGCGGGTGGTGAGCAGCTGCGCGGCCAGCTCCTCGGTGGCGGCGCAAAGCTCCGTCTTCAGTTCGAGGTTGCGGACCTGCTCGCCCTTCAGCGCCTCGAAGTGCTCCTGATGCTGTTTGTTGATCCGGCTCGACGCCGCCTTGAAACGCTCCCACAGCACCTCCTTGTATTCGTTGGCCACGGGACCCGTCTCGCGCCATTCGTCGTGCAGTTTCTGCAGTTTGTGGAACGCTTCGACCACCGAAGGCTCCAGCACGAGCGCCTCGGCCTGCTCGCACAGGGTCACCTTCTGCTCGTAATTCTTCTTCAGGTCCAGATCGCGCAGCTCCTTGTTGATCTTGATGAAGCTGTAGAAATTCTCGACGTGCAGGTTATAGGTCTCCCACAAATCCTTGACGTTCTGCAGGGGCACGATGCCGGTCTCCTTCCAGCGCTGCTGCAACTCGCGGAATTTGGTAAAGGTATGGTTGAGCGTCTCGTCCGAATTGACCAGCTCCTTCAGTTCTTCGATAATTCCCAGCTTGACCTGCAGGTTCTTCTCCTTCTCGGCTTCGAGATTGGCGATGAACTCGTCGCGGCGACGGCGGTACTCCTTGAACAGCTCCTTGAGCTGCACTTCGACCCCGTCCACTGCCGGCGCGAAATCCTCTTCGGCGCCGCCCTCCTCGATGAATTTGCGGCGTGCGGCTTCGACCTCGGCACGGCGGATGCGGTAGAAGGCGATCTTCAGCGCCTCCACATCCCGGCGGATCGACTGCACGGGCTGCTCTTCGAGCATGCGCGTGAATAAAGCCACCAGCTCCTCCTTGCCCCGGCCCGTGAATTTGTCTTCGGTATCGGCGGCGCTTCCCGCCATCTGCTCGGCCTCGGCCTCCTCGGCGGTCTCGCCCTCTAGTTCGAGTCCGGCGTCCTGCGCCGCCAGCGCGGCCTCCTCGTCCGCGAAATCCACCTGCACGTCGGACGCCGCAGCCTCCTCTTCCGTCTCAGTTACGACCGCTTCGGCCGCAGGCTTGATCCGGGCGCGCTTCGCACGCGCCGTCTCTTCTGCGGGAGCCGCTTCCGCAGCCGTTTCGGCGGCAGGAGCTTCGGCAACGACCTCTGCGGCGGGGACTTCAGCCGCAGGCATCTCCGCAGGCGCTCCCTCCCCGTCTGCAGGCGCATCTGCGGCAACCTCGCCGGCAGCAGGCGCATCTGCGGCAACCTCGCCGGCAGCAGGAGCTTCCGCAGCCGTTTCGGCGACGGTCTCTTCGGCCAGCGCTTCGCTTACGGGCGCCTCGGCGGCGGACGCTGCGGGTTCGCCCTGCGCGACAGCGGGCGTTTCGGGTTCTGCAATCGCAGCCGTTTCGGAATCAGGGACTTCGGGAGTCACTTCGGAAGTTGCCTTCTGCACATCTTCAGCAGCCTTGCTGACTTGCTCCTCAGGAGCAGGAAGAATCGGATTTTCAGTAGCCATCTCAATACACGTTTTTGAGTTCCATATATACGGAAGTATATAAATCTCGCAAATATAACCATTTTTCCCGTGCCGCCGAACGATTTCGCCGGAAATTTGCTAACTTCGCACAAGATATGCGCGGCACACGGCCAACCGGTCGCCGGTGCGCCGCCGAAAACGCATTGACCGAAATTATGAGCCACCGCATCCTGCTCGTCGACGACGAACCCGACATCCTCGAATTCGTGAAATACACCCTCGTCAAGGAGGGTTACGAGGTATTCACGGCCCAGAACGGAGCCGAAGCGCTGAAAGCCGCGGCGCAGCACCGCCCCCACCTGATCCTGCTGGACATGATGATGCCCGTGATGGACGGGGCGCAGACCTGCCGCGCCATCCGCGAGGACCCGCAGCTGCGCGACACGATGGTCGTCTTCCTCTCGGCCTTGGGCGAAGAGGAGCAGCAGCTGGCCGGCTTCGGCGTGGGGGCCGACGACTACCTGACCAAGCCGATCAAGATGAAACTGCTGGTCAGCCGCGTGCAGGCCATCCTCAAGCGCATCGACGCCGGAAAGGCCCCCGCTCCGGCGGAGGAGGGCGTCGCCATGGACCGCGAGCGCTACACCGTCACGCGCGACGGCCGCGAAATCAGCCTGCCCCGCAAGGAGTTCGCCCTCTTGGACCTGCTCTACTCGTCGCCGGGCAAACTCTTCTCGCGCGAAGAGATATATGCCCGGATCTGGGGTTCGGAGGTGGTCGTGGGCGACCGCACCATCGACGTACACATCCGCAAGCTGCGCCAGAAGATCGGCGACGAAAAGATCGTCACCGTCAAGGGCGTGGGCTACAAATACGAACCGTAACGCCGGGCGACGCCCGGACCGCAAAGACATGGACAGAACCAGCAAATACCGCCGCATCGTCATCAAGGCTGGCAGCAACGTGCTGACCCGCGACGACGGACGCCCCGACACCACGCGCATTTCGTCCCTCGTGGACCAGATCGCCCGGCTGCACCGCGCCGGCATCGAGGTGATCCTCGTCTCGTCGGGCGCCGTGGCTTCGGGCCGCAGCGTCCTCGAACAGCGCACGGGCCGCATCGACACCGTATCGGCCCGCCAGCTCTTCTCGGCCGTAGGTCAGGTGAAGCTGCTGAACCGCTACTACGACCTCTTCAACGAATACGGCATCGTCTGCGGGCAGGTGCTCACCACCAAGGAGAGCCTCTCCACGCGGCGGCAGTATCTCAACCAGCGCAACTGCATGGAGGTCATGCTCGCCAACGGCGTGATCCCGATCGTCAACGAGAACGACACCATCTCGGTCACCGAGCTGATGTTCACCGACAACGACGAGCTTTCGGGACTCGTGGCGGCCATGATGCAGGCCGAAGCGCTGATTATCCTGAGCAACATCGACGGCATCTACGACGGCTCGCCCTCCGACCCCTCGTCGCAGGTGATCCGCCGCGTGAAACCCTCCGAAGACCTCTCGCGGTACATCGACCCGGCGCGCTCGTCGCGGGGCCGGGGCGGCATGGCGACCAAGAGCCGCATTTCGTCGCGCGTGGCCGGCGAGGGCATCGAAGTCATCATCGCCAACGGCCGCCGCGACAACATCCTGACCGCTCTGGCGCTGACCGGCGAGGAGGTGCTCTGCACCCGTTTCGAACCCGCCCCGCACACGGCGTCGGGCGTCAAAATGTGGATCGCCAGCAGCGAAGGCTTCGCCAAAGGCGTCCTGCGCATCGACGAAGGCGCCGCAGCGGCCGTCCGGGCCAGCAAGGCCGCCAGCATCCTCGCCGTGGGCGTCACGGCCGTCGAGGGCGATTTCGAACGCGACGATTTGGTGCGCATCCTCTCGCCCGACGGAACGCAGCTGGCCGTGGGCCGCATCTCGTGCGACAGCGAAACCGCACGCCGCAACATCGGGCGCAAAGGGCTGAAACCCCTCGTCCACTGCGATTACCTCTACCTCGAATAAGACGACTATGGAATACGAATCCCTGTTCAAAGCCGCCCGTCAGGCCGGAACGCTTCTGGCCGAGACCGAAACCGAACGACTCGGACGCACGCTGATGCACGCCGCACAACTGCTGCGCACGCATACGCCCCGCCTGCTCGAAGCCAACGCCCGCGACCTCGAAGCCATGGCCCCCGACTCGCCGCTGCGCGACCGTCTGCGGCTGACTCCGGAGCGCATCGCCGCCATCGCCGACGACATGGAAGCCGTCGCGCACCTGCCCTCGCCGCAGGGCGAAGAGCTGGAGCGGCGCACCCGGCCCAACGGAATGACCATCGTCAAACGGCGGGTTCCGTTCGGCGTGGTCGGCATGATCTGCGAAGCGCGGCCCAACGTCACGGCCGACATCTTCTCGCTCTGTATCAAAACGGGCAACGCCTGCGTGCTGAAGGGCGGCGGCGACGCCCGTCACTCCAACGAAGCCATCGCCGCCCTGCTGCACGAAGCCCTGCGCAGCGAAGGCATCGACGAACACGCCTTCACCCTGCTTCCTTCGGACCACGCCTCCGTCGGAGCGCTGCTGAACGCCGTGGGTTACGTCGACGTCGTCATTCCGCGCGGCGGCGCGGGCCTGATCCGCTTCGTGCGCGAAAACGCCCGCGTTCCGGTCATCGAAACCGGCGCCGGCATCGTCCACACCTACTTCGACCGCGACGGCGACCTCGCAAAAGGCCGCGCCGTGGTCTGCAACGCCAAAACCCGGCGCGTCAGCGTCTGCAACGCCCTCGACTGCCTCGTCGTCCACCGCGACCGGCTCGCCGACCTGCCGGAGCTTTGTGCCCCGCTGGCCGCCGCCCGCGTCACGGTCTACGCCGACGCCGAGGCTTTCGCGGCCCTCGGCGGACACTACCCCGCCGACCTGCTGGAACACGCGTCCGAAGAGCATTTCGGCACGGAATTCCTCGACTACAAACTCGCCGTCAGGACCGTCGCATCGCCCGAAGAGGCCCTCGCGCACATCGCCCGCTACTCGTCGCGCCACAGCGAAGCCATCGTCACCGAGAACAAACAGACCGCCACGCAGTTCACACGCGCCGTGGACGCCGCCTGCGTCTACGTCAACGTCTCGACGGCCTTCACCGACGGCGGCCAGTTCGGCTTCGGCGCCGAGGTGGGAATCTCGACCCAGAAGCTCCACGCCCGCGGTCCGATGGGCCTTCCCGAACTGACGACCTACAAATACGTCGTCACGGGCGACGGGCAGATCCGGGAATCCTGAAGCCTTCCGCATCGGATTCCACCCGAAAAACAACAAAAAATATAACGATTCGTAATCATTTTTTCCGTAAATTTGCACATCCTTAAAATTAGATGTATATTTAACTTATGATTCGTGAACTTATGACCGTGGGATTCGGCGGCGCGGCGGGCAGCATCGTCCGTTACCTGCTTTCGGGCGGGATCTTGGCCGGACAGACGCTGCTGGGATTTCCGGCGGGCACGTTCACGGTCAACGCCGCGGGTTCGCTGCTGATCGGCATCCTGCTGGAAGCCAGCGTCTCCGAGACGCTGGGCTGGCTGCTCATCGTGGGATTCTGCGGAGGCTTCACCACCTTTTCGACCTTTTCGGCCGACACGGTGCGCCTGCTGCGGGCCGGATGTTACAATGCGGCGGCGATTTATGTGGCGCTGAGCGTCGCGGTATGCATCGTTTTTGCAGCGCTCGGCATGTGGATCGGAACGACATTTAGGAATTAACTACATAGAAAGATAATGGTAATTTTGGTATTGAACTGCGGCAGCTCGTCGATCAAGTATCAGGTGATCGACATGGAAGCCGCATCGAGCACACTGCTCGCAAAAGGCATCGTGGAACGTATCGGCCTGCCGGAAGGCGACCTTATCCATAAACCCGTCGGCAAACAGCCTTTCGAGCTGCACCGTCCGATTCCCGACCACACGACGGGCATCAAACTCGTGCTCGACGCCCTCACCAACCCGGAGCACGGCGTCATCCGCTCGCTGGACGAGGTGAAAGCCGTCGGCCACCGCGTAGCCCACGGCGGCGAATTCTTCCCCGAAAGCTGCATCGTCACCGAGGAGGTCAAGAGCAAAATCCGCTCGCTGTTCGAGATCGCGCCGCTGCACAATCCCGCCAACCTCGAAGGCGTGCTTTCGATCGAGAAGGTGCTGCCGGGAACGCCGCAGGTCACGGTCTTCGACACGTCGTTCCACCAGACCATTCCGGCCGTCAATTTCATGTACGCGCTGCCCCACGCCTATTACGACAAATACCGCGTGCGCAAATACGGCTTCCACGGCACCAGCCACAAATACGTGGCGCAGACCGGCGCCAAACTCGCGGGACTGGACTTCGAGAATTCGAAGATCATCACCTGCCACATCGGCAACGGCGCTTCGGTGACGGCCGTGCTGAACGGCAAGTCGTTCAACACGTCGATGGGCTTCTCGCCCGTGGACGGGCTGGTCATGGGCACCCGCTGCGGCAACGTCGATCCCAGCGCCGTCACCTTCATCGGCGAAAAGGAGGGCATGTCCTACGCCGAGCTGAACGAAATGATGAACAAGAAATCGGGCGTGCTGGGTCTTACCGACCTTTCGAGCGACATGCGCGACATCGACCGCGCCTACGACGAGGGTAATCCCCGCGCCATTCTGGCCCGCGACATGCACTACGGACGCATCCGCAGATTCGTCGGCGAATACGCAGCCGAAATGGGCGGCGTGGACATGATCGTCTTCACGGGCGGCGTCGGCGAGAATTCGTGCGAGATGCGCGAGAGCGTCTGCACGGGTCTCGAATTCATGGGCGTCGAATTCGACCGCGAGGCCAACAAAGGCGCCCGCGGCGTAAACAAAATCCTCTCCACTCCCGGTTCGCGCGTCAAAGTGGCCGTCATCGCCACCGACGAAGAGCTGGTCATCGCTACCGACACATACAATCTCGTAAAATAATTTTCAAAGCACATTTCCACAACTATGATCCAACATCTTACTGAAATCGTCGAGGAGGCGAGAAAAAGAGGTAAAAAACGGCTGGCCGTGGCATACGGTCAGGATTCGCATACGCTGGAGGCTGTCTACGAAGCCTACAAGGAGGGCCTCGTGGAGCCTACGCTTTTCGGCGAAAAAAGCGTTATCGAGCAGGTCTGCGCCGAGAACGACATCGACATCAAGGCATTCAACATCGTCGATGAAGCCAGCGACGTCAAGTGCGTGCAGCAGGCCGTTGCGGCCGTCGTCGCCGGCAATGCCGACGTGCTGATGAAGGGACTGGTCTCGACCGACAAATACATGCGCGGCATTCTCAACAAGGAAGCAGGACTGTTTCCCCCGAAAGGCGTGCTGAGCCACGTGTCGATCGTCGAGATGCCCTGCTACCACAAACTGCTCGTCATTTCGGACGTGGCGGTGATTCCGCTGCCCGACTTCAAGCAGAAAACCGTGCAGATCGGCTACCTCGCGCGCACAGCCAACCTGCTGGGCATCAAGACTCCGAAAATCGCCTGCATCGCTCCGTCGGAACAGTTGCTTCCCAACGTCATCTCTTCGACTGAGGGCGCGCTGCTGGCCAAAATGGGCGACCGCGGACAGCTGGGCGACGTCGTCGTAGACGGTCCCCTGTCTCTCGACGTGGCGCTCTACAAGGACGTTGCGGAACACAAGAAGGTCAAAGGCTCGTCCGTCGCGGGCGATCCCGACTGCCTGCTCTTCCCCAACCTCGAATCGGCCAACGTCTTCTTCAAGTCGGTGACGCACCTCTGCGGCGGCGAACTGGCCGCCATGGTCATGGGAACGAAAGTCCCCTGCGTGCTGACCTCGCGCGGCGACACCAGCAAGACCAAGCTCTACTCGATCGCGCTGGCCTGTCTGGCCGTGAAGCAGTAAGACAGCCTGAACCAACCCACCAACCTAACCCACCAACCTAATTAACCGGAACCGATTTATGGGCTTCAAAATTCTAGCGATAAATCCCGGCTCTACTTCAACGAAGGTCGCCCTCTACGACGAGGAGCGGCCTTTGTTGGATCTGACCCTGCGTCACTCGGCGGAACAGATCGCACACTACCCCAACATCATCGACCAGCTCGACTGGCGCCGTGACATGATCCTCACGGCATTGAAGGAACACGGCTTCGACATCATGTCCCTCGCTGCCGTAATCGGCCGCGGCGGCCTCATCAAACCCATTCCCGCCGGCGTGTACGAAGTGAACGACGCCATGCGCCGCGACCTGCAGCACGCCACGATGGAGCACGCCTCCAACCTCGGCGGTCTGCTGGCCGACGGAATCGCGGCGACCGCAGGCATCAAAGCCTACATCGCCGACCCCGTGGTCGTGGACGAAATGGACGACATAGCACGCCTGAGCGGGCATCCCGACTGCCCGCGGCGTTCGATCTTCCACGCACTCAACCAGAAAGCCACGGCCCGCCTGCACTGCGACCGCATCGGCATCGTCTACGAGAAGGCGAACCTCGTAGTCGCCCACCTCGGCGGCGGCATCTCGGTCGCGGCCCACAAGCAGGGCCGCGTCGTCGACGTGAACAACGCCCTCGACGGCGACGGACCGTTCGCACCGGAGCGCGCCGGAACCCTTCCCGCCGGCGAACTGGTCGATCTCTGCTTTTCGGGCCGCTACACGCGGCACGACATCCAGCAGATGCTGGCCGGCAAAGGCGGTCTCGTAGCGCATCTGGGGACCAACTCCATGATACAGGTCATGGAGCGCATCGGTGAGGGCGACGAAAAAGCCCGCGTGGTGAAGGACGCCATGTGCTACGGTATCGTGAAGCAGATCGGCGCCATGGCCGCCGCCCTCGGCGGACGGGTTGACGCCGTCATCCTGACAGGCGGCATCGCCCACAACAAATCCGTCGTGGAGTACATTTCGGAATTCTGCTCGTTCATCGCCCCCATCGCGGTCTACCCCGGCGAGAACGAACTCGAATCGCTCGTCACCAACGCGCTGGTCGTCCTGCGGGGCGTCATCACCCCGAAGGTCTACGCCTGACGGCCGGGGAGGGTCTTCCACCCCGACAAAAAACCGCCGGTTACACCCCAAGGTATAACCGGCGGTTATTTTTACCGACGCTCCGTGAATCGGCCCCCGACGCAAGCAGCGCGAATCAACGGTGCAAAAACTGCTTCCGGACAATAGCCGCTACCTCGCGGAAGGCTTCGAGCCGGAACAGGGCCGACAGCAGGACATAAGAGACCGCACCGGCCGTCACTTCGGCCATCAGCCGCAGCAGGGCATGCTCCGGAATCGCGCGGGCCGTCAGCCGCACCGCGCCGTACATCGCGGCGGCCGCCAGCAGCGGAGGCAGCAGCGTCCGCACGAAACGCCCCGGCGACAACGACGTAAACTTGGTCGTGGCGAGGAAATTGACGGACATTTCGCAGAATGCGATCACCACGAGTCCCCATACCACGGCCTGCACGCTGATCGGAATCGTCACGGCGAACACCAGCGTCATAATCACCTTCTTGACGATCTCCAGCTTCACGATCAATGCACCGCCGCTCTTGACTTTCAATACGTTGTAGGCGATTATCGACATCGGATAGAAAAGTCCCACCAGACATACCGTCTCGAAATAGGGCACCGTAGGCATCCACTCCTCGCCCAGCAGGACGGCGAACATATCGTGCGCCACGGCCGACATGCCCAGCATGACCGGGAAAAGAACGTAGGAGACCACCATCACGACCTGCCGGTAGCTCTCGGCAAACTTCGGAGCGTCGTCCTTGATCTTGGCCAGCGCAGGGAAAGTGACGCTCTGCACGGCCTGCATCGCCGAAATCGTCGGCTGATCCTTGAGCTTGATCGCCTGATCGAACGAGCCGAGCGTATCGGCCGGATAGAGTCGTCCGAGGAAAAACTGCGGAATCTTATTGTAGAACGTCGAAATCAGGTCCGTGGCGATCAGGCTGAAACTGAAGGGAGCCATTTCGCGCAGCGGCCCGCGGCTGCACGCCCCGCAGGGCCGCCAGTCGCTCAGCCACCACAGCAGCAGAGTCCGCACCGCCGCCTGCAGCACGCGCTGGGCCACGATACACCAGATCCCGAACCCGGCGAGCGCAAGACCGATCGCCGCCAGTCCGCCCGCGAGCGACGAGGCGAAAGTCACCTTCGACAACAGCGCGAAACGGAACTGCCTGACGCAGATCGTATTCTGAATGGCGCACAGCGCCCCGATGGGCAGCTGCAGGAAAAACACGGGTGCGATCTGCGCGATCTGAGGCATGTCGTAGAACCGCGACGCCGGAAACGCCAGCACCGTGAAAAGCGCGTACATCACCAGCGAAACCCCGATATTGAAGGCGAAAACCGATTTGTAATCGTCCGCCGAAGGGGCCGCCTTGCGGATCAGCGCCTGCGAAAAACCGCTGTCCACGAGCACCAGCGCCACGGCCACCACGGCCGTCGGAATCGCCATGACGCCGAGGATGTCGCGGGTCAGCAGGCGCAGGATAATAAGGCTCACGGCCATCTGGAGGAGCATCGTACCGATCTTCTCGGCCATGCTCCACGCCACGCCGCGGGCGACCTTATCCTTCAGCTCCCCTTTCAACGGCTAACACTTTTGCGCCGCAACGATCTCCTCGTTGCGCCGGCGGATGTTGTCCACATTGGCGATCTCGACATACGACGCACCTCCGTCGGGTCCGAAGCTGCCGCCCACGATGGCCAGCAGATCCTCGCCCTTGAGTTTGCGGTACTGATCGAGGAATTCGAGCGCATCGACCAAGAAATGATACTTGTCGTGCAGCTCCTGATTGCGCAGAATAGGCACCACGCCGTACGACAGCGCCAGAATACGCTGCGCGTGAAGTTGGTAGCAGACGGCCATCACGGTCTTCCGGCCGCGGAACGCAGCGAGATAACGGCCCGTACGGCCGGTCTTGGTGTCGAGGACCACGTATTTGATCGGCAGGTTTGTCGAAGCGCGCACCGCCGAGCGGGCCAGCTGGGCCGTGATCTCGTGGTTCACCGAGACCATGTCCATGTCGATCATCGGCTTGAAATGCGTTTCGTCGCGCTCGATCTCGCGGGCCACGCGGGCCATCGTCTCGACCGACTCCACGGGATAGTCGCCCATGGCGGTCTCGTCGCTCAGCATCACGGCGTCCACGCGCTCGTAAATGGCGCTCGCCACGTCGCTCACCTCGGCGCGCGTCGGACGCGGACTCTTGACCATCGAATAGAGCATCTGCGTGGCGATAATCACCGGGCGCTTCGCGCAAATGCACTTCTCGACGATGCGCCGCTGGGTGTTGGGAATCGCTTCGGCCGGAAACTCCACGCCCAAGTCGCCGCGCGCCACCATAATGCCGTACGACGCCTCGATGATCTCGTCGATGTTGTCGAGTCCCTCCTGATTTTCGATCTTCGAAATGATCTTGATTTTGCTGCCGTGGGCATCGAGAATCTCCTGCACGGCCTTTATGTCCTTGGCGCTGCGCACGAACGAGTGTGCGATGAAATCGACGTCGTTCTTCACGGCCCACTCGATGAAGCGGCGGTCCTTCTCCGTCACCGAAGGCAGGTCGATCGACACCGCAGGCACGTTGACGCTCTTGCGCGAACGCATCGCGCCGCCCACGACGAACTCGCAGATCAGCTCCTCGTCGGTCTTCTCCACCACACGAATTTCCAGCTCGCCGTCGGCGATCAGCATGCGCGCCCCGACCGGAATGTCGCGCACAATGGTCGGCACGTTCATATAAACCACCTTGCGGGTGGTCATGTCGCTGCCGTCCGAACCCCGTACGGCGACGCGGTCGCCCACCCGGAAATTGATGCTGTTGCCGTATTCGTCGGCGATCGTCGTCACGCGGATTTCAGGCCCTTTGGTATCTATCATGATCGGAATGGCCGGATTCACTCGGTGTACGGTCTCGACGATATGCGTGGCTCCGTCCTCCGTCACGTGTGCCGAATTGACGCGCACGACGTCCATACCGGCATCGTAAAGGTTCTTCACGAACTCCTCGGTGCAGCGGAAGTCCGACATCGTCGCAACGATCTTGGTTTTTTTCATTCTGTACATAAACGTATGATGCTTATAATTTGAACATTATTGTGTGATCGACATATTCCGCGGCAGCCTTGAGCCGTCTCGGTAATTCCGGTCCGCCCCGACTCCCCTTCTCCGAGGAAACCCGCTGCCGCCTGCGCGGCAGAAGCGCCGGCCTCTCCCGCTCCGACAGGAAACGCTCCGGAATCCCCGAAAGCGGCAGCCCGCACCTGCTCCTATGCAAACGGCATGCAGCCGGAAGCGGCTTTCTACTTTTCGCCGCCAAGCAGCAGCGCTTCGACTCCCAACCGGTAGGAATCCAGCCCGAATCCCATGATCGAGCCTTTGGCCACGGGGGCCAGCAGCGAGACATGGCGGAACTCCTCACGCGCGAGGATCGACGAGATATGCACCTCGACGACGGGAACCGACACCGCCGACACCGCGTCGCGCAGCGCCACTGAGGTATGGGTATATCCCCCGGCGTTGAGCACCACACCGTCGTAAACGCCGTCGGCCTGCTGTACGGCGTCGATCAACTCGCCTTCGATATTGGACTGGAAGTAGCCGAATCCGACGGCGGGATAGAGCGACCGGAGCCGTTCGAAGAAGGTTTCGAAAGTCTGCGTACCGTAAACTCCGGTGTCGCGCCGCCCCTGCAGATTGAGGTTCGGGCCGTTGAGAATCAATATTTTCATAGTTCCGACTGTTAGCCGCGCACGGACTCCGCCCGCCGCGATTCGCAGACAAAGATAGTGATTTTAAAGAATTTTTTAATATCTTTGTTTAATATCACCCAATATAAAGCGACCGTAACGGCGCAATATACGTCAAACCGCCCGGAAAACCATGACCGAATTCGGATTCATCGACCGCATAAAAGACCTTTTCGCAACGCTCCCCGACAACGGGTTCGAAGGCATCGGCGACGACTGCGCCATACTGCCCGTCGGCGGCGGCGAATCGCTCGTCTTCACTACGGACATGCTCGCCGAAGGGGTGCATTTCCTGCGCGCCGCCACCTCCTCACGGGAACTGGGACGCAAATCCCTCGCCGTAAACCTGAGCGACGTGGCCTCGATGGGCGCACGTCCCGTCGCCACCCTGCTGTCACTCTCGCTGCCCGACGATGCGACCGGAACGTGGGCCGAAGAGTTCATGCAGGGTTACCGAGAGCTGTCCCAAGAATTCGGCGTAACGCTCGCCGGGGGCGACACCACCCGCTCGGCGGCAGGCATCACGATCAACGTCACCGCCATCGGCCGCGCCGCCGACACACATATCAAACGCCGCAGCGGAGCGCGTCCCGGCGACGTGATTTTCACGGCGGGAGCGCTCGGAGCCTCCGGGACGGGCCTGCGCGACATTCTCGCGGGCCGTTACGACACCCCCGCCGCTGCCATACACCGCAATCCCCGGCCGCAGGTCGCCGAAGGCCTCTGGCTCGGCCGGCGGCACGAAGTACATGCCATGATGGATATTTCGGACGGGCTGGCGTCGGACATCCGCCACATCATGGAGCGTTCAGGCGTCGGCGCCGCCATCGACACCGAGCGGATTCCGGCCGCCGCAGATGCGGACATCCGGACCGCCGCCTGCGCCGGCGAGGACTACGTCCTTCTGCTTACGGCCGAGTGCGCAGACGCGGAACGTCTCGCCGCCGACTTCCTCGCCCGGTTCGGCGCCCCGCTCCACCCCGTCGGCCGGATCACGGACGGCAGAGAGCTGGAGTGGTTCGAAAACGGAACGCTCCGCCCCCTCGACTGGCACGGCTTCACGCATTACTGACATTTCCGCAACCGCCGACGGGAAAATCGCCCCGGAAAACCAGCAAACCCAAAAACCGGCCAACCGCCCCGACAAAAAATACTCCCCGAACGAATCGGCAACCGTACGAACCGGCCACCAAAAGCCGGCGGCGGAGAATCGGCGACCGAACAAACCGGCAACCAAACCGACCGGGAATCGCACCGACCGCCCGGCCAAACAAACCGCCCGGCATATCACCTCTCAGCCAACGTTTCGCCCTTCGACAACATTTCGTCCCTCAGCAGGCCGCAACAAAAAAAACGGCACCCGAACAAACCCCTCCCCATCGCACCGCCCGGCATATCACCTCTCGGCAGGCATATCGTCCCTCGGCAGCCATATCGCCCCTCGGCAGCCATAACAAAAAACAGCGGCCCGAAGGCCGCCGCATTTCACTGACTCCGGGAGCCGCCTCCCGGCATAAGACTTATTCCTTGATAATATAGACGTGTTCGCCCCTCCGCTGCATGTGGTAATTTTCGCGGGCGTACTCCTCCAGATAATCGTCATACTGCAACCGCTCCAGCAGCGTGCTGTCCTGCTCGATCTTCGTCCGGTAATACTCCTTCTCGCGGGTCATCGCATTGATCTGACGCTTGATTTTCACGGCATGCAGCGAATTGCGCCCCACCACGAACAGCGTGACGACGACAATGACCGCCGTGGCGGCGATCCAGAACTTCCGGCCCACCTCGAAACTCATCAGGGTATGTGCATGTATTTATGCGTCTGTATGGAGATATTCCACTTCGGATGCGCCTTGGCGTACTCGACCATCGCGGGCATCACCCGTTCGGCGACGCTCCATTCGGGCTGCAGGTAGAGCATGCACTCCGGCCGCACCCGTGCGGCGTTCCGCTCGGCCCATTCGAAGTCGCTTTCGCTTTCGACGATCACCTTCAGCTCGTGCGCCCGCTCCAGCGCTTCGTCCAGCGGGGGCTGCTGCCGTTTGGGCGACAGACATACCCAGTCGAAGTAACCGCTGAAAGGGTGCGTTCCGGAGGTCTCCAGAAAAATCTGCAACCCCTTCTCGTGCAGGGTTTCGGTCAATACGCCCAACGGATAGAGCAGCGGCTCGCCGCCCGTAATGACGATCGCCTGCGCCGGACATGCCAGCGCGCGGTCGATGACCGTCCGCACGTCGGTCGGCGGATAGAGTTTCGGATTCCACGTATACTTGGCGTCGCACCAGCGGCACCCCACGTCGCACCCGCCCAAACGGATAAAATAGGCGGGTTTCCCCGCATGGAAACCTTCGCCCTGAATGGTATAGAAATCCTCGACGAGGGGCAGCAGGCGTCCTCCGTCCAGCAGTTCGGTATCTGTGGTGAAAGCCATTATTCGGTGACCACGTAAATATCTTTCAGACTGCGGCCCAGCTGGTCGTAATCCAGTCCGTAGCCAACGATGAATTCATTGCCGATCTCCATCGCGCGGTACTTGATCGGAATCTGCTTGCGGTAGGACCCCGGTTTGAAAAAGAGCGTGCAGACTTCGAGACTCGCGGGTTTCTGCGCCTTGAGGTCGCAAATCATGTACTCGATGCTCTCGCCCGTATCGACGATATCCTCGACCACGATCACGTGGCGGCCTTCGATGCTGCCGTTCAGCCCGATCAGGCTCTTGACGCAGCCCGACGAACAGGTTCCCTCGTACGAGGCCAGCTTCACGAACGACAGCTCGTTGTTGAACTCGATTTTCTTGATCAGATCGCTCATGAACATGAACGAACCGTTCAATACGCCGACGAACAGCGGCGTCTCCTTGTCGCCGTAATCCTCGTTTATGCGCTGGGCAACAGCCGACACAGCCTCGTCGATTTTCTCGGCGGGAATCATGATTTTGAACTTTCTGTCGTGAAGTTTTATGATATCCTTCATTTCGAATCCGGGTTTTTATTGTTATTTTTGCAAAATTAATTAATTGCACGCAAGAAACGAACGTTTCAACCGAAAATAATCGCAAAAACATGAAACTTTCCGAATGGTTCAAAGCCCGGTCCGGGCAGGAGCTGATGATGATCGCCGTCGTGGCGATGCTGCTCGTCATGATCGCCACGCGCTGGGCCTACATCTCCCGCACGGCCAAAGAGGCGATCCGCCAGCGGTTCGTGCCGCCCGCCGAACAGGCCGACAGCCTGCAGGCGAAATAAGAAAGGGAAGTTGCCGAAGCAACTTCCCTTTTTCGTGTCCAGAGCGGCGGCGTAACCTTCCCCGCCATGCTCCCGGCGACTGTTTTCTTCCCGACAGCCGCTACCGGTTCGGCACTTACACCAGCCCCGAAAATCCCATGAAGGCCATGGCGAGGATACCGGCCGTAATCAGCGCGATGGGCACCCCCTTGAAGGCTTTGGGAACGTCCTCGAAATCGAGACGCTCGCGGATACCGGCGAAGAGCACCAGCGCGAGGGCGAAGCCCAGCGCCGTAGCCACCGAATAGGTGACGCTCTGCAGCAGGTTAAACTCCTTCTGGATCATCAGGATCGCCACGCCCAGCACGGCGCAGTTGGTCGTGATGAGCGGCAGGAAGATACCGAGCGCCTGGTAGAGCGACGGCGAGAGCTTTTTCAACATGATCTCGACCATCTGCACCAACGCCGCGATCACCAGGATAAAGACGATCGTCTGCATGTATTGGATCTGCAACGGATCGAGGATATAAGTCTGGATCGACCACGCCACGAGCGCCGTGAGCGCCATGACGAAGGTCACGGCCGCTCCCATGCCCATCGAGGTCTCGACCTTGGAGGATACACCCAGGAAGGGGCAGATGCCGAGGAACTGAGCCAACACGACGTTGTTGACGAAGATGGCTCCGATGACGATTGCAAAGTATGTTATCTGCTCCATGACTATTTCTTGGCTAATTTGTTAAATACGACCATCAGATACCCCAGCACGAGGAATCCGCCGGGCGCCAGCACGAATACGAGCGGCATGTAGTCGGCCGTACCGAGCGAATAGCCGAACACGGCGCCGCTGCCCAGCAGTTCGCGGATCGTGCCGATGACCGTGAGCGACAGCGTGAAGCCCAGGCCGATGCCCAGACCGTCCAGCGCCGAATCGAAGGCATTGTTCTTCGAGGCGAAGGCCTCTGCACGGCCCAGAATGATGCAGTTCACGACAATGAGCGGGATGAAGACGCCCAACGTGGCGTACAACGCCGGCACGAAGGCCTGCATGAGCATCTGCACGATGGTCACGAACGACGCGATCACCACGATGAAGGCCGGAATGCGCACCTTGTCGGGAATGAAGTTCTTGATGAGCGAAATGACGATGTTCGACAAGATCAGCACCGCCATCGTGGCCACGCCCATGCCGAATCCGTTGGCGGCACTGGTCGTCGTACCCAGCGTGGGGCACATGCCGAGCACCAGCACGAAGGTGGGATTCTCCTTGACGATCCCTTTGAGGATCAGTTGCAGTTTATTCATTGTCTCCTCCTTTCTGAGCGTTATCGCCCGTTTGTGCGGTCGCACCCGCAGCCGAATCGGCCGCGGCCTCAGCATCGCCGCCCGTCGCCGTAGCCCCCGAAGCCGTATCGGAAGCGGCCGGAGCAACCCCTTCCGCAATCTGCTTGTAGGCGGCATAGGCGCGCGCCATGGCGTCGACGTAGGCTCGCGACGAAATCGTGGCGGCCGTCAGCGCATCCACGTCGCCGCCGTCCTTCTTCACGGCGAGCTTCATCTCGCCCGGATTGCGGCCCTCGAAACTGGCGAAGAGCGGGTTGCCCTCGTCGGCCATCTTCGTTCCCAGGCCCGGCGTCTCGTTCTGTTCCAATACGTTGACATTGAGCACACGTCCCGTGGCGTCGAACCCTACCACCATGCGGATCATGCCGCTGAAACCGTTCTTGCTCGCCGTCTCCACGGCATAGCCCACGACCGCCTCGCCCGAACGTGCCGTATGCACCGCAACGGGCAGTTCGTCGAGCGTCAGCTCCGTCGTCTCGGTCCGGTCGAAGGGCGGCAGCACGGCGCGCAGCGCGGATTGGGTCGCAGCAGCCTTGGCTTCGGCGATCGGCCCGACGGTAATCATATTGACATAGCCTACCCCCGCCGACGCGACAAGCGTGATCGTGAAGAGCACGGCTACCATGTTCACAAGTGTACTTTTCATCGTCGTCCTCCTACTTTTTGGCGCCGAAACGCTTGGGTTTGACAGATCGATTGATAAGGGGCACGGTGGCGTTCATCACCAGAATCGCAAACGACATGCCCTCGGGATAAGCGCCC
>ERZ839767.2836-NODE-2836-length-21348-cov-8.037806_pt1 | contig 21348 bp, 10 predicted proteins | sample MGYA00519879_ERZ839767 | MGnify/ENA primary metagenome ERZ839767 (study PRJEB31850, sample SAMEA3708852) | human gut metagenome | biome: human gut; feature: human-associated habitat; material: faeces | place: China | collected 2014 ... | reverse complement strand
AAGTGTTAAATCCTGAATTGGTTATTTGCCATTTAGATTCAAAAGCAACAATGCAAATCGATCTTACAATTAACAAAGGACGTGGTTATGTTCCGGCTGATGAAAACCGTGAATTCTGCACTGATGTTAATGTAATTCCTATCGATTCTATTTACACTCCGATTCGTAATGTTAAGTATCAGGTAGACAATTTCCGTGTAGAACAAAAAACGGATTATGAAAAGTTGATTCTTGAAATTACTACGGATGGTTCCATTCACCCGAAGGAAGCTCTGAAAGAAGCTGCAAAAATCCTTATTTATCATTTCATGTTATTTTCTGATGAGAAGATTACTCTTGAAAATTCAGATGTTGATGGCAATGAAGAGTTTGATGAGGAGGTATTGCATATGCGTCAGTTATTGAAGACGAAGTTAGTGGATATGGATCTTTCTGTACGTGCTCTCAATTGTTTGAAGGCTGCAGATGTAGAAACATTAGGTGACTTAGTTCAATTCAATAAAACGGATTTGTTGAAATTCAGAAACTTTGGTAAGAAATCGCTTACTGAGCTTGATGATTTGCTCGAGAGTCTGAATCTGTCGTTTGGAACTGATATTTCTAAGTATAAATTAGATAAAGATTAATAAACAATGAGACATAATAAAAAATTCAATCATTTGAGTCGTACTGCATCCCACAGACAAGCGATGTTAGCCAATATGGCCATCTCTCTGATCATGCACAAAAGAATCACTACGACTCTTGCAAAGGCCAAGGCTTTGAAGAAATACGTGGAGCCGTTGATTACAAAGTCTAAGGACGATACTACTAATTCTCGTCGTGTCGTTTTCAGCTATTTGCAGAACAAGTATGCCGTAACAGAGTTGTTCAAGGAAATCTCTGTGAAAGTGGCTGACCGTCCGGGTGGTTATACCCGTATCATCAAGACCGGTTTCCGTCAAGGTGACAACGCAGCGATGTGTTTCATCGAATTGGTGGACTATGATGAGAACATGGCTAAGCAAGCTACGAAGAAGACACGTACGCGTCGTTCCAAGAAGTCTGCGGCCAAGGCTGAAGAGGCTCCTGCGGCCGAAGCACCGGCAGCAGAAACTGCGACAGAAACACCTGCAAGCGCCGAATAATTTAATTTGCTATAAGAGAAAAAGCCGTCCGGAACTCTGGGCGGCTTTTTTCATGCCTGCTCTTTTAATTTGTACGTGAGGGATATTTTTGTCGTCCGGTTTTCCTGCACATAGGAAAGGGCGTAAGAGGAAATGTGTCGTTGTAAAGAATTTGTATTTCTTGATATTTCTGTTTATCAGCTTCTTACGTGTCTGAAATCATTCGCCTGAGAACGGAAAATCATTCTCAGGCGAACGAAAAATCAATTGCCTGAGAACGATTTTTCATTTGCCTGAGAGTCGTTTAAGATATAACTTTTTCTTTTGAGATTTTGTGCTATTAGCTTAAAATATGTACCTTTACGGCACTAAACATTATACCTAATAATATGAAAAGAAACTTATTCATGTGTTTGTGTCTTGCGTCGAGTCTGCATAGTTGGGCACAAGTGGATATATCCGCTTACTTCTTGGAAAACCACGGTTTTGATACGAATTTCAACTACGATGCCCGGCAAACGGGCAATGTTTCCGGGGATGTCATAAACGAAGTTTACGGTTGGACGAACGAAACCACGGCCACTTATACCGTGGCCGGCACGTTTGCTTATAATCCGGAGGTGACGTTCAACAACAGTTCCGCGCTGCCGGCTTCAGGGTACGAAGGCTCGGAAGGCGGTGCGCTCGGATTGACTACGGGTTGGGGCATGCAGCTTGTGTATTCCCAAAGTGTGACCCTTCCTAAAGGAACTTACCGTTTGTCTTCGGCTTATTATAACGTGGGTACGTCCGGTGCCGGAAACAGCCTGTTGGCCTGGCTGCCGGATAACGGAACCGCTACGGTTTCCAACGTGAAAAATTTCCCCGTGAAGTCGTGGAAAACGGACGAGCTTATTTTTACGCTTACGGCACAAACCACCGGAAAGATACGCATCGGTTTTGCGGCCAACGAGGGGGTAGGGTCGGCCAACCATGCCAAGATTTTGGTGGATTACGTGAAATTGCTCTGCGATGAGATGGATAAGGGCAACTTGGAAACAGCCCTTTCGGCGGCGCGGGCAGCTTACGGCGACGGCTCGGGTGTGTATGCCGAAGAATTGAAAGCTGCGATAGACGAAGCGCAGACGGTCTATGAAGACGAGCATGCCGCAGTTACGGATATCTTGGCTTCGACACAACGGTTGACGGAGGCTACGCAGATTTACCAATATAAAAACGCGTCGCCGGAGCATCCGCTGACCATGACTTTGCGCATTGTGAATCCCAATTTCGAGGACGGTACGACCGGTTGGGAAAACGATGGGATGCTCACGCAGACCAATACGAGTTTTCCGGGCAAATCCGGTACTACTTATTTGGAGCGTTGGGTGAACATCGGGTCCAAAGTGCCGGATGTCGGTATCCGGCAGACGTTGGAAGGCATTCCCGACGGGAAGTACCGCCTGCGTGCTGCCGTAGGCAATATCCAGCAGAACGGCGCGAACAGCACGGTGAATGCCGGAGAGAAGCAAACGGGCGTTACTTTGTATGCCGGGATTTATGACATGCCGGTGGATACGATGAAGGCCCACAAAGACCTCTACTTTACGGTGGTGGACGGGCAAGTCACCATCGGGTTCAAGGCCGAAAACGCCACAGGCAACTGGATTTGTCTCGACAACATCCGCCTGTATTATCTCGGCGGGAACACCTCGGAAGATTATGCGGCTTATTTGTCGCGTTATGCCGATGATGTCCGTGAGGAATTGCAGGCGAAACATATCCAGTCTGCGGTTCGCCAGGCGGTGGAAGCAGCTATAGAAGCAGCCGAAAAAGCCGCGGCGGCGGAGAATCCGGATGAAAAAGCCATGGCGGAAGCGAAAGCCGCCTTGGACGAAGCCGTGACGGCCATCGAGGCCTCGGCGGCCGTCTATGATGTTTTGGCCGACGCGCTCCGCTATGCCGGACAAGTGAAGGACTGGTATGAAGAAGACGAGGAAAAGCGGGGAAAGATGGAGACGGCCATTCAAGCTGCACAGGAGGTTTGGGAGAATACTGAACAGACCGAGGAGCAAATCCGCTCGGCCGCACAGGCTTTGCAGGATGTCACGCAGACGGTAGACAAGAAAGTCTATACGGCTCAGTGGTTGATGGGAGATGTCAACGACCCAGACAATGCTTATTATATCGGGCGTACGCGCCAATCGAAGAATTGGATTCTGTTTTGGGAAAAAGGTTACGGTGAGAACCCTTCCGTGTTTACGTGCGGCAACCATACGATAGACGTAGACGAGGTGCTGAGGAATGCCGAAATCGCTTTCGATTTTTATACCGATTCGCTGAAGTTCATCCGTCGTGGCAGGTCGAAGACCGACACCTATAAGATGGTCATCCGCTTGCGTTATGAACCTGAAGGATGGGAAGCTTCCGGTTCGGGGGTGGACGACCTGATCGGTTTGCTCACCCTTACGCCTTGGGCTGCCCCGTCGCGCAACTGGCAGACGCTTTACCACGAGATAGGCCACTGTTTCCAATACCAAGTGCATTGCGACAACGGCAACCGGAACGGCTGGATGTATGAACCCGGAGGGGGTAAGGGATGTGCATTTTGGGAGCAGTGCGCACAATGGCAGGCCTATAAAATCATGCCGGCCGACCAGTTCAACAACGAATGGTTCGACGGCTACCTGCAAAACGTGCACAAGCATATCCTGCACGAATCGCCGCGTTACAACAACTATTTCATACAAGATTACTGGTGTTACAAGCACGGGATGGACTTCATGGGGCGGCTTTGGAACCAGAGCCGGAACCCGGAGGATGCCGTCGAGGCTTATATGCGCCTCACGGGAATCACGGACAGCGAGTTCAATGACGAAATGTACGACTGTGCAGCCCGTTTCGCCACTTGGGACATTCCGGCCTTGGAAGAGTACGGGGCAGCCAAAGTGGACAGCCGTCCCTTGCCTGCCATGCTCAAGGTGGCCGATAATTATTGGCGCATCAGTCCTTCTGCTGCTCCTGAGAATACGGGGCATAACATCATCCGGCTGAATTTGCCCAAAAGGGTCGGTTCCACGGTTTCCGCTTGTTTCGAAGGCCTGAACCGTCAGGAGGGCTATCGTGTGAAGAATGCGACATACGCGGAATGGCGTTATGGCTTTGTAGCGTTGCTTAAAGATGGCAGCCGGGTGTATGGCGACATGGGAAAGTCTGTGTACGGCACCCCGAAGGATACGATATTCTTCGATTGTCCGGTGGACTGCAAACGGCTTTACTTTGTGGTGAGCGGAGGCCCGAAGAAATATTGGCGGCAAGTGTGGGACGACAATGACGCGAACGACGAACAGTGGCCCTATCAGGTAAAGTTCGGCAATACGAACCGTTACGGGTCGGCCAACCTTCCGGACGAGACGGGGATAGGCGAAGTGGCGATGGACGCGTCCGTACCTGTCGTGTCGGTGTCCGTACGCACGTTGCGCGTGGAGCCGTCGCCCGTGGCGGCAAAGGTGCGCGTCGTTGCGCTCTCCGGTGTCTGCGTGGCGGACCTTCCGTGTGGGGCATCGGCGGTAGAGATCCCCTTGTCTCCCGGTTTCTATATCGTCCAAGTGCTGTCGGCCGACGGGCGCAATTTGGTGACGAAGAAAGTCGTGGTAAGGTAAAGGCGTAAAAAGGAAACACTTAAACGATGAATACCGAAATGAAAACAACACACAAGGCAACGTTATGGGCATGGCTGCTTTGGGCCGTGCTGTGCTGCGCTTCCCCGGAGGCGACAGCGCGGAAAGCGCGGACGTTCTCCCGTCCGGCTTGGGTGGGTAGTACCACTTCCACTATCCGTATTACGAAGGTGGAGTTTGCCGACACTGCTACGATTATCAGTTTCCACGAGCGATACAAGCCGGGCTGGTGGATTCAAGTGTCCAAGGATGCTTGGCTTCTGGGTGATGACAATCGGAAGTATAAAGCCTTGCGGGGCGAGGGCATTGTGCTGGGGGAACATTATGTGACTCCTCCAAGCGGTGAAGGCGAGTTCAAGGTGTTGTTTGAGCCTATGCCCCGGAAAACCCGTTTCTTTGATTTTATCGAGGGGAATATGCAAGGGGCGTTTAATATCTACGGCGTGCACGAAGAGGGGAAGGCCCCGCAGGTGCCCGAGGAACGGGAGCCGTTCGTGATGACACCCGAGTTGGAGCGGCAGTTTTTCACGGCGGACACGGCCTGCGTCCGTGGCCGCATCGAGGGATATTCGCGCAGCCAAGGCTATTCCACCATGCTGTATAACCGTTGTGAGCCGACCACTGGTGAGCGCGTCCCCCTCGTGGTGGATATCCGTGAGGATGGCACGTTCGAGTTCCGTTTCTGGGCTTGGTATCCTGTGGAAGGGGCACTGTTGATAGAAGGCAAGGATTTCCGCAAGTGGTTGAACTTCTATGCCGTGCCTGGGCAGACCACGGAGATGGTCATGCGGGCGGATGGTTCGGTGTCCTGCGCTTCTGTGCCTTCCGGCCCTTTTGGGCGGAAGCGTTCTTTGGAGCATGGGGTTTCGGAGCTTTGTGCTTACCCGTATGACGAGTTTTCCGCTGTTTCGGATTCGCTCGGTTTTAAAGATTTCACGGAAAACGCCATGAGGCGGATGCGCGAGCGGTTACGGGCGGTGGACTACGTGGCTTGGCGTTTCGGTTATACGCCGTGGGAGCGTCACTTGGCTAAGTGTCAAACGCGGTTGGTGCATGGTATGGCAGTGTTCGATTACGAGATGAACCAAAGTTTTGCCATTGACTATGAAAAAATGAAGTGGGAAGAAATACGGGCGAAAATGGCATCGTATCGTGACCCAGCCAACTACCGTTTCCTGCGCGAGATGCCTTGCGATGATGTATCCGCTTTGGTGCTTCGCGACTTGGATATATTCCTGAACCGTTATGAGTTCTCTTCGGTCATGCGCAGCCCTGCTGTATTGGTTGGTTCCATGGAACCGGACAGCGTGGCCAAAGAGGATGCAGTTATGATGGCCGTGGACACTGCGATATTGGGGGCGGACGAGCCTTCGCTACTCGGACGTTTGGTGGTGCTGCGTGCCTTGTCTTCCGATTTGGGACGCAATTATAGTGAAGCACCGTCCATGTACGACAGCATTTACCAAAACCGCTTGGCATATATGAACCGTGAGGTGTTGCGTGTCCAGGCCGAGCGGTTGCTCGAACAGGCACGTCGCCGCAACACGCTTACTTACGCCCTGCCCGATACGGAAGGCGGGAACCTGTTGCGCCGCCTCACGGAGAAGTACCGGAGCAAATATGTCCTGATAGACTTTTGGGGGATGTTTTGTGGGCCTTGCCGTTCGGGCATCGAGCGTTCCAAGCCGATGCGCGAGGCCTTGCGCAACCATTCCGATGTGGATTTCCTGTTTATCAGCACCGAAGGGGAAGGACCGGAAGAGAACTACCGGAAGTATGTGGACGAACACCTGTCCGGAGAAGATGTGGTGCAGGTGAGCCGCGACGATTTCAACCGCCTGATGGAGCTGTTCAATTTCTTGGGGATTCCGCATTACGAGACGCTCGACCGCATGGGGAATGTGGTGCGGAGCGGTTTGCACTATGCGTCGGAAGAACAGTTCCGTTTGCATTTGGAGAATCTGAAACAACAGTTGGAACGCAGATAGAAAGGTGTAATTATGACTACGATACGATGAGACATTATTTGAATTATCTATTGTCGGCGGTTGTCCTCTTGTGTGGCGGAGGGCTGCTGAGGGCGCAGGAAGTGCAAGTTTGCGATGTGAAGAACCCCGCAGTGGGCGACCGTAACACAACGGCGGTGGAAATCAGCCGCGTGGAATGTACACCGGTTGCTACAACCTTATATATGGAGGCTTACAACCGTAAGCAGTATTGGATACAACTGGATTCCGTCCTGCGTTTGCGCGGTGCTGTGACGGGGCGAGACTATCCCTTGCGGCGTTGCGAGGGGTTGGCGTTGGGACAGCGCGTGTATATGCCCGATTCCGGTAATGTGAGTTTCCGTCTGGTCTTTCCGCCGTTGGATGGCCGTGATACTTCGTTCGACTTCATGGAAGGAGGGAAAGACGGTGGGTTCATCAAAGGCGTGAACCTGAAGGAGGAGCGTGAAGGCAAGCTGCATTGCCGCCTGACGGGGACGGTGGAGAAACCGACGGAGGCGAGCCGCCTCGTGTTGCACCGTTACGGGTTGGATGCGCGGGTAAAGCCTTTCATTTCCATCCCGGTGCATAACGGGAAGTTTGAATATGATTTGTATACTGACTGTATAGAGGCTTGGCAACTTTATTTGTGGCACGACTGGATGGAAGGGCTTTTTTACTGGGCAAAGTTCTTGAGTGAGGATGCCACCCTGCATATTACCATTCCGGAAGAGGGAAGACCGAAAGTGGAGACCGACGGGACGGAGAACCGGCTGATGCAGGATGTGGACCAACGCGCCGAAAGCATATTCAGTCCCAAGTACGAACTGTACAACGCCCGTGTGGATACCCTTGAAAGTGAGGATGATTATTTCACTCCGGCAGGCAAGGACTTGTATGAACGCCTGAGGACGGCGGAGACGCAGGAAGAGGCGAACAAAATTTATAAGCAACGGGACAGTCTGGAAAAGTCCCGCAGACTTTATTCGCCTCGGATGATGGCTTTGCAGGACAGCCTTGCCGCCTACCGTGCCGAAGAGAAGTCATGGCGGCTTCGTGAGGCGGCGCGCAAGCCTTCGGTATCCGGCTTGTCTTTTTTGCGTTTCGAGTTGGATGATACCGATCATCCGGACAGCCTGAAGCAGGCATTGTGGGCGGTTTATGATTCCGTCTATGCCGGTTATTTGCCGGGGCATCCTTACCATGCCGTTGTGGACGCTTCGCGCCAATTCCGGACATTGACCGAAGGGAAACCTTATCCCGATTATGAGATTACAGGGGACGACGGTCGTCCTTTGCGGATGTCCGGCCTGATACGCGGCAAGATAGCCTTGGTGGACTTGTGGGCTTCGTGGTGCGGCCCGTGCCGCGCGAATTCCAAATCCATGATTCCCGTTTATGAGGAGTTCAAGGACAAAGGCTTCACGGTGGTGGGCATAGCCCGCGAGAAGTGCCGGAGCGACATGGAGCAGGCGGTGCGAAAAGACGGCTACCCTTGGGCTTGTTATGCCGAGGTAGAAGATGCCAATAATGTATGGGCTTTACACGGTATAGGAAACTCCGGTGGAGGCACTTTCCTTGTCGACAGCGACGGTACCCTGTTGGCCGTCGGTGCTTCGGCTGACGAGGTGCGCGAAATCTTGCGGAAGAAGTTGGGTGGTAAATCGGGGCATTGAGAAACCGTGTCCGTTGAAAACAGCCTCCCCCGGAAACGTATTTGTCAGCGTTTTCCGGGGGAGGTTGGGCATAATAGGGGATGGCCGTGGGGCGTGGTGGAAACCGAAGCCACGGCTACCGGCACTTATTTCGATGCGTCCAACGCCTGTTGGATGTCTTCGATGATGTCTTCTACATTTTCTATACCGACTGACAGGCGAATCAGGTCGGGTGCCACTCCGGCTTCGCGCAACTGTTCGTCGGAGAGCTGGCGGTGCGTATGGCTGGCCGGATGCAATACGCACGTGCGGGCGTCGGCCACATGCGTCACGATGCAAATCATCTTCAAACTGTCCATAAACCGGATGGCATCTTCTTTTGTGCCTTTCAGACCGAATGCGATGACACCGCAAGACCCGTTCGGCAAGTATTTTTGTCCTAACTCATAATATTTGTTGCTTTTCAGACCGCAGTAGTTCACCCAAGCCACACGTTCGTTTTGCTCCAGGTACTCTGCTACGGCTTGTGCGTTGGCGCAGTGCTGCCGCATACGCAGATGCAGGGTTTCAAGGCCGAGATTGAGCAAGAATGCGTTTTGGGGGCTTTGGATGGAACCTAAGTCTCGCATGAGTTGCGCCGTGGCTTTGGTGATGTAAGCCATCTTGCCGAAAGCGTCGGCATAAGTCAACCCGTGGTAGCTTTCGTCCGGTTGGCAAAGGCCCGGGAACTTGTCGGCATGGGCGTTCCAATCGAAGTTACCGCTGTCCACGATGGCACCGCCTACCGATGTGGCGTGTCCGTCCATATATTTAGTGGTGGAGTGGGTGACGATGTCTGCTCCCCATTCAAACGGGCGGCAGTTGATTGGTGTGGCAAAAGTGTTGTCCACAATCAAGGGCACACCGTGTTTGTGGGCCATCCGGGCGAAGCGTTCTATGTCGAACACGTGGCCGCCCGGATTCGAAATGGTTTCGCCGAAAAAACATTTCGTGTTCGGACGGAAAGCGGCTTCGATACGTTTGTCGTCCCATTCCGGATCTACAAACGTGCATTCGATGCCTAACTTTTTCATGGTGACTCCGAACAGGTTGTATGTGCCTCCATAAATAGTGTTAGAGGTGACGAAGTGGTCGCCTGCCTGACAGATATTGAATACGGCATAGAAATTAGCCGCTTGTCCTGAAGACGTCAGCATGGCGCCTACGCCTCCTTCCAGTTCGGCAATCTTGGCTGCTACGGCATCGTTTGTGGGGTTTTGCAATCGGGTATAGAAATATCCCGTGTCTTCCAAGTCGAACAAACGAGCCATTTGTTCGCTGTTGTCATATTTAAAAGTAGTACTTTGATAAATAGGTAAAACGCGCGGTTCGCCTTTCTTGGGCGTCCATCCGGCCTGTACGCAAACAGACTCTCTTCTGAGTTTCTTTTCCATTTTGTGTCTACAAATTGAATTCTATTTCTTGTCGATTTTAAGTTTCTTGATTCTTGTCGGTTGCGGCTTCTTATCCTGTAGCGTATCCTGTTGCCATATCGGTACAGGGTAGGTCACTATATCCTGATATTCTAAGTGTAGCTCCGGAATTTCCTCGGCATCTTCCGGTCTGAATGGGATACGGTTAGGATGTATCCGCGTGATTTCCACTTGGCAAAAACCTTTTCGGATGAATCCTAACTCACGTGCTGCCGCCTTGGACAGGTCGATGACATAACGTTTTGAGAAAGGCCCACGGTCGGTTACTCTCACCACCACTTCTTTTCCATTTAGCGGGTTGCGTACTTTCAGCAGGGTACCGAAAGGGTACTTCTTGTGTGCACAAGTCATACTGTCACGGTGGTATCTCTCGCCGTTGCTCATTTTTCTTCCATGTAACTTGTCGGAATAATAAGTGGCTTTTCCGGTGAGTTGTTTTTGAGCCGGAACAGTCGTTACTCCACATACCAAGCAAAAACAGCACGCAAAGATATTTTTTAATGCCATACGCTTCCTTGTTTTCGTGAGTCAGCCCATTTTCCTAACAGGCTACAGACTGAAAATTTCTGCAAAATAAGGCTTTTTGTCCGTTTTTCCAAACAAATCTTTGTTTTATTGTGTTTTATGAACGGTTTTTTGCTTTTAATAGATTTGAATACGGAGGTGTATTGAACTATAGTGTAAAGAAAGCATAAATGGATGTGTTCTTTGTGCTTTTAGGGAGGCTTGTTCGTAATCCTATATAAATGAAAAATGTGATATTAACCTAAATGTAAATTATTAAAAAACAAAAAATGAAAAGTAAATTACTATTTACGGCGGCACTGATGAGTGCCATGGCTGGTACCGCACAGGTAACATGGGTTGATGTGCGGGGTGTCAATGGAGTAGAGGATTCTAGGGCTATGTCTATGGACGAAGGGACTGAACTACCCGAACCTTTGGTCTTTTATGATTTTCAGTCTGGAACGGAAGACTGTTATGAACTGAAAAACTTTGGCAATGGGACAAAGCCGGAATTCTCAATGGCCAGTGCAACGGAGCAATGTTTGGACTTTACGGCATCCGATACTCAAAGTATGGGGTATGTGCAAATCGCAAATCCTTTTAAAGGTAAGACACTTGCCAACGGTGCCACAATTTCTTTGTGGGTGTATCGTACCGGAACCGCAGACAATTCCATTTGGGGATTTGGATTGGGAGCAGACGGTTATGAGGATCAAAATAAGAGTGGAATGTTAGGCTTTCAGGCCAATACTTATATGGTGTATAACATGGCTAAGATTGGTGGGCCGTGGATTGACTTTAATGGTAGTCCTGGTGGCTCTTTGTCCAATGCCATTCCTGCGGGTCGGTTTGCCATGATCACAATGGTGTTTGCAAAGGACGGTTGTACGTTCTATGTGGATGGGAAGAAGGTGGAATATGGTCCTTCTAATTCGAGTGCTGACCCTTCTACTTTATATCAGGGCATATTGGAGAACATTTCCAACCATTTCACTCATTTCTATGTGGGAAAAGGTACGTTTACGGGAACGTTTGAGGGCAAGGCTGATAAGCTTGGGCTGTATGACAAGGCGTTGACGGCAGAAGAAGTCTTTGTTTTGTACGAGTCTCAAAAAACTAATTTTGGAGAGGAACAAGATATGACTTCTAAGATAATTAATCCAGACTTCTCGAATGGAGTGGACGGATGGGATACAGGCGGTGCTCCTTTTGATGAGGGAAGATTGAATAATCTGGGTTTGGTGTTTGTAAGTATTAATCGATGGAGTTATGGTAAGACGTTTGATTTTTCACAAACTTTAAATGAATTGCCTTCAGGCGTATATCAACTCTCTGCGCAGGTAAGTAGTAGTACGGGTAATTCAGAGGTGCTTTGTGTGACAGGTAGTTGGGGAGAATATAGTGAGGTTGGTTTTGGCAATAGTGGTCTTTCTGTAGAAGATGCAGCCAAAAAGTGGAGTGAAGATAAAGAGGCCAATAGGGTTTTTACGGCTCCGATTTTGGTTACTGACGGGCAGTTGAGAATAGTTCTTCGTCGTCATAATCAAAGGGATGGGGATGTGTTCTTTGATAATTTCCGGTTGGAAAAAGTCGGAAGCGGAATGATTGAGGTGAAAGAGTTGTACGATGATATGAAAGAAAAAGTTCAGGCTATGGATGTGTCCGGTTTGCCAGAAACGTTTAAAGAACGTAGGGCGGAGGCTTTGGCGAAAGAGCCGGAACAGACTGTGGACGGTTGGGCAGAAGCATATCTGGCTTTGAAACAGGTTTATGAGGTATGTCATTGTTATATGACGGACTGTCCTATTGCTGCATTGGTTGAGATTTGTAAGGAGTATAAACAGAATTCAGAGGCTTCGGATGAAATCGAGAGTGCATTTGCAGCCGCTATTGCGGACGCAGAGAAAGCGTCATGTGACACGGAGGAGGAACTAAGGACGGCTTATGATGCTTTGGAGAATGTCCGGCGGGCTTTTGTGCAATCGGCTACCCCTATGGGGGAACAGCAGTTCGATATGACGTTTATGTTGAAGAATCCGGATGTTTCAGGTTTCAATAGTTGGAGCGCAGTAGAAGGATGGAGTGGTGATGATGCGCATGTAGCAGGTTGGGGGATTCGTGCACAGCATAATATAGCTCAAACCGGTGAAACGAGTAGTGATGCTTTCTTTGAGTGTTATGCCGATGGCGTATTACCGGATGGCTTATGGGCTATATATCAAACGGTAAACTTGTCTTCAGGATTTTATACCATGCGTCTGGCTACCTTTGCGGGGCCGGTGAATAATGTGCCGGGTACGGGTGAAGCCAAGGCGGCTTTATATGCTGGGGAGAAACGAGGAGATGAGGTGAAGTCTACAACATTGGCTTATCATGAGGTCTCTTTCTGTCAGAGTACGGAAGGGGAAGTGCGTTTGGGCGTGAAGACGGAAGAGGGCAATCTGGCCAACTGGATAGGCTGTAACGACATGAAACTCTATAAAGTGGCTCCCAGGGCCGAGGCTTTGGCTCTGGATGAGACTGGGGCTTATGACGTGAAAGCTGACATGTATGCTGATGTGACCCTTCAGCGCAAGTTGGTGGCCGAAAAGTGGAACACTTTCTGTGTGCCTTTTGCCCTGACTGCCGAACAGGTTGAGGCCAATAAACTGGGCGAGGTAAGGCGGTTGAGTGGAATGCAAGCCTCGGGAGAGGGCATTACGTTGGATTTCGATAAAGTGGATGCCGTGGAAGCCGGTGTGCCTTATTTGGTGAAGCCGGAAGAAGTCGTGACGGAAATCAAAGCTGATGGTGTGATGGTCAGTGCAAAACAGCCGGAAGCTTTTCCGATGAATTTGGTTTCGATGACCGGAAACTACGGTGCCACCCATGTGCCGCAAGGAGCATACTTTATCAATGATGATATGTTCTATCTGGCCGACCAAGCAGATAAGGTAAGCCTGAAAGGCTTCCGCGCCTATATCAATGTGGATTCGGAATCTCCGGTTGTCGGTGTCAACCGCTTGCTCATCGATATAGACGGATCGGTGACTAGTGTCGGCGAGGTGTTGGACAATACGGCGGAAGATGGCGGAAAGATGGTTGATGTGTTTACTCTGAGTGGTGTGAAGGTGAAGGTCGGTGTGAAGAAGACTGAAGCTCTCAGTGGCTTGGAGCGCGGCATCTACATCGTGGACGGAAAGAAAGTAATCAAATAAAAGGTATAAACTTATAAAAACAATAAACAATGGAAAAGAAAATGTATGAGTCTCCCCGTATGGAGATGGTAAAGATGGAAGTCTCGGATATGATGGCTTGCAGTGTGAATGCAGGTGGTGACGTGAATATCGGTTATGGCGGTAACGCTTCTGATCATGATATCATCGAGGCGTATTCGAATAAAAACGGAGGATGGGATATTTGGTAAGTCCTTTATGAAATAGAGGGGATGCCGTATCCTTTTTGGGGAAAGGGCGGCATTCTTTTTTTTAATATATGGATAGAAAAGTTTTATTGTCATGAAACGAAGATTATTATTGTGTTTATTTAGTGTAGCTCTTGTGGCAGGCACGTTATATGCCCAAGAGGCGGCTTTCCGCCACCCTGGCCTGCTACACTCGGAGGAGGACTTTGAGGCCGTGCGTGCCCGCTTGGCCGCAGGAGATGAGCATGCTTTGGAGGCTTTGGAAGCCTTGCGTACGGCTCCTCCCGTAAATGGAGACCACGGACATAACTGGGGCGTGAACGAGTATATTTCACGTGGAATATCCGGTCAGGAGAATTATATGAATGCTTACCGTAATGCGGCGCGGGCTTATCAATGTGCATTGTTATGGAAGATTACGGGAGATGAGGGCTATGGCGACGTGGCCATAGACGTATTGAATGCTTACCGCATCTATAACAAAGGACTTGCCGGCAATACGAATGTTTCGTTGATTCCCGGATTTATCGGTTACCAGTTTATCAATGCTGCCGAAATCATGCGCGATTATAAGAAATGGCCGGAAGAAGATTTTGAATTGTTTAAGCAATACATGATAGATGTATGGTTTACTACGGCACAAGATTTTTTGGAACGTCGGCATGATACGGTAGAGCGCGAACAAAACTGGTATCATTACCATAGTAACTGGGGATTGGGAAATGCGCTTTTCTGTGTTTCTTTGGGGGTATTATGCGACTTACCGGACATATATAATTACGGTATGTATTGGTTGAAAGAAGGACCGGGCAATGAGTCGCTTTGCGTGACGGCCCTTCATCCCGATGCGTTCGGACAGGGTTTGTGCGGCTATGGTTGGGGACTGATACCTTGGTTCCATAAAGACGAGCGTGGACCGTTAGGTTATTTGAACCAAATGCAAGAGAGCGGGCGCGATCAAGGGCATGCCATGGCGGCGTTGGGCTTGTTGTCGTACGCTTTTGAGTCGGCTTACAATCAGGGAGACAATGCTTTTTGCAATTTGACGAATACGCTGATACCAGGCCAGGCCGGTGCGGCGATGGTAGCCGGTGCGGCGGAATATGTGGCAGCATACAATAGTGGCACGGACGACCTACCTTATAAACAGAATTGGTGGATGGGGGGATTGAATGCTACCGGACGCGGGCAATGGCGCCCTATTTGGCAGTTGTTTATCAATCATTACGAGAACCGGATGGGAATCCCGATGAACTTTTGCCGGACGATGAAAGGGATTATCGGAATGGAGCGTGGCGGCGGTTCGTATGGGAACAATAGCGGAGGGTATGACCATACGGGATTTGGCGACTTGATGTACAGTGACCGGCCGGTTACTGCGGAACAAACGCCTACAATTCTTTTTCCTGTGATAGCCGGAAAGATGGAAACCCGAAAATATGCGGAAATCCGAGATGTGGAACCGGGGGCTGTATTGACCTTGTCGGCTACCTTACCCGAGGGGGAGAGCAATACGGGAAAATGGACATGGGATGACGGGGCGGCCGGACAGCAACGGCAGGTCACGGCTGAACATTCCGGAATATATCGTCTTACGTACACGAATACCCATGGAATAGAGAGTACACAAATGTTTTCCGTGTCCGTACGCGGTGAGGGGATTAAAGGAACGTTGTCTTCAACGGCCGTATATAACGGTCAGGTGGTGGAAGGCAGTGAAGTCTTGATGGGAAAAGGGCGTTCGCTGACCGTGAGCACTTCTTATGCGAACTGGAACTACATAGAAAGTGAAATATGGTATGATGAGAACGGCAGGCAGTTGGCCACGGGAGGTTCCTATACATATACTTTAGAGGACGACCAGGAACATGAGTTGATATTCCGTTTGACCAACCAGTCGGGAGTCGTGATAGAGAAATCCTTCCATATTATTCCCAATGCAAATGAGTTGACTCATTCTTTGCCGGACCCTGATTGTGAGAAACCTGAACTGTGGATGACGGACGTGGAAGGTTTTCAAAAGGGTGTGTCGTCAGTTTCGGGGTTAAGCCAGCCTTATATAGAACGTAAACGTACGGCTTCGGAGGATGGTCGGACTTGTTGGGGACAGGAACGTTTTAACATATTCCAGACCCTTGAAGGTTTGAAGCCGGGTAAATATGAATTGGGGGCATCTTTCATTGCCACGCAACAAGGCAAGAGCGGAGAGGCTGCCCGTAATTATGTAAAAGACGTGTATTTGTATGCCGACGGGGTAAATACTCCGGTGGCTTCACTGGATGGGGAGGCCGGACGTTTTACGGTAGAGTTCTATGTCGGCGAAGAGGGCAAGTTGACTTTCGGAGCCAAGAATATGACCGATCAGAATTATGCTTATTCGGCGAATGGCATGAATTGGTTTGCCATGGATAACTTTAGTTTGCTTTACCTTGGGGAGACGGATTTGTCAGTTGATTTGTCTGCCATGCGAAAAGAGGCGGATGCCATTCGGGAGGATGAGGTGACATCTGAGCTTTGGCAGCAGTTGGTCGGATTGAAAGAATCGGCTTCGGATGGGATAGAGACGGCCGTGCGTTACCAACGTGTGTTGGGAGAGATACACCTGTTGCAGGTACATTATGAGGACTACAAGGATGCGTACGAGAGGTATAAGAAGTTTGTGGAGACGGAGGGAGTGGACGATGCCTCGTTGAAAGAAGCATTGGAGCTTTTTGCCGCAGCGGGTTCGGCCGATGAGGTTTTCAGGGCTTATGAGAATTTGGATAAGGCTTGGAAGGCCTATTTACCCCATGCGGGCAAAGCTGTGGATGTCAGTTCGGTTTTGCCGGACGGAGGGCGTCTGTTGCCTTCGGGAACCGACGTGATGTTTGATAACCGTACGCATTGGATGACCGATGCTGAAGGTGGTAATTATCGTGTGTTTGCCATAGACGGGTCGGATGCGCAGCGTGGGGATGCTACGGGAGAGAACATGATAGAACGTTATTGTACGGGCAATTTCTTGGCCGGACAGCGTTTGATTTATGCGTCTGCATCTGGGTTACCTGTTGGGCGCTATGTCTTCAAGGCGGTTGCACAGAAAGGAGCCGACGGAGGGGTAATAGAATTGTTTGCCAATGACGACAGGTCTTTGGTGACGTCGGTTAAGGTTTTGCGTGAGACGGAAGTGGCGACGGATGTACTCGACCAAGATTTGACGGTGGGAGTGGAGTCCGGTTTGAATAATGCATGTCAGTGGGTGTCGTTTGCCGACGTGGCTTTGGAGTATCAAAGTCCGTACATGTTGCTTGAAGAAGCGGTGGCGGCTTCAGATACGTTGACGTATGGTGAAGACAAGGGCGGTGCTCTGAAAAAGGCGGCCGATGAGGCGCGTGTATTATTGGTGTCCGGTGAGGCACGTGAACGTATGGCGGCTTGTCATGCCTTGCTGGATGCGATGGAGCAATACCGTTTGGATAATGCGTCTGTTGCACATCCGGTCGATTTGACAGTGCGGATACAAAATGCTGGTTTTGACATTGGAAATACGACCGGGTGGACGCTTACGGTATCGGATGCGAACTATCCTAAGTTCAGTCAGGGAGTGATGGAGTTCTGGCATACCACTTTTGATTTTCATCAATTGTTGACAGGGCTCCCGTTAGGAAACTACCGGGTGAGTATGCAGGCGCGAAGCGATTTGGGCACATCCAATAAGAACTTCCGGTTGAATGTGAATACTACCGGTGGTTTACCGGTTTCGGTGTATAGTGTGGATAAGACACGGGCCGATGGGGCGAATACGGCATTGCATCTGGGGCAGAATGCAGAGGACTTGAATGCCGGTGCAACCGTTTCGCGTATTTACACAGATGTTTTTGTGGGTGATGGGCAGTTGACCGTGGGCGCAATATGCGATAATGCCGGAATGTGGTGTGTGATGAATGATTTCGTATTGGAGTATCTGGGCGTAGGAGATGATGACTTGCGACAGACGTGGGAGGTACAGGTGGATGTGGCTCGCTCACTCGACCGCGAACTTTTGCCGCAAGCTGTAGAAACGTTGTTGGATAAGGCTGTGGCGGTAGACGTGTCTTCCATTACAGTGGATTCTTTGGGGCGGGCGTTGTCTGGCTTGATGAAGGAAATAGAGAATGCCCGCAGTGTCATGGTGGCTTATGAAGTATATCGGAACCGGAAAATGGTGGCAGAGGAGATTGCCGGGAATTCTGTTCCTAAATTGAGTTCTTCGCTTACGATTTTCAAGAACAACATTGCGTCTGCCGCAACGGAGGCTGAGAAAGCCGTAGATGCGTCGGCTGTGCAGAAAGCGTGCGAGAATTTAGAGTCCGCACGCCAGAGGTACGTGATAGATGCGGAACCGCTGAACGGCATCGCTTTTGACATGACGTTCAAGGTGAATAATGCCGCTTGCAATGCGGACGGCGGCTGGTTGAACGACGGGACGGTGAACTTCCGTTCCCTGGTCAATACTGCACAGAATGGAGAATACGGAGGTGGTGTGTTCTATGAAAACTGGATTGGTCCGGGCAATGAACTGAAGGATGGGAAACGCCCCATTTACCAGACGGTGGGTTCGCTCCCGAATGGAAACTATGAATTGACGGCTGCGGCATTCCGAAAGGTGGAATTGAGCAGTGCTGATGTGGCAGACATGAATGTGGCTCTGTATTTGAACGGGCAGCAGACTGACGTGACATCTGCGGTGCTGGATTATTTCTCGGTGAAAGGTGCGGTCTCTTCTCGTACGGCTGAAATAGGCCTGGTGGGCGGTGTCGGCAATACGGCAAATTGGGTTGGTTTGGCAGATGTGAAGCTGATGTATTATGGCAGTGACGTATCGGAGTTGAGTGAGGACGATAGCCGTTTTGACGTGCGGGATGGGACGTATGGCACGGTGACAGTACGGCAGAACTTGTTGTCAGGGCTGTGGAATATGGTTTGCTTACCGTTCGATTTGTCTTCGGCTCAGGTTCGAAAGTATTTTGAAGAGGTGAAGGCATTGGAAAGCGTGGAATTGGCCGGAGAGGATTGTAACTTGAATTTTGGGAATGTGCGCGACATGATGGCGGGAGTGCCTTATCTGGTAAAGGTGGCTCAGACGGTCTCTGTGCAAACTTATGAGAAAGTGACAATAGATGCAGATGCTGTTTCGTCTGGTGCAACAGTTGTTTCAGATGGAGCTGTTACGGCTCGTTTGCAGGGAACTTTCCAGAAGGTGGTGCCCTACGGAGATAATGTATATGCTTACGAACCGAACGTATTTTCAAAAGCCGAGACGGGAACGGAAATTAAAGCTTTCCGGGGCTATTTGGAGCTGGAGGGAGTTTTCCCGAAGCGTTTGAATCTTTATATAGATGGTGAACAGACGGGGGTACGGCTGGTGAAAGGAGCAGATGAGGATGCAAAGGTCAATGTCTACACTACAGATGGAAAACTTGTCAGGTCTGCGGTGAAGCGGAATGCTGCCTTACAGGGGTTGCCTTCCGGAGTGTATGTCGTGGACGGAAAGAAGTGTGTGAAGTGAAAGTTTTTCGTTTTTTGGGGGGACTCTTTCTTGATTTGAATAAGAATCGGTTATGTCCAAACTGAAATGAAAACCGGAGAAGGTTATATGTTATAACTGAAGATATAGAAGAGTCATGTCAAACTCGGTTTCGAGGACACATGACTCTTTTTTTTGATGATTTGTCTTTTTGTCAGAACGTCAGATTTAGGCCTTTATGTTTGCCGTATTCGTCAGTGGTTCCGGCGTTGATGGATTTTATTCGATTCTCGCGGTGTCGGGTTTTTACCGTTTTGCCAGGGTGGGGTCGGCTTTTGCTTTCCTTTTGCCGTGTACGGGGTTCGGGTGTGCGCCGGCGGTCCTCCGGCGTGTCAGGTAACGGGGCTTTTTTGGGTGCCTTATGGTTATTCAAGATGTGTCCCGTTTTTCTTTCAGATAAATCCGGGCTGCGGTTCTGAGGGGGTGTTTCCGTGGCCCGGATGCTTGTCTTTTCCCGTTTTCAGCCGTGCCGTTTTCCGTTCCCGGCCGGTCGTCTCCATTTTGTGCGCCGAACGTAAAACCGTTCGCTTCCGATTGATTTTCCGTTTGGCTGAGACGGAGTGTATGATATACGGTATATATGCAGGATTGGGTGCGTGTTTTGCATAAATATTCAGGTCTGGGGCTACGGATTTGCCTCGGATGAGGTTTTCTGTGCCCCGTTTTTGGGTGTTTTTGTTGTCTTTCTGATTGTTTTTTCTTTCTTTTCCTGTCTTTCTGTCGGGCCTGGGGGTACGGTTTTCAAGGCGACTGTAACCGGATGGGACGACGGTCCTTCCTGTTCCGTCTTACGGTTCTTTGTCCGGTAGGTATGGGTATTCGCTTTTGCCGTGGCGGACTTGTCCGGTCCGTCCCGTATCGTCGTTCCCATAAGCAGCCCATGAAAATCCTCCTTTGTCTGCCGGGCGGCCGTGATGTTGCAGGGTAGGGGGCTTGCGGGGGCGGCTGTGGCCGGGTTTGTGTGCACGGTGGCGGTTAAGTACCGCTTTGTTTCGGTGGATGCTGAGGTCGTTTTCCGTTTTCAGTCCGGACGGTCTTTTTGTCCGGCGTCCGTCGTTTCCCTTCCGTTTTCGGCCTTCCTTGCCCGGTCTTCTCTTCCGGATAGTTGTTTCTCTTGTCTTCGGTCAGCCGGTGGGTGCCCCGTCCTTTCCCTGTCTTCCCGGTTTCCACCTTAATATATATGAGGTGTTTTCATGTGTGGCTTCTTGTGCGTCTTCCGTGCTTTCCCTGTGTGTGCCCTCTGTTCCGGTGTCTTCTCCTTTTTGCAATCCTTGCCGCCCCAGCCATTTCTCCGTTCCAATTCGTCCCGTTGTTCCATTGCGTCTTCCATACTTTCCTTGTGTGTGCCTCTGTTCCTGTGCTTTCTCCTTTTTGCAATCCTTGCAGCCCCCTCCATTTTTCCGTTCCAATTCGTTCCGTTGCTCCGGTGCGTCTTCCATGCTTTCCTTGTTGTGCGTCCTCTGTCCGGTTGTATTCGTCTTTCTTGTCTCGGAACCTCCTCCTCTTTTACAGCCTTTGCCCATCCCTTTTATCTCTCCTTTGTGTACGCCTCCTGACACATACCCTGCACTTTCCTTGTGTGTCTTTTGTCCCGGTACCTCTTCCTCTTTGTCGTCCTTTCTGCCCTTCCTATCTCCGTCCTTGGGCTTTCCGTTCCCCTTGTGCGTGTTTTCAGCCTCGTTGCCCCCGCCTTCCCTGTGCCATTCCCCCTTTTCCCCGCCGCCTTTTCCTCTTCTTCCTCCTTCGTTCCCGCGTTTTCCTTCCCCTTTTCTCCTCTTCTTTTGTCTCCTTCTCCTTCCATTTAGAAAAAAAGTTACCCCTTAAATCGTGCATGATTTCGAGTGTTAAATATATGTTTTACAGCATATTCCTTGTTTGTTTAGGGAAGTTTTCCTAAATTTGCAGGAGTTTTCGCTTGAAAAAAAGTGGTTATAATATTTGGTGATTACGGGAAAAGTGCCTACCTTTGCACTCGCTTTCGGGAAGCAAGGCCTTTTGAGGCCGCGCGGAACGGGG
>ERZ839767.2827-NODE-2827-length-21424-cov-10.959755_pt1 | contig 21424 bp, 14 predicted proteins | sample MGYA00519879_ERZ839767 | MGnify/ENA primary metagenome ERZ839767 (study PRJEB31850, sample SAMEA3708852) | human gut metagenome | biome: human gut; feature: human-associated habitat; material: faeces | place: China | collected 2014 ... | reverse complement strand
GCGCTGCATTCAGAAAGCTTTCGGTAAGCCCGTGAGAAAGCGCGTTTGTCACATTTTCAACCGTAAACTGCGCTGCTTGCTCCTCAGAGAGAATATTCCCAAGCAATGACTTAACACCATCCACAACAGCTTCTGTACTTTCCGGAGTCTGGAATGCACTTAAATACTCTTTCCGGATTGCCTCAATGTCGATGTGAAGAAAGGTATCGAAAGGGTCATCATAATAATTCGCAGAAGAAAAATAGAGCTTATTCGTTCTGAGGGCATCCAAGCTCTTTGTGCTGACAGGTCGATACCGGAAAAGCAGCTTCGGATACTTAATTGCTTTGAAAAGCTGTTCTCGTTCTGCCACAATATCATTTCCGGGCAAAGAACATAATGTTTGCCAGAAGTGTTCTCGATCATTGTGATTCATTGATGCCCCTCCTCTCAATTATCAAATACGATTTGTAATCCGAAACAAAACCAACACTATCAGATTTATGAAAAATCGCCCATTTGTGTTTTGGTATGTTGATTGCCACTTGAATCTGTCCACTCGGTGACTATTCTAAACTTTGATGCCGAACCATTATGTGTGATGAGAACCAATTCATAGCTTCTTCTTGCCTCTAATTCTTCAAAAGGCTGCTTTTCTTGGCCCATAATCATAATACCAACATCACCATCAAATCGAGCAGACACATGATAGGCTGTTGCATTTCCTGAATTCCAAACTTTCAATCTGTGCTTACCTTTACCTACAGTAATAAATCTTGCCTCGACACACGCAAGTTCCGCATCCTCCTTCTCTTTGGTTATCTTGTCCAATTCATCCTGCTTAATCTTGAGTTCCAGTTCATTAACCTTGTTCTGGAGACGTTGTGCCTTTGAAGATTTAAAAAGCGAAATGATGGCAACTAACAGAGATATACCTGCGATGATCAGCGCACCCCAATCTTTTATGAAGGACACCATTTCCTTCAATGTGCTAATCAAAACTTCCATTTTTTCATCGCTTTCTTTAATTCCTTTTCAAGTTCTTTGACTGCATCTTGCGCAAGTTCATCTACAGCATTATCGATTATTGCGGCATTGCTATCGAGCAACTCTCGTTTCGTGTATTCCGAACCGCAATCAGTGCAACGTACTCGTGCATCGTCACCTGCGTGAAGTAGATCTTCAAACTCTTCGTCCAATGATAAAAACTGATCATTACCACAAAGCGGACATAGCAGTGTGACATTACGATCTAAATTTTTCATTAAATCACCTCATTTCAACTGTTCACACAACGTCAGGATTTCTTCCGGTTTGGCAGTGATGTGGTGCCATGTCGCTTCAAACGTGTACACACCTTAGTTTCTGTAAGAATAAGATACTTCAAGAGTGTATCTACTGTAACATCCCTCATTTTTCTTTCTCCGGGGTGAACTCCAAAATATCATCAACGCCACATTGTAGAGCTTTTCAATTTTTTTCAATACTATCGAGAGAAATATAATTGTCATGCTTGATTCGGGTAATGATATTTGCACTAAAGCCTGCCTGTTCCATTGGTTCGGCATTCGTCATGCCCTTGTCGATCAGTAAGTGAAATAATTTCTTATATGTTACAGCCATGGCAACCCACCTCCCAACATTATCAGTTATTATATCACAAAAACGCGAACAATTCAATTCGTTAGATTGAAATTACATAAGATCAAAAAGTCCGCAAGGCTTTGCGGATATAAAAAACCACGCAACAAACTGTCTCAACAGACCGTTCATATTGCGTGAGTTCTTTCAAAATTTTTTTGCAGGTTATTTTTGTTATTGCCAAAATGGATTTTCAATCTTACGGATGAATAGCTTTTACCCCTTCGAATCCAAATTGGCTTAAGGTTTTAGCAAACGAGTGGTATATGTCTGACGCATTAGATTTATCGGATAGTCCCATAGTATAAACCCAAATTTTCTTTTCCTCTTCATAAATATGTACATTAACAACAGAAATCCAGTTCCTTCAACTGCGCAGGGTTCACAACCGTCTTTCCGCCGTAAATCAGATAGTTAAATGCATCTGCAAACACAGTATTTTCTTTCATATAGGCTTTTGTGACCGTATCAGCCAATCCCATTGGTGTACACCTCCCCTTTTTCACTTCTTGTTCTTTGTCTCCATCTTACCATAAAGCGTTCTTTTTATCAAGTTTTGTTTCACTCCAGATTCTTAATTTTCTGCGAACGGTAGTTCATAATGTGTTTCACTCAAGGTTCCTTATTCTAGCGGCATTGCTTTCTCATATCCACCAATGAACCGTATTTCAATTTCATTACGAGACCTCACCGTAATTTTCTCAATAATCCTCGCGGTCAGCGCATCGTCGTATTCTTGGATTTGCAAGTCTTTGGCCGACAGCAGCATTTCCGGCTGGCTGGCTTTTTCCTGTCGGGCGGCGCTGTCCTCGATGGCTTTTTTCAGGCTCTTAATTTTATTATTCAGCTTTTTCAACCTGTTATCCAGAAACGGAGTATCCTCATCGAAGTCCAAGGACATTTCCAGCAGACGGTCGAATTCCTGCTGGGTCTGTTCCAGTTGCTCCTGCAAATTGGGCATTGTGCTTTCGCCGGTCTGTATGTCATGCAGGATGCCGTTGATCTGGGTGGCGACCTCATCGGTGAAATTTGCCGCCAAATCCTGCACCGCTTTCAAAATGGCACGGTGCAGTTCTTCTTCCGGGACGGACGGTGAACTGCTGCAGAATTTCGTTCCGTACTCGATGCGATTCACGCACCGCCAGACGATTTGCTTTCTGCCGTGGATATTCCAAGTCACCCGCTTGTAAGGGCTGCCGCAGTCACCGCAGAACAGTCGCTCGGACAAGGCATGCGCTGTCCACGCAGGGATTCGTTCAGATCAAAATCGCGCACATAGCTGCCGACCGGGGCATCATCCCAATCAATCTGCGGCGGACGAAGGTCACAGTGACCATCCCACGGGTACAGCGTATTGATATACTGCAAATTGCCGTAGCCCTGCATTTCGATGTGACCGGGAACCATAATCGTTCCAAATCTTGACAGATCTGCCTCCGGTTTCCAGAAATCCGGCGTGCGCTTGGCTGGGCAGGGGCTGTACGCAAATCGCCAGTTTCCGTCCAGGCTCTGCCGCAGACTGCTGATGCCTGTCTCGGCTTCCTCATAGGTGCGGTAGCAGATATGATCTGAGTGGGCATCCAGTCGGTTTACGGCAAAAACAGTGGGATCTGTCAGCCAATGTAAGTCGGCGCTTTCAATCTTTTTGTTCAGCATCGTTATCAGCCTTTTCTATTCTATTCTCAATCCAGCTTCAGCATAAACTCCAACAGCTTATGCAGGTTATTGCGCAGGTCGTCCGCCGTGATAACGCCCTGCTCATAGGCTTTTTGCAGGCGTTTGGGGCTGCCGAAGGGCATTCTGACGTTGTTGCCCGCCAGAATCTCGCGGTACTGCTCTGCCCAGTTATCCCAGTCGGTCACGACCAAGCCGTCAAAGCCCCATTCACCGCGCAGGATGCCCTGCAGCAGTTCCTTGTTTTCCGAGGTGTAAGTGCCGTTCATCTGGTTGTAGGCGGTCATAACGGCCCAGACTTTGGCTTCGCGCACGACGATCTGGAACGCTTTCAGGTAGATTTCACGCAGGGCGCGCTCCGACAATCGGGAGTCGCTACCCTTACGGTTTGTCTCCTTGTTGTTGCAGCAGAAATGCTTGACGCAGGCGGAAATATTCTGAGACTGGATGCCCTGCACCATAGCCGAGGCCAGCTTGCCCGCCACAAGCGGGTCCTCCGAGTAATACTCAAAGTTGCGGCCGCAAAGCGGGCTACGGTGGATGTTGATGGCCGGGGTCAGCCACATTCCGATGTTGTTTTCCTTGACCTCCTTGGCACCCGCAACACCGATGGCAAAAATCAAATCGGGGTTCCACGTGCAGGCCAGCAGCGTTGCCACAGGCCAAGCCGTCGTATTCACGCCGCGGTTCTCCACAATGCGCAGACCTGCAGGGCCGTCCGCCGTCATAACAGCGGGAATATCGAGATTTTCAAGGCCGCCGACACCGCGCGTATCGGCCACGCCGCGATTGGGCGTACCGCCCGCCAGCGTAATCATTTCATCAACGGTCAGGCTCTTGATGAAATCGTCAAGGTCAACCTCGCCCTTGGCGACTTTCTCAAAAGAAATGCGGTCTTTCGGCTTTTCCACATCCATGTAGTTCGGCAGGATATGCTCTGCCGTTTCGTGCAGCTTGTCCGGCCAGTCCGAGGTGTCCAGCTTGGGGTCGTACTCCCCCATCGCCAGCGTTTCATAGGTGCCGTCCGCTTTCAGGCGGCAGGGCAGCTTGCGGGGAACGCAGTAATTCTTCGTCTGGAAAACCATTTTTTCCGCATCGACTTTGTAAGTGCCGACACACGCCGTGCCGCGCACATCCGTTCCGGCAAGAAACGAAAACTCCGTTTCCGGCAGGACATAGGCAGCTGCGGCTTCATCGTAGACAGCCAGTTCCTCCAGCGGGAAGTTCAGCACAAGATTCTGCGTCTCGCCGGGCTGCAGTAGCTTTGTCTTTTGGAACGCCCGCAGTTCTTTGCGCGGCATATCAAAGCGGCAGGGCGCGGCGGCACTGTACAGCTGGATGACCTCTTTGCCCGCCATGCTGCCGGTGTTTTTTACGGCAATTTCAGCAACCACTATGTTGTCCTGAATCGCAAATTTCTCGCAGTTCCATGCAAAAGTGGTATAGGACAGGCCGAAGCCAAACGGGTAGTTGACTTTCTCCGCCGCGCCGGGAATCGTCTCAAAGTAACGGTAGCCGACAAAAACATCGTCGGTGTAGCAGACGTAATCTTCCGACTCGTTGAAGTTGGCCGACGACGGATAATCGTCGAACGAAGCAGCAAAAGTATCCGTCAGCTTGCCGCAGGGGTTGGCATCGCCGCAGAGAATGTCCACTTCGGCCAGTGCGCCCTCCATGCCGCCCTGCCACGCCAGCAGGACAGACTGGATTTTCGGTTCATGGATGAACCATGAGGTATCGACCATGCCGCCGACGTTCAATACGACCACGATATGCGCAAAGTTTTCGACCACATCGGCCACCATGCGCTGTTCTTCCAACGAAAGATAAAAGTCGCCGTCGTTCGGTTTGCCCTTGCGATCCCAGCCCTCGGCGGAGAAACGGCAGATGCTGATGATGGCAGTGTCACAGCTTTCGGCAGCCTCTTTCAGCAGATTTGCCGGGATGGCGGGCTCCACCGTGTAGCCGGGGCGGGTGCCTGCGGCATACTGCTTTTTCACGTTCTCACGGTAAAACGCATGCAGGGGCGCGTAAACTTCCACCTTGCCCTCGGCGGCCTTGTCTTCCATGCCGTCGCAGAGATTGCGCACATAGGCAACAGTCACATCGCCGCTGCCGCCGCCACCTTTGACATAGTCGGCGCTGGCCTTGCCGAAAAGCGCCACCTTTGCGCCCTTTTTCAGCGGCAGGACGTTCTGTTCATTTTTCAGCAGCACCATGCCCTCGGTGGCAGTTTCATGCGACAGGCGGATATGCTCCTTGCTGCCGGTCACGATTTTTCCATCTTCGCCCAGCGGGATCACGGGCAAATATTTAAATCTTGTCCACTTATCCATAGTTGAAATCTCCTATGATAAAATTTTGAAATAAAAGCGGCAGAACCCAAAGCCATTCTACCACCGTAAAACGGCTTTGGGCATTGTTCTGCCGAATTCTTTTAAGATTTTATTTTACTTGTTAAAGCGCTTTTTCCAGTGGAGGAATGTCAGCGCGGCCGCACCAACCAACGAGCCAAGCATCAGATAGACCCACAGGGCAATCTGTGCCGAATCACTGGTAGATGGAATCTTTGCGCTGCTCTGGGCCTTGCTGGCCGTGCTGCTTGCTGTGCCGCCGGACTGGGCAGTGTTTCCGTTCGACTGGCTGCTGCCGGAGGATGTATTGTTCGAGCTGCCGGAGGTGTTCGTGCTGCCGGAGGTGTTCGTGCTGCCGGAGGTGTTCGTGCTGCCATTCCCGTTCGGGGTGTTCGGGGTATTCGGATTCTGGGCGGGAGTATCACCCTTGTTGTCACCGCCGGGATTTGACGGATTTTCCGGCTTGCCGGGCTGTTCGGGCTGCTCTGCAGACGGCAGGGCGCTCATGTACATAGCGCCGTACTTGGCGGGGTATTTGCCCTGTCCGATACCGTCGAAGATATTCATATACCCTCTGCGGCCCGCGCCGTCATCGTCGTTCACGAGCATTGCCATGCGGATGGCCGTGCCATCCTCCGGCGCTTCCCCGTTTATTCCGATAAAGGCCCACGGAATGGATGCTTCATAGTAGGTCTTATTGGCATCTTCATCGCGGCGGATGACACAACTGCCGCCCGCGATGGCATTGCCTGCGCTTCTGCCCTTCTTGGGAATTGTGTTGTGGCCGCAGTTGGAATAGACCTTGCCATCATTGCCCAGCGCCCACGTCATTTCTGCATAGTTGGCGGAGCCGTCCGGCGAGAATGCCATCTGGATGCTGTCGCCCAGCCAAATCGTATCATCGGATTTCGGCTGGCTGTGAACGTCATCGGTCACTTCCACATAGAAGTAAAGGTTCTGCGCATCCCACAGGAAGCGGACTTCGGCGCTCAAATCGTCGATGCCTTTCCAACCCGCCAGAACGGAGGTCTGGTTGACGCGGTTGAGGAACATCGGTTCTGCGGTGGTCCAAGCATCCTCCGAGGCTGTGCCGTCAATGATGATTGCCTTGTCGGTCTTTTGTGCCGATGCAAAGGACAGCGAAGCCGTATTGTAGCTGTAATCGCGCCCGGTTACACAGTGGGCGACGGTGACATCGACAAGATCGTCGGGGTCGGCCAGCTGCAAAGCAGTCTTTCCCACCGGGATCGTATAGCTCTTGGTTTCACCGGGCTGGAGTTCAAAATCGCCGGTCAATTCTTTTCTGAACATTTCCAGCGGGCTTACGGTTTTCCATGTGCCCTTCTGGACTTCGTTGGTCAGGTTCTTCAGCGTCACCTTGACGCTCCACTTTCCGTTTTCACGGCAGGTGGACAGTTCGCTGGAAACAACCTCACTGCTCATTTTGCCAAGGTCCGTGCCGTAGGCATTGACAACGGTGGAACTCAGCATAGCGCGGACAACCGTGCCGTCGGGATAATGGTTGCCGCTGACCTCGATGTCCGTGCTGCCGGTCATGCGGATGGGCGCAACGGTATCTTTGGGTGCATCACTGTTGACCGCAGAGCTGCGCGCCTTAAAGGTATTATTAAAAATCTTTACGTTCTTTGCGCTCTCCACGGAGATGGCATTGTCGCTGTAACGGTCCTCAAACACATTGCCCTCAATCACAATGTTGGTGTGGTTCTGGCAATCCGGGTCGCCGCTGGTAGCACTGTCAGAGGTAATAGCAATGGCGCTGTACTCCTTGCTGTTGCCATAGTAGCCGTTGCCGCGAATGAGGTTCTTGCGCACGGTTACATTGTTGGCAAAGCCGCTTTCGCAGAAAATGTCTTTCAGCGTGCCGGTAATCAAAATACCGGCCATGCCGTTGTTTTCCAGTGTGCAGTTGGTAATGCTGCCGTCCACACTGCGGATCAGCAGCCCGCGCGAACGGTTATTGCGCACCACGACGTTCTCATAGCTGAAGCTATTGCCCGTTGCGGAGAGGTTCTGCACCAGCACGGTGGCATTTTCAGGCATGGTAAAGCTGTCGCTCAGTACCGCCGTATTGCCTGCGCCGTCTGCGGCTGCCTTGGTGTCCAGCAGGAGTTTGCCGTCGTTGGTCATAATGCGGATGGTATCGCCCTTGCGGATCGTACCGGCTGTTGTGTTATACGGGGTCGTTGCCTGGAAGGTAAGCATTTTGGTGGCCGCATCAAAGCTGGTTACATTGCCGTAGGTGCTGTTGACGTTCGAGCCGTCATCGTTCATATTCTCGAACAGGCAGTTCTTGACCGTAAAGCCCTTGCGGATATTGGTGGAATGGGTAGCGTCGCAGGTAGAAATCAGCCGTTCCTCGGTTGCACCTGCGGGCTTGGGGCCGGGGGTGACGGCCATACGGTTAAGAATTGTGTTGCCCTCGCCCTCCAGTTCACGAATGGCAAAGCCGCTGCCGTTCCAGACCGTCACATCCTCATAGGTGACGTAATTGCAGTTATACAGGTTGTTGACATCACAGAAAGCGCCGCGGAACATGACGCGGTCACCCACCTGCAGCGTGTTCGTGCCGGTCAAAGTGTAGGTGCCGTCGCTGTTCTTTACGCGGTTCGTGTTGAAAGAGACATCGGCGTAAGGCAACTTGCTGCCCTTGCGGAATGCAGTGGCGGCTGCGTCGCGGTTGAAGTAATTCGTGTCCAGCAGGTCAAAGCCGTACCCGTCATCTGGCTTCCAGACAACAGTGTCGCCGTCCACCGAAATGACCGTACCCTGTGCGTTGGCAACGTGGGCATGGTCCATCGTGATGCCCTTGACGCTGACATTTTCGCACCCGGTCATGGCGATGGCTTTCTGCGTGTAGCTGTTGAACACCAGCATAACGCCGTAGCCGTACAGGTTCATGTCCTTGATGTTGGCGAAGGTGATGGCATCGACGCTGTAAACGCCGGGCTGCAGCACAACATCCTGCTGCTTTCTGGCAGCCTGACGCAGATAGGCGTTCACGCTCACGGTGCTGCCGTTATAGTTCACCGTCGTTTTGGTTTCCATGCCGGTAAAGACCTTCATGCGGTCAGCGGGCAGTTTGGACTCATCCGCGCCCGCATGGTCGGTGCCGTCCAACTTGCCGGGAATGTTATCGCCGTAGACCTTACCGCAGTTCTTGGTCGTGCAGATGTCTGCATCTGCCGCCGTGCTGCCCTTGAAGGTATTGCCGGTAATCAGTGCGATTTCAGCATTATCCAGCGAAACCGCCGCGTCACTGCAGGCGAAGGTGTTTTCGGCCACAGAGATATTGTTGGTGTTTTCTGCCGAAACCGTTGCCGCTGCGGCAAATTCACTTTTCAGCACAACACCGTTATTGCTGTTCCGGAAAGCAACGCTGTTTTCCAGCTTGTTTGCGTAGAGGATGACATTCTCCTTGCCGGAAACCGTGACCGCACCGGCAATATTATTGTGGGCAATCGTGGAATCCTGCGCTGCCGTGGCAAACGCACCATTCAGAATGTTATTCTCGACGGTGAAGTCCTGCATGGCATCCGTCTGCACATCACCCGCCACATAGGAGTTGACGATGCGCACACTCTTGCTGCCCGTGAGGAAGATTGCATTCTTCTGCGCGGACAGATAGCTTGCCTGCACCTGTACATTCTCAGCGTTGGCAAGGGTGAGTGCCGTGTCACCGCTTGTCACGATAGCGGCATTTTTCAGCGTAAAATTGGATGCCGTGACCTGCACAGCCGGGGAGACCGACGTCGTCAGCACCACATTGTCCATCGCGATTTCTTGGCCGTTGTATGCAGCATCGAAAACCAGGGGTCCAGACAGGGCATATACGCCGGAGGCCGAACCGTTTGCCAGCAGCTCCTTCAGTTCATCCGCTGTGATGGACTGGGCGTTCTCGGTGCTGGGCGCGGTGGGGATTTTTGCGGTATCTGCGCCCACCGTATAGGCTTCTTTTTCGTTGGATGCGTTGTCGAACGGGTCATCATAGCCCATATCGTCTTTATCCTTTCTCAGATAGGTGATGGTGGGTACGCAGTTCAGCATATCGCACCAAGCGTTTCCGTTTTTGTTGACACGGAACAGAATCAATTCGTTTTTCTTGACGTTCACAGTAAACGGCTCGATGGTTTCCGATGTTTTGTTCTTGACGAGGAGCATCTCACCGTTGGTGGGATACAGCATTCTTGTACCGTCATCGGTGCTGCTGTAAACGCCGAACTTGATGCCGTCATCCCCTGCGCAGGATTCCTTGGACTCGACCTTATCCCCTGCAAAGGAGATTTTGATTTTACCGGTGTATGGGGCTTTGAATCCGAGAATTGCGTCATACTCGCCGGGATGCAGGCCCTCGCTGCGCACAATACCGGTCGTGAAATCATCCTGTGCCGTCCACCACCAGTCGCTGATAAACGCGGGCTGGAAGTTCAGCAGATCCTGCCCGATTTCGGCATACAGGTAATACCATCCGTTTTCGCCCTGCGTGGCGCTGACTTGGAACGGATACACATCGCCGGTTTCCGGCTCCGGCACATAGCCGGGTGCATACTGGTCCTGATATTCCTCGCTGATGTACGTCACAGTTGGATACCAGAACGTGCGGTCATTCTGCGAGGAGCCGCCGCAGTTGATGCGAAAATGCAACTGCTCGTCCTTGTGCAGTGCAACTTTCACTTCGGGAATTGTGACAGAGTTTCCGTTGCTGGAATTGAGGACGCACCAATCGCTGTCTGTGGGCCACACCCTGGTATCGCCCGCATAGATGGCAATCTGGATGCCGTCGGTGGTGGCACCATCGACCCAAGCATTGTTGTTTTCCGCTGTGACGGAGACAGTACCCTCACGCGGGGCGGTAAAGGTCACCGCATTGTCGCGGCCGCCCGCCGGGTAGATGTTGGCATTGGTAGAATACACACCATAGCCCCAGTTCGGCCCGCCGTCAGAGTCCGTCGTCATGCGCCACACGCCATCCACAAAATACTGGGTGTTGAACGGCTGATAGCCCTCGGACTCACTGTAATAACCGTACTGCCATGTTTTACCGGTCTGGTCAATCGTCACAACGCCGCTTTCGGCCTCCGGGGTCGGGTACGACTCTTTTGCGCTGAACACCGTGGCAGCAGGTTCCTGCTGATGGCCCGGTGCATACTGCTGCAAATATTGCAGGCTCATGTAGGAAAGCTGCGGATACCAGCAGCTCATGTCCCCTGTCGCGTTTCCGTTGCAGTTCAGGCGGAAATGCAGCGGTTCATCCTTGTGCAAAGCAACGGTGATTTCCGGCACCGTCACGGAGTTGCCGTTGGTGGAGTTGATGTCGCACCATTCGCTGTCCGTGGGCCAGATCCGCGTGTCACCTGCATAAATGGCAATGCGGATGCCGTCAGCCGAGCCGCCGCCTACCCATGCCCCGGTGGAGGCAATCGTCACGGTGCCTTCCATCGGCGCATAGAACGTCACGGCGCTGTCATACTGCACGGCGGGATAGATGTAGCGTCCGGGCAGTGCGTAGTCGCCGTAATCCCAGTTGGCCGCGCTGCCGGAGGGGGCGTCCTGCGTCATCTGCCACAGGTTTTCGCCATAGAACATATTGTTGAAGCTCTGGTAGCCGACCTCGTCATTGTAGTAACCGTACTGCCACAACTGCCCGGTCTGATCCACGGTGACGATTTCACCCTGCTTGTCGGCATCGGGTGACAGCGTCGCATAAAACTCGTCCGCCTTATAAACCGTCGTCTGCCAGTCATCCGCGTATACCGCTGTCGCCGGTATCACACCGATGAGTGTGCTTGCTGCCATCGCCGCTGCCATGCAGAGCGAGGCCACTTTTTTGTTTCCTTTCATAATCCATCTCTTTTCTGTTTTATTTTATATAAATGTGGTAAACGCCCTTCGTCATGGGGAAACGTTCACCTTGCTTCAAGGGAGTATGTACCGTGCCGTTGATTTCGGTGACGGCGGCATCCTGCGGCAGTACAAAGTCCGCCTGTGTGCCGAACGGCACTTCGACGGTGTACAGGATGCAGTCATCCTGCCTTTTCCACTCGCAGCGGATTTCGCCCTGTGCAGAGGCGTAGGACAGCTTGGCCCAATCAAGCCGCGCGTCAGGGTACGGGGCGACAGTAAAGCGGGTGTAGGCAGGCTCGGTCATGTTCAGACCGCACATAAAGCGCACCATCCACTCCACGATGGCACCGTAGGCATAGTGGTTCAGACTGTTCATGCCGGTGTCGCTGATGCTGCCGTCGGGCAGGACGGAGTTCCAGCGCTCCCAGACCGTGGTAGCGCCCATATTGACCTCATACAGCCAGCCGGGAAAATCCTCATTGAACAGCAGCGTGTAGGCAAGGTCGGCGTGGCCGTTCTCGGTCAGCACCGGGCAGAGCAGCGGTGTACCGACGAAGCCTGTGGTCAGGTGGTCGTTTTCTTCATGGATTTTTGCCACCAGTGTATCGACCTGCCGCTGACGTGCGCCTGTAGGAATCAAATCCAGCCACAGCACAATGGCCAGCGCGGTCTGCGTCTCTTGTGCCAAGCGCCCTGTCTTGGTGTAATACTCTGCCAAGAATGCTTCTTTGATGTGGGCGGCCAAATCGTGGTAATAAGCAGTATCCTCCGCTTTGCCAAGCACATCGGCGGCTTTCGCGGTCAGGCAGGTGGAATAATAATAGTATGCGCTTGCCACAAAGTAGGGATCAGTCGCGCCGTAGCAACTGTCTTGGTGGAAGTTATCCAGCGCCAGCCAGTCCGCAAAATGGAAACCATCTGTCCACAGATATTTGCCGCCGCAGCGCTCCACATCGACTTTGCGGATGTGGTCTACCCAATCTTTCATATTGCCGTACTGCGCGGCCAGCAGTTCTTTATCACCAAAGGACCGGTACACCGTCCACGGAATGACTGCCGCCGCATCACCCCATGCACAGGAGCCGTTGGGCGACACGACTGCCGCGTTGTCGGTTTCCTTGCCCTGGCGTGCCAACAGGCGACCAATCTGGCCGAGAATGTTGGGAACGACGTTGGGCACAGAACCGCCCAGCGCATCCTGCTCCAGCTTCATGTCGTGCAGGTACTTGGCGTAGAATGCCGGGGTGTACATAAAGAAGTTGGCCGTCGGGCTGAACACCTGTGCGTCGCCCGTCCAGCCCATGCGCTCGTCGCGCTGCGGGCAGTCGGTGGGCGTGTCAAGGAAGTTGCCTTTCTGCCCCCAGCTTGCGTTCTGAATCAAACGGTTGACCTTCGGGTTGGAGGTTTCGATGCTGCCGGTGCGCTCCATCTCGGAGTACAGGACGCAGGCGACAAAGTCGGCAAGGTTCACCTCCCGCATACCACTGACCTTGACATAGCGGAAGCCGTAGAACGTAAAGTGCGGGCGCACCCATGTTTCTTTTCCATCGGCAATGTAGTGGTACTCAGCCTTGGCGGTGCGTAGATTGTCGTTGTAAAATTTGCCCTGCTGCAAAATCTCACCGTATTGCAGCATGATTTCGGTATCGGCGGGTTCGGCGCAGCGGAACTCCACCCAGCCGGTCACTTCCTGCCCGAAATCAATCACCAGTTCGTATGCCGTCGTGTGGATCAGTTCCACAGGCTTGACGCGCTCCATGATTTTCACCGGCAGGCTCATGCGCGGGGTCAGCAGAGCGCTGTTTTCCTCGCACAAAACGGCGGGGACAAAATCACTGCCCGCATAGTCCACCGTGTTCCAATGCGGGATTTTCCTGCGACTGTCCCAAACCTCGCCGTCGTAGATGCTGCTTTTCAGCACCGGGGAGGGCGCACACTGCCAGCTTTCGTCCGAGGGGATGATTTGTTCACTGCCGTCCGCAAAGGTCAGGTGCAGTTCGCAAATCATGTGGCAGACCGTGCCGTACAGCTTATCGAGGTGTTCGATGTAGCCGAAACGCCCCTTGTACCAGCCGTTGCCCAGCATGACACCAAGGCAGTTTTCGCCTTTTTGCAGCTGCGCGGTCACATCGTAGGTCTGATATTGCAGCCACAAATTGTAATCGTTATAGTACGGTGCAAGGTGCTCGTCACCGATTTTTTCCCCATTTACATAGGCTTCATACACGCCCAGCCCGCAGATGTACAGCCGCGCCCGCGTAACTTCGCGGTCAAGGATGACCGTCTTGCGCATAAGCGGCTGAATGTTCTCAGCAAAAGGCGCTTTGATCCAGTGGGCGGCTTTCATCTCGACGGCAGGCTCAAACCATGCATTGTCGCTGGTGCCGCAGTCGCCTGCATCATCCCAGACCTGCACCTGCCAGTAATAGCGCGTGCCGGGCTGCAGGGCAAACTCCGGTGCGTAATCCACCGAGGAAATATCCCCGCGTTCCCCGCTGTCATGCACAAGGTTTGTCAGCGCCGCATCTGTGGCAATCTGCACCCGCGTTTTGACGGCATAGTTTCCGGCTGCTTCTGTCACGACCCATGAAAGGCTGATGTTCTGCATCCGATAGCCCAGCGGGTTTACAATATGGTTTGTTTTTAATTTTTCAATTTTCATAACGTGTACCTTCGATACCTTCCAACAGAACTATAAATAAGGAAAAGGGGAGATGCGGACCGCATCTCCCCTCCTCTCCTATTGGGTCTTATGGCTTTATGGATTTGATTTACTGTGCAGATGCAGGCAGGCTGACACCGAGCTTTTCTGCCTTAGCAGTCAGCACGTCACGGCCGCCCTGGTCGAGCCACTCACCGACGAAGGTATCCCACTCGTCCATGCCGCGCTCACCAACGATGAACTTATAATACTGAGCAACTGCGTACTCATTAAGGTTGGGGGCGATGTCGCCAGAGACCGCGCAGAGCAGAGAGTCGTTGGGCCACTTGTCCCAGCTGTTCATAGCCTGCTTGCCCTCGTTGATGCGGTCAGCGGTGTGCTTCCACTCGTCGCTTTCGTCACGCTCGTCGATCTGGTACTTGGTGGTATAGCCGAAGGTCTGCCACGGAGCCAGCGCCAGGTTGTCAGAACCATAGGTGGTGTAGCCGGGGTGATCCTCATTGACCTGGCAGATAAAAGTGCCGTCGTCATTGTACTGGCGCAGGCCGTAGTCACCGCCGTGGATCTCGTTACCGCCGCCCTGGATGGTCTCCAGATAGCTTTCGCCGCCGTAGGTCATGGTGTCAAAGATGTGCAGGATGCGGAGCAGCTTGCCCTGATCGCCTTCCACATTGGACTTGGCAACGGCGAACAGTGCACCGGGGTTGCCGCCGGGGTTACCCTTGCAGCCTTCGGGCAGGCTGGGCAGGAACGTCCAGTTATCGCAGGCGTTGACATCCTGGCCCTGTGCAATCTCGTACTCCCAGTACAGAGCGTCAGCGGGATAGTTGACAGCGCCGATCTTGTCGTTCATGGTGTAGGACTTGGAGGTCTCCCAGTCAATGGTGAACCAGTCGGGAGCCAAATCGCCGTCCGCGTACAGTTCATTCAGGAAGCCGATGTAGTTCTTGTAAGTGCCGTCCAGCATGGGAGCAACCAACTCACCATTCTCAACATGCTCACTAGGGTTGCCGAAGAAAGGCAGGAACGCCTCCAGCATACCAAAGCCGTTGCCACCGCCAGCACCAGTCATAAACCAAGTGTCGTCCTGACCGTCGCCATCGGGATCGTTATAGGTCACAGCGTGGGCGTAGGCTTTCAGATCGTCCAGCGTCTTGGGCATGTCAATGTTCATGTTGTCCAGCCAGTCCTGGCGCAGTGCCAGACCCCAGACATCGCCGTCCTGCGTGGCGTAGCGGGTGATGAACGGAATCTCGCCGTTGTCCATACTGGACCACTCGATCATCGGCTCAGTGACGAACTTGACGGTCTGCGGCAGATAGGGGTACATCGTGCGGGCATCGACCAGCAGGCCCTGCTCGCCCAAGGCCATGCCGTAGTCGGCGCTGGGCAGCATGAACAGGTCAGGCACATCGCCGGAGGAGAAACGGGTGGAGAGAATGTTCTCCAAGTCGTCCTGCAGCACGGTGGTGAAAGTGATGCTGACGTTGTACTTTTTCTCCAAGTACGCCTTGATGGGGTCATCGGCTGGCGGGGTAACGCCGTAGTTGGTGGTCAGCAGTTCGATGTCGTAGTGCTGGCTCATGTCATCGTAGTCGTAGTAGCCGTCCTCAGCCAGCGTGGGGTTGGCGGGCAGACCATCCGGAAAAGACAGCGCATTGTAGGCTTCCAGTGCGTCGCCGGTGTCATCCGTTGCGGCTGTGGATGTGCTGTCAGCAGTGGAAGCGCTGTCGGTGGTGGTGGAAGCTGCCGTGGATGTGGCGCTGCCGCCGCAGGCGGTCATGCTGATAGAGGCCAGCATAGCCGTAGCGAGTAGCATAGATGGTACACGCTTTTTCATAGTGTTTTTCCTCCAGTTCTTATATTGACCCAGCAACCGCTGGATAACTACCTTATTCTTTGACGGAACCTGTGTACATACCGTAGATGAAGTATTTTTGCAGGAACGGATACACGCACAGGATGGGGAGAACGGCGATGACAACGCTTGCCATCTTGATGGAAGTCGGCGTCGTCTTTGCAAAGGCCGAGACGTTGTTGAACATATCGACCTGATTGGGCTGGTTGAACAGGTTGCGCACAATCAGCTGTACCGGGAACAAATCTGCGTCGCGGACAAAGACCAGTGCGTTGAACCAGTCATTCCAGTGGGCAACGGCTGCGAACAGGCCCAAGGCCAGCAGCGTGGGTTTCAGCAGAGGCAGCGCAATGTGGACGAGCTTTTGCAGCTCGGATGCACCGTCCAGCTCTGCGGATTCCAGAATGTCTTTCGGCAGACCCTCCACGAACAGCTTGACGACCAACACACCGTTTGCGTAGCCCAAGCTGGGGATAACGTAGACCCAGAACGAGTTGAGTAAGTGCAGCTTGTTCATCAAGAGGTAGCTAGGAATCAGACCGCCGCCGAGAATCATCGTGGCGATCACGTAAATCAGAATGCCCTTGCGGAACGGAAAATCCGGCTTGGCCAGCGTGTAGCCCATCGTGATGGGCAGGAACATCGCGCCAATCGTACCAAGGACAGTACGGGAAATCGTGATGAACATGCCACGGAAGAAACCTGTGCTGTTGATAACGTACTCGTACGCGCTTAGAATCGGCTTTTCAGGGAAGATAACGAAGTAGTTCTTCTCCAGCATCTCGCCTTCCGAGCTGAGCGACATACCGATGACGTAGAGCAGCGGAACGACGCAGCACAGCACCACAAGAATCATAATGATGTTGATGATGATCTGGTAAATCATTTCCTCCCGCGTCATGCGGATGCGGTTGGGATGTTTGTTTTTCAGCAAAGTCATTGTCAGACCCTCCTTAGAACATACCGCGGCCTGTCAACTTCTTGGACAGGGAGTTGGAACCCAAAATCAAGAGCATACTGATAAAGCCCTTCATCATACTGACCGCAGCGCCGATGCTGTACTGCATTCTGCCAAGGCCGACACGGTAGACCCATGTGTCGATGATGTCCGCGACCTCATACACAGAGGCGTTGTAGTACAACAGAATCTGCTCGAAGTCGTTGTTTAGGATGTTGCCCAGCGCCATAATCATCGAGAACGTGATGATAGGCAGCATCGTCGGAATGCAGATGGCGCGAATTTTTGCGATGGGTCCTGCGCCGTCCAGTGTGGCGGCCTCGAACAGTTCGGGGTTCACGCCTGTCAGCGCTGCAAAGTAGAGGATGGTGTTCCATCCGGCTTCTTTCCAGACCTGTGAGCCGACCAGCAAGGGAACGAAAGCATCCTTCGAGGTCAGGAAGTCGTAGCTCGGCAACCCCAGCATTCCAAGGCTGGCGTTCACAAAGCCGGTACCGCAGAAAAACGCATATACAATGCCGTAGATGATGACCCAAGAGAAGAAGTGTGGCACGTAGACGATGGTCTGACTGATTCTCTTGAACAGGACGTTTTTGAGGTCAAAGATGACCAGCGTCAGAATAATGGGCGGGATGAATGTGAAAATCAAGCGCGCCACGCTGATGCGCAGGGTGTTGATGAGCAGCTTCTTCATTTCGGGGTTCTGGATAACGTCAATGTAGTTCTGCAATCCTACCCATTTTGCGTCCATCAGCGTACTGCCGACCTTGAAATCCTTGAGCGAAATGATAACGCCCCAAATCAAGGGGATGTAGTTAAACACTGCGTAGTACGCAACACCAATCAGAACAAAGGGTATCAGTGTGCGATACTTGTTGACGCGGTATTTTAAAGAGCGATTCATTCTGTTGCACCCTCCATAGCAGCCTTTCTGGATGTAATTTTGCGAATCACTTCCATATCAAATTTCGGGCTGCGTTCATAGGTATATAAACCATTCTTTTCCTGCTCCACATCGTACAGCTGTGTGTAGCAAAAGCCGCACATATGAGGATTGTCCAGCAGCGCATCGGTCAGACCCTTGTAGCGTTCGATGAACTCTTCCTCGCTTGTCGGGGCCTCGCCGTATCCCCAGCCGCTCTGCGGTGTCTTGCCGACTTCCCACTTAATGCCGCCGTACTCGCTGATGAGGACAGGTACATTTGCGGGCGGTGTCTGGCGCTCCGGGAACGGTGCCTGCAGGGGGCCACCCTCGGCAAAGCCCTTGTACTTTTCTGCAAGTGTCTGCGGGTTCTGCTCGTAGTCGTGCATATCGAACACGTCTGTCACCACATGGTAGTGGCCGCTGGTGTCAATGCAGGGCCGCGTGGGGTCGATTTGCTTTGTGACCGACCAGACCGTACGCAGCAGATCGTCATCCTGCCGCCGCCCTTTGTAATCCCACGTTTCGTTGAACGGACACCACAAGATGATGGATGGGTGGTTGAAATCGCGCTTCACGACTTCCATCCACTGCGGCAGGAAGGTTTCCAGTGCGGAGGTGTCGCTGTGGTCGATGCCCCAGCTTCCGTACTCGCCCCAGACGATGTACCCGGCCTTATCGCAGTGGTACAGGAATCGCGGCTCAAAGACTTTCTGGTGGAGCCGTGCCCCATTGAAGCCCGCTTGCAAAGAGATTTGAACATCTCTCTCCATGCTTTCTTCATCGGGGGCCGTGTAGATGCCGTCCGGGTAATAGCCTTGGTCGAGGACTAAGCGCTGGAAAATCGGCTTTTCGTTCAGCAGGATTTTTTCACCGTCGAGGGTGATTTTCCGCATCCCGAAGTAGGAATGAACGGTGTCGGACTCAAATTGGAGTTCCAAATCGTACAGGCAGCCATTGCCAATTTCCCACAGATGAAGTTCATCCAGCGGCAAAATCATCTGCAATGTGCCGGAAGAATAGGCGGTTGCTTCTCCGCAGCAGCGGCCCTCGTAGTAAGCCTTTGCGGTGAAACGCCCCGTCCCTTCTGTAACAGCCTTGATGCACAGCTGCTTTTCGTGGATGTCGGGGTAGTAGTCAACCCGCTTTATGTAGTGGGTGGGAACGAATTCCAGCCACACGGTCTGCCAGATGCCGGTCGTCCGGGTGTAGTCGCAGCCCTGTGAGTGGAAATTTTCACTCTGCTTGCCGCGCGGCTGTTTGCCGCTTCGGTTGTCATCCTTGGCGCAGACGATGATTTCGTTCTCGCCCACATGGACGTATTTCGTAATGTTCAGCACAAACGAGGTGTACCCGCCCCGGTGTGACCCAGCTTTTTCTCCGTTGATCCAGACCTTACATTCGTAGTCAACTGCACCAAAGTGTAGCAGCACATTTCCTGCAAGCTGCTCAGCGGTGAGCGTCACCTTTTTGCGGTACCAGACCATCGGAACAAAGTCCACATAACCGATGCCGCTTAGCTTGCTTTCCATGCAGAACGGCACTTCAATTTGCCTGTTCCATTCTGCATTCTTGTAATACTCACGGTCAATTCCGCTTGCACCGAAGTCCATTAAGAAATCCCATGAGCCGTTCAGGCTCAGCCAATCGGCACGCTCCATCTGTGGGTTTGGATGCTCGCTTCTCGCGGTGCAGCACATAAGTATCCTCCCGTTCTTCATATAACATAATGCTTTCACACACTTTTTATATGCTGTAAATGCACAACGATAAGGACTTCTCTAACTCCCCAAAAAACGATCTATTTGTATCCGTTTCGTTGCGGTTTTCGTGGCGTTAATTGCATTTCGCATAATTTCGTTTTTTCTTGTTTGTTTCTTTTGTGCTTTCTGTCTATGGCTCTATCTTATCACATTTTCTAGGAAAGTCGATTGACAATGATGCTACCTTTTTGTAAAATAGTGCTATCCTAAACACATGTAAAATCATCCTGCAAGGGGGAAAGTTCTATGGGCAGAGATATTTACAACCATAAAAACGAGAAGTTTGCCATCTACGCCGGGGAGAAAACGCTGCACTTCGGCCCCGATATGGCGGGCGTTTCCTATGAGGATCCCACCTACGAAATCCAACGTCAACACGGCGACTTTTTCGTTTTCGAGTACATCATCAGCGGCGAGGGCTACGTCCAGCAGAACAACGAATTCCACAACGTCTGCGCCGGGGATGCCTACATCCTAACCCCCGGCTCGTACCAGCATTACGGCTCGGATTATGATAACCCTTGGACAAAAGTGTGGTTTAATGTCAACGGCAGTCTTGTACGGCATCTTTTGTCAGATTATTCGCTGGACTCCGCATTCGTCATCTCCGGCTTTGGCGATGGGAGCAAGTTGTTTGAAATTGTGGATGCCATCGAGAAAAATCCCATCAGCAGCAGCGACCAGATTGCTCTGCTGCTGATGCAGTACATCCAAAAGCTGGCCGCCTTTTTGTCCACCGACAAGGAGACGAACGAGACAGCCAACCAAATGCGGCTGTATATCGAGCAGCACCTTCTCCAGCCTCTCAGCATAGACGATCTGGCCGCCCATGTGCATATTTCGCGTTCCCGCGCTCTGCACCTGTTCAAAGAGTTCTACCACACTTCCCCCTACCGCTATTATTTCTCGCTGAAAATGGAGCTTTCTTTGCCGCTGCTCAGCCGCACTTCCCTGCCGATTTCCGAAATTGCCAAGCAGCTTGGCTTTAACGACAGCCAGCATTTTTCCAGCGCCTTCAAAAAGCATTACGGTATGTCGCCGCTGCATTATCGGAAGATGCAGTAGGACTTTCTGCGGCTTCGTATATTATACATCTTTTTCGAAATTGTTCAACATCTCTTATGCAAATCCTTCTGTACAGTCAAAACGCACACCGTTCAGCTTGCCCTCCCAGTGAAGATGGCTGCCAGTTGCCCGCCCGGTGTGGCCGACGTAGCCGATGACCTGCCCAGTCTGCACCTGCTGGCCGGTAGTGACGCAAATGGACGAGCAATGAGCGTACAGTGTTTCCAGTCCGTCGCCGTGGTCGATTTGGATGTAATAGCCGTAGCTGCCGCCCCAACTGTCAAGACCGTTGGCAACAGTAACCGTACCGTCTGCGGCGGTAAGGATCGGCGTACCCTCGGCGCAGGCAATGTCGGTGCCGGTGTGGGAGCTGACCTCGCCGGTGATGGGGTCTACGCGATGTCCGAATTGTGAGGTAATGGTACCCGCAACCGGCAGTGGCCATTGCAGGGTGCCTGTTGGGGCGCGTGTACCATCAGGAGACATGACTTCTCCCCCGCCCTGCTCAAAGCCGCCGAGCAATTCCGCCCATAGTTCCTCGTACTGCGGGTCCTGCAGGAGTTGCAGATAGGTGTTCTGTCGGGTGGTAAAGTGGTAGTCTGTCGCCATCTCGTCGGGTGTTTTGTGGGTCAGTTCGATTACGAGGACGGTTTCAGTTATCTCTGTTGCGGTTACTTTTCCGTTCT
>ERZ839767.2818-NODE-2818-length-21507-cov-4.549226_pt1 | contig 21507 bp, 15 predicted proteins | sample MGYA00519879_ERZ839767 | MGnify/ENA primary metagenome ERZ839767 (study PRJEB31850, sample SAMEA3708852) | human gut metagenome | biome: human gut; feature: human-associated habitat; material: faeces | place: China | collected 2014 ... | reverse complement strand
TATCGCAATATCTGGCATTTGCCAGCGGAAGCTATTTTGCAAAATGCTTCAAGACAAAATATGGATCGACTCCGAATTCATATCGCAGGATAAATTACAGGAAACACTGGAAAGAGGCGAAATCATAGTCTTGTTATGTGCTGGTATAATTGACAACATCTGTCAAAGGTTGTAGAATTACATGAGTTTTATTTGTATATATAAGGAGAATGAATAGCTATGTCATCTTTTAGATTTCATGTGGCTCTCGCAGCCGCAAAACTGAGCAAGGGACTCATCCAGCTCCTGGGTAGGAACGGTACGCATACACCTGGAGTTATCGCCCTGAAGATATGTCCGGATTTCCTGGCACAGGCGCCCAAAGCACCGCTTACGATATGTGTCACAGGAACAAATGGTAAGACCACCTGTAGTAACCTGATAACTGATGTTTTGGAGAAGGATGGAAGAAGAGTTGTCAGCAACAGAACAGGTTCCAATATCGTCCCTGGCTGTACGACAAATGTCATCAACAGCCTTACATTTACGGGAAAGGTCAGAGTGGATGCCACTGTATTTGAGGTGGACGAGCGTGCTTCAAGGCTGATACTTCCATATGTGAAGCCGGATTATCTTGTTGTAACAGGACTTTTCAGAGATTCACTCAAGAGAAATGCTCACCCTGACTATATTTTCAGTGTCATAGATACCTACTGCCCTGATTCTGCAAAGGTTATCCTGAATGCGGACGAGCTTTGCTCAAGCATGTTGAAGAAAGACAGCTACAGAGTGTTCTATGGAATCGGCAAGCAGCCTGATGACAAGACCGAGCCATACAACCTTATCGCGGATTACCAGATCTGCCCTAACTGCGGCGAGAAGCTGAAGTACAATTACCTCAGATATCATCACATCGGCGATGTGGTATGCCCGAAGTGTGGACTTCACTCACCAGACAAGAAGTATCTGGCAACCGACATAGACAGAGAGAAGATGACAATTACTATACAGGAGGGAGACAAGAAGACAGTTTATCCGCTGATCCATACAGCTCTCTTCAATATATATAATGAAGTTACAGTTATCTCGGCACTGCGCGAGATCGGTCTCTCGGCTGAGAGAATCAAGGAACTCATGGGTCAGATCCATATACCGGATTCCCGCCACAACGAGACTACAGTGAATGGTGTTACAGTAATCCAGGCGCTCTCAAAGGGACAGAGTGCGGTTTCTTCATCCAGAACATTTGAGTATGTGGCAAATGAGGAGGGCAAGAAGGCTATCCTCCTTGCGATGGACGATCTTGAGGACAGACAGAAGAGTATAGAGTTCTCAGGCTGGATATACGATCTGGAGTATGAGCAGTTCAACAGGGATGATGTTGTACAGGTCGTCTGCACAGGACCTAGATGCTACGACCACAAGGTGAGATGCTTACTGGCTGGTATCCCTGAGGAGAAGATACTCACAAATCTCAGCGAGGTCGCTGCGGCAGACGATGTGACTATAGATGGTGTTGACAGAATATATATCCTGTACGACTGTGAGAATTACGGAATGTCATGTGAGATGAAGAAGAAGATAATCAAGAGACTGGAGGGTGACAAATAATGAAGATTGAGATTTTATATCCGGAAATATGTACACTCTACGGTGACAAAGGAAATACAATGTACCTGCAGAAATGTCTGCCGGATGCGGAATTTGTGACAACAGGACTTAATGAGAAGCCACTCTTCCTCAAAGAGAATATAGACATGGTGTATATGTGTTCCATGAGCGAGAAGAGCCAGGAGCTCGTGCTTGACAGACTGATGCAGTACAAGGACGAGATCGCAGCATGCATGAAGGATGGAAAGGCGCTTTTCCTTCTGGTTGGCAATTCCATGGAACTCCTTGGTGATTATATCAAGAGAGAGGATGGAACCAGAGTTACAGGACTTGGCGTTGTTCCGGGCATGTACTCAGTCCGCCAGACTCCGAATCGTTTCAACACGCTCATCAAGGCGAAGTTCAACGATATGACACTCATCGGATACACAAGCCGATTTGCCCACACTTACGGAATACCTGATGATATGACATTCTGCAAGGTGGAGATCGGACAGGGCAGCAATCCTGATACCATGAATGAGGGAATCTGCAAGAACAGAGTAATTGCGACATACATTCATGGACCACTGCTCATTCAGAATCCTGATTTTGTACATTATCTGTTGGAAAAACTGGATGCTCCTATGAAAGAGATACCATTTGAGGCAGCTATGCGCAAGGCATATGATGTGAAGCTTGCTGAGTATGGCAAGCCTGATCTGGAGCTGTCATAATATAGAGAATTATAGTGATAATTAAGCCCCGGTGGCCTTTGATATGTACCTGAAATCCAGGACACATGTCAGTATGCTGTCGGGGATTTTATATGTAGTAATGTATAAAACTATACATTTTGTATAGTTATGTAAACCTATTGAAAAGAAAAAGATAATATGTCACAATACAGATGTTGCCACCCCTAGACAGGCTAGGAAAGGGGGGAGCGCAGTGACAGAACGGAGATAAGTAAGTGGTAATCAGCCCAAGGAGTACGTCGCCTTTAAAAGACGGAGAAAACCCCAGTAGCGCCAACTACTGGGGTTTTCGTTATGCTTTTGGGAAAGCATATGTCAGAATTTCTTGTTTCATTGTTGCTGACATTATATCATATGAATTTTACCTTCGCAACATTCATTTTCCTCACATATCTTAATGTTTTTTCAGATGTATCAACTCAAAAGAAAGTAGTATAATGATATCGCAAGAAGAAAAAACAAGCGACGCGAAGCGGCATTTGTTTTTTTCTTGCGATATCAACGAGAACCCGTTCGGCGGAGCCGAACATGGAGCGCGGCAGCGCGAGGGTTCGAGTCTGCCAAAAGCAAGAAGGAAAAAGCACGACGCGAAGCGGCATTTGTATTAGTAAATGCGAAGCGGCATTAGTTTCTGTAAATCGGGGTATATTATTCATAAAAACAAATGAAGAGACAATGTGAAAGGAGCAGTGGGTTACATGTTAAAGGACTGGAACAAGCCGGAGCGTCCATCGGATGAGGAGATAGACACTCGGTTAAAGATTGCCAGAGAGAATCTGACACGCAATCAGATCAAGGTAAAGGAAGGCAAGATACCTGTATTTGTCATATTTGAAGGCTGGGGTGCTGCAGGTAAGGGAAGTCTTGTCGGAAGGATCATCAAGAATATGGATCCGAGATTTTTCAACGTTGAGTCAGTGAAATATTCCACAGACGAGGAAAAACGCAGACCATTCCTGTACAAGTATTTTACGAGAATACCGGAACAGGGGGAGTTTGCATTTCTGGATGGTGGCTGGATGAGGGACATAGTAGGTGGCAAGATGTCCGGGGAGCTGTCAGATAAGGAATACCGGAAGAGAGTTGACAGCACCAAGAGATTTGAGAGGACTCTGGCGGACAACGGATATCTGGTCATGAAATTTTTCTTCCAGATAGACAAGCACGAGCAGAAGAAGAGGCTTGAAACACTTTTGGCAGATGATACGACAAACTGGAGAGTGTCTAAGCATGATCTGAAGCAGAACAAAAAGTATGACGAGTATCTTGAGGCATTTGACAGCTTTATGTATGACACCAATCTGTCAAATGCACCGTGGTACATGATAGATGCAAAGGAGAGAAAATGGGCAGAACTTCAGATACTCGATATCATCAATCAGGGAATAGAGACTGCGCTGCTCAATCAGGGGCATGCTGTACCTATACTGCAGAATACATTTGCGCTCAAGAAGATCCCGAAACTTTCCGAGGTGTCTCTCGACAAGAAACTGACGGATGAGGAGTACAAGGAGGAACTTGACAAGCTGCAGAAGAAACTCGGCAGACTGCACAATGAGCTTTACCAGAAGAGGATACCTGTTATCATAGGCTACGAAGGTTGGGATGCGGCAGGTAAAGGGGGAAATATCAAAAGGATAGCGGAGGCACTTGATGCGAGAGGTTATGTGGTAAATCCTATAGCAAGTCCGGAGCCACACGAGAAGGCAAGGCATTTTCTGTGGAGATTTTGGACAAGACTTCCAAAGTCTGGGCATGTGGCTATATTTGACAGAACATGGTATGGCAGAGTCATGGTTGAGCGACTTGAGGGTTTCTGCTCGGAGAATGATTGGCAGCGGGCGTACAATGAGATAAATGAATTTGAGAAGGAACTGCACGACTGGGGAGCTGTAGTCATCAAATTTTGGGTTCAGATCGACAAAGACACGCAGCTTGAGAGATTCACACTCAGGCAGAACACGCCTGAGAAACGCTGGAAGATCACAGATGAGGATTGGCGTAACCGTGACAAATGGGATAGCTACGAGGTGGCGGTGGATGAGATGCTGGAAAAGACCAACACAAGCTTTGCACCTTGGCACATATTGGAGTCAAATGACAAGAAGTATGCCAGAATAAAAGCCCTCAAGATCGTTATCAAGGCGATAGAGGATAAGCTGGAGCAGGTTGAAAAGAATTAAAAATGCATATAGGACTGAGAGTCCATGCTGGAAATAGAACACATAAGGCGGTGATACACAACAGAAGTATCACCGCCTTTTTCAAAAAGGTTTAAGGAAGGAAAAAGTTATTATCAGATTTAATTATTTTCCTTGATGATGGATACTCCAAACGGAGCCAATTCCATTTTGCCATCAAATATATTCTTCGTCTGAATGTCGGTTCCGTGAACTTCAGATATTGTCTGAGGTTCGTTGGTGTTGTTCAGGTAAAATCCATATGCAGTTCCGTCATCTGCATATCTGCAGTGATACTGAACTCCGTCAGGGAGATCTTTTATGGCGATACCGGCGTTCACCATCATCTGCTCCATGATCTCACCGAGTTTACTGTAATCTATTCTTGCAGCCACGTAGTAGGCCTTGCCCTCGCCGTAGCTGTTCACTGTCACTGCTGCATTTCCGGCGTAGAAATCAGAATCGTAGGTTCCAAGTACATCTGCCGTTCCGACTCTCAGGATCTCAGCATAGTCACGGAGTTCGCATGAACTGCCATCTGTGAAGCTCACGCTGTTTCTGTCAGATGGATACAGGGTGTCTATCTCTTCACTGATGATTCCAAATACATCTGCAAGTCCATTTCCCGGGAATCCACCGAGTATACAGAGCTGATCCTTGTCTACATAGCCCGTAAAGTAAGTGGATAGAAGCTGTCCGCCCCTCTTTACAAATGCGGCAAGAGACTCGGCTGCGCCATCTCTCAGCATGTAGAGCATAGGTGCAACAACCACATCGTAATCGTCGAGTGGTTCATCGGATGCAATGACGTCCACGTCAACGCCGCGCTTTGTCAGCTCTTTGTATACAGACATACAGGTCTCAGGATATTTTTTTGATTTCTGCCCCAGAGCCTTGACATCATCTATGGCCCACATATTGTCCCAGTCGAACAGCAGTGCAACCTTTGATCTGATGAGTGTGCCGGTTATCTCGGAGAGCCCATCAAGCTCTGCGCCGAGGGCGGCAACCTCCTTGAATATTCTGGTGTCATTTGTTCCGAGATGGTCAACAACGGCACCATGATACTGTTCAAATGAGCCCCTGCCCTTTCGCCACTGGAAGTACTGAACAGTGTCAGAACCGCAGGCTATAGCGTTGTATGAGAACAGCTTGTGGATGCCCGGTCTTTTGAGTTTGTTATATGGATGCCAATTTACAAGCCCCGGAGCACTCTCCATAAGCATGAAAGGCTTATCCTTCTTCATGGATCTCATGACTGCGTGGTCAAATGTGTTCTGCCCCATGACATCCGCAAGGCTTTCATAGTCGTTGTGGAATCTAGGGTATGAATCCCATGAGATCACATCAAGTTCCTTTGCCATTGGTCTGTAGTCAAGACCATCGTAGAGCTGCATAAAGTTGGTTGTTATAGGTATTTCAGGGGTGAGTTCACGGAGGAGCGTTATCTCTGATTTCATGTAATCGTTCATGTTCCATGTGGTAAATCTCTTCCATTCGAGGTTCAGCCCCATGATACTGAAATCACCATTTTTGTATGGCGGCTCAATCTGTGAGAAGCTGTTGTATGAGTGACTCCAGAAGGTGGTCCACCATGCTTTGTTCAGCTTGTTTATGTCGTGGTCGAACTTCTCTGCGAGGTAATTCTGAAATCTTTTCACACAGAGACGGCAGTAGCACTCGCCACCAAGCTCATTTGACACATGCCACATGATGAGTCCCGGATGGTTTCCCACATGGGCGTGGAGCTGACGGATGATATTGGCAACTTTTTCTCTGTATACAGGTGAGCTCATGCAGTGGTTCTCACGGACGCCCTGATGTTCCCTGACGTCATATGAATCCACACGCCTGATCTCAGGATACTTCTGTGCCATCCATGCCGGTTTGCCGCCCGATGGCGTGGCAAGAACGGTGTAAATGCCTGCATTATACAGGTTGTCCATAACATCCTTCAGCCAGTCAAAATGGTATTCGCCCTCAACAGGCTCATATGCTGACCATGAAAATACACCAAGAGTAGCGGAAGTCATTCCTGCCTCCTTCATCATCTCGATATCCTTTGCCAGAATATCAGGGCGGTCAAGCCACTGTTCAGCATTGTAATCACCGCCGTGTAGTATTCCGTTTATCTGTGGAAAAAGCTTGTTTTTGTTCATTTATCTGTCATCTCCTATAAATAAAGGTAATGTGCTCTATGTGATCTGTTTTTAGTGTAGAATATATGCGCAAACGGTTGCACAGCTTGCTATTTAAAGGTAGCACAAATAGACAAATAATTCAATTGTAATTTGACAATACATTTCAATTTGTGCAAAATATACAAAATATATACACTGCCATTCATCAGGACAATATTGTATATAATTAAGAAAAACGGCTTGAAATAAGAGATATAGTTGCTTATGATTAAGATATCATGAATTGCTCAAAGTTGCGCAATTTGTCAATTCCTACAAGATGTACAAAAGTGAGGTAAAAAGCTATCGAACAGTGTCAAAAATCTATATAATAAAAGTATTGAGGGATGAACGGAAATATAAGGTTGGAACGTATCGTTTAAGGAGGAGTTTTATGATAAAAAAGAGGAAATCATATAGAGTGGTGGCAGGCAGTATAAGGTCTGAGTTGTTAAGGGAGCTGAGCAGAAAAATCTGTATCGGTGCCTTGGCATTTTCAGCGGCGGTTGTGCTATTGCCAGGCGGTAAAGTGGGAGCATATGCATCTGATCAGACACGGGTAAGTTCAGATGAGAGTCAGGTTACGGTAGGGTATGATGATCTGGACGACACTTTGCAGAAAGGCGGACTTGGCGTTGTCGTTGAGCAGCAGGATGGTGCGGCTTCACTGGCATCTACATATGATGCAACAGCACTTGAGAAGCTTATTGTTGAAGGAATCAAGGCATGGCAGACGAGTATAGATGTATCGGAACTTGGCCTTACGAGAGACGATATTAATAACGGGGCAGTAAGATCTATTATCAATTCTCATCCCGAGTTTATCAGTCTATCGGGAGGCTATACATATTGGACTTCTGGCTCTTCAATCACCAAAATAGCATTTACATATTTGACAAATGCAAAGGAGGAGCAGCAGGAGCTTGATGCTGCACTTCAGGAAGTCAAGAGTAAGATAGATACCAGTGGAATGAGCGATGAAGAGATAGTACTTGCATATCATGAGTATCTCACATCCACAGTTGCATATGCATATGAGGATTATTTCAATGGAACGATTGCTGCAAATCACGGGTACGATATGTATGGAGCTTTGGTTAAACATAGTTGTGTGTGTCAGGGATATGCCGAGACTATGTTTTATCTGCTAAGAGAGGCTGGTCTTTCATGTGCAATCGCATCAAGTGAAAATATCAATCACGCGTGGAACATAGTTAAGATACATGGAAAATGGTATCACATAGATGCAACTTGGGACGATCCGGTGTGGGATATGCCTGGAAGATCATATCATGATTATTTCCTTGTCAGCTTTGATACAATGAATAAGAATACACTCATCAACCATACTAAGGACAGAACGGATATGGTTGTCAGTGCACAGTGGGGAGATACATATACGACAGCGGTGGACACCACTTATGAGAGTGGTAAGTTCTGGAATGGTATTGAGAAAGCTATTTTTTATAAAGACGGTTATTGGTACAGCATAAGTGAGGGCAGTTCGAAAACATCATTTAACATAAATAAGTACCAGTATTCGACTAACATAAACAAGGTTTTGTATTCGGGCACTGCAAAATGGACAACTCCGAGTGGTGGGTATTATCCTGGTGTTTATAGTTCAATATATCTCCGAGGTGATAATTTATATTTTACTACTCCGGATAGCTTGAACAAGATAGATATAACATCGACAAATGTAATTCCTACAGAGCTTATAAATATACGAACACAGTATAATAGTTCAACAGGAAATAATTTATATGCGTTTGGAGAACAGTATGGTAAGCTGGTGTATTTTATTACAGATTCTCCTAATATAAAGAAAACTAAGGATTCAAGCAATTCAAGCAAGTATAACAAGGAGTATGCCGAGTATACATTCGAGATGTGCATAAGCCACAAGTGGGATGCTGGAGTGGTGACAAAGGAGCCGACCTACACAAGTACAGGAACCAAGAAGTACACCTGTACAAACTGCGGTGAGACCAAGATCGAAACGATAGCCAAACTTGTATGTACGAGCCACGTGTGGGATAGCGGCAAGGTTGTGACAGCGCCGACATACAAGACAGAGGGAACCAAAAAGTATACGTGTAAGAATTGCGGAACAACCAAGACCGAAACGATAGCCAAGCTGGTATGTACAAAGCATGCATGGGATGCCGGAGTAGTGACAATACAGCCAACATACAAGACAGAGGGAACAAGAAAGTACACCTGTACAAACTGTGGCGAGACAAAGACCGAGACTATAGCCAAGCTTGTATGTACGACCCATGCATGGGATAATGGAACGGTTACTAAGAAAGCTACATATACAGCTACAGGAGTCAGGAAATATACGTGCAAGACATGTGGCGCAGCAAAGCAGGTCACAATTGCAAGGCTGAAGCTTGCGAAGGTAACCGTAAAGTCTGCACAGCAGGCCGGCGCGATAAAGCTTACCTGGAATAAAGCGTCAGGGGCATCTGGTTACAAGCTATACAGGAGAACCGCCAAGGGAAGATATGTATGTATCAAGACAGTCAAGTCGGGAACGACAAGCTATGTAGACAAGACAGTCAAGTCAGGAAACAGGTATTACTACTGTGTAAAGGCATATAATGGAAATGTACTCAGTGGATATACAGAGGCAAGTATTCTCTACATCAAGGCTCCGGTTGTCACGGTCAGGAAGTCAGCACAGGGAGTGAAACTTTCCTGGAAAAAGTCTGCCGGTGCAAAAAAATACATTGTGTATAGAAAGACACCAACAGGCAAATACAGGGCAGTCAAGACTGTAACAGCGAAAACTCTCAGTTGGACAGACAAAACGGCAAAGAAGGGTCAGACTTATTATTACATTGTGAAGGCAGTGAATAATAAGACATACAGTGCAGCGTCACCGCAGAAGAGAATAAAAAGGTAGATGCTTACTGCGTAATTATAAGGGAGAAAAAGAATGAAATATGAAAATGTAAGACTCACAGAAGCTGTGCGGCGTATCAGGATGATATTTGTGGTGGGCGTCATCGCTGCGTGTGTGCTGTACGGCGGAAAAATACCAGCATTTGCGGAAGATACTCAGGAACAGTATGACTCATCACAGAGCAGCTATGGTCAGTTGCTTGAGCAGGAGGGCGATACTTCAGGTATCCTGCAATTTGGCGGACAGATAATAGAAGATGAAGCATCGGATTCATCGGAAGCGTCACTGGCAGCGGCAAATTCAAAGAAATATGAGAGTGCCATTGTCGGCGCTGTGGAGAAATTTTCACCGAGACTCAATGTAAAGAGCTGGGGATTGACCACACGAAATGTTGCAAATGTAGTCACAACCGCAATGAATGCGCATCCCGAGGTCGTGTATGTGGCAAGATACAGTTATCTGTATGACCAGACCACAGGAAAGGTCGTGTATCTGAAGTTCTCATACAAGCCAAATGCCCGAACCGAAAAGAAGCAGTTGGATGCAGCCATAGCGGAAGTGAACAAGCAGATAAATACAAAGAACATGAAGCCGGCAGAGATCGTGCTTGCATATCATGAGTTCCTGACATCCACAGTTGCATATGACACCAGCGGGGCTAAGGAATTTGATTCAACAACCGGAAGAGACCACATGTATGATATGTATGGTGTATTGGTTAAGAGGAGCAGCGTGTGTCAGGGATATGCGGAGACCATGTGGTATTTCCTCAGGAAAGCCGGGGTTCCGTGTGGAGTTGCCACAAGCCAGTATGTAAACCATGCGTGGAATGTTGTAAATATAGGTGGAAAGTGGTATCACGTTGACGCAACCTGGGATGATCCCGCAAGTGATATACCGGGAAGGTCGATGCATGATTATTTCCTTGTAAGCTTTGACACCCTGAACAGTAAGACTAAGGCCGCCAGCAGCGATTATTATCTTGGCAGATATGACACAAAGGTGGGAAATGTATGGAAGGGAACATACAGCAATGCCACGGATAAGCGATATGAAAAAGGCCAGTTCTGGAATGGCGTTGAGAAGGTAATCTTTTATAGAAAGGGCTACTGGTACAGCATAAAGCAGGGCAGCCAGTCATCATACTATCAGATAAACAAGTACAGCTTCACCAACGGTGTAAATACAACGATATTTACCGGGCAGGATGAATGGCTGGATACAGATGGTACGGCACTTAACAAACAGTATGGAACACTGTTCCTTGCACAGGAAAAGCTCTATTTCTGCACATCGAGATATGTTGCATGGATAGATCTTGAGGTAAATGAGCGCAAGGCGTGGGCTATATATGACATAAGACAGAAGTATGTATCAGGTGTAAACATATATGGAATGGGATATTACGGAAATGATGTTGTGATCTGGGTTTCCGACACTCCATCCTGTACAAGAAAGGACGCTTATTATCTCGGAGCATGTATGAGCCACAAATGGCAGGCGGGAGAGGTTACAAAACAGCCGACATTCACATCCCAGGGATCGCAGAAGTACAAATGCAGCAACTGCGGATATACCAAGAATGTCACACTTGACAAATTGAAGCTTGCGACGGTGACGGTCAAAACGAAGAATACAGGTAAGGGAATAAGCCTCACCTGGAATACCGATTCAAGAGCCACCGGTTATAAGGTATACAGACGCATAGGCAAGGGTGCATACAGACTTATAAAGACAGTGAAGGGAAGCTCTGTGAGATCAATGGTAGACAGATCTGTTGTAGGAGGAAAGACCTACACATACAGAGTATCGGCATACAACAGCTATACAAAGGGCGGCTCCAAGGCAAAGAGCCAGTATTATATAGGTTGCACGACCGCAAGAGCAAAGAATACCTCACAGGGAGTAAGAGTCTCCTGGAAGAAGACAAAGGGAGCCGCCGGCTATAAGATATACAAAAAGACAGGCAGCGGCAGATTTAAATGTGTGAAGGTTGTGAAAGCAAAGACCAGAACATATCTTGACCGCCGTGTGAAGTCAGGAACAAAGTACACATACTTTGTAAAACCATACAAAGGAAAGACGGCAGGAACCTACAAGAAGGCTAGTGTCAAGTACAGATAAAAAGTAAATAGAGCGCGTAAAAAATACCATGTACAGCATTTCGCCTGTACATGGTATTTTTGCTTTTGTTATATGCTTAGAATGATATTATTTTTCATTCTTGTGTTCTGTTATGTCCCTGTGGGAATTGTCGAACAGATCTGTGTCGGCCACATCTGATGAATCATTTCGATTCAGCGTCTCGCCTATGCGGGCCTTTGCCTCAGTTCCGGCAGCCTTGATACCCTCGGTGATCACCTCGCTCTTTTCCTTGAGATTTTCACTTATCACAGCGCTTTTTTCCTTTACGTTCTCTGTAAGCTCCTCAGCCTTCAGTTTGATCTTCTTTGTTATGGAGAAGCTTTCAGGGTTATTCTCAAATGCTCGTTTGATCGATGCTGTATCGTGAAGAGAGAGAAGGAAGCTTGGCTTCTCCTTGAACTTCTCACGATCCAGAGCCAGTCGGGACTTGAGTTCCTCAACACGGACAATAAGATCATTCTCTTTCGCAAATTTCTTCACCTTGCTCATCAGGTTGAATGATACAACACAGTCGATCACGAATACCCCGTAGAAGAAACCGATGAAGAAGGAGAATGTCAGGTGATCCGCCAGCCAGTACACAGCGTTCAGTATGTGTGGATGGAGGAAGAAATAGTACAGTGCCGCGATCACACCCCAGAAGAATGAGAACAGCGGACATATGATGCCCTGTATATTGCCCCACTCATCTGAGTAGTCCCACAGCTTGATGTTCATTCCTATTATAAATATACGTCCGGCAATGTATTCCACAACGGTCATGGCGATGGCCATGATCAGTACCACCAGAACCTTTTGCAAAACAGGATGGGCGTCAACAGCATCTATATGGATCAGGGACAGGAGATACAGCACCACCAGGCCTGAACCGTAGAGAGGCAGGTAAGGTCCGATGAGGAATCCCGGGTTGATCCATTTGTGGCTTGGGTTGCTCTTGGATAAGAACTTTCTGAATATGACTTCAATGCACCAGCCCATGACGCATCCTATGAAAAATAAAAATAATATTACCAGAATACTTTTGATATTGAAATTATCCATACATGGAATCTCCTTTGTATATATGACTTTGCCAATAGTAATAAGATAGTATATAGAAGGAAAAAAAGCAACCTTACAAAATGTCACAAGTGTAAGATAGCTTGTTGATACTTATTGAGAAAAAAAGTCATTTAAATTGCGAATGTTATATTGGACTAACGCCGGGGGCAGTGCTATACTTACAGCAAATAAAAAGCCACGAAACAGATGCAGACTCTTTCTACAGTACGAAGATCGAGAATGCATTTTTTACGTTAAGGAGAGTTTGATTGAACAAACCGTGATTAGAAAAATCGAATCACGGCGAAGCCTGTCATATAATCTACCATGCGTATAAGTGGTCATATCATTAATCAGAATAAATATATAATCAAGGAGGACAAAATCATGATGAAGGCATTAAAGAAGGTAAACTGGAAGAAGCTTGGAATATTTGCAGGTGGAGTATTATTTGGAACAGCTGGTATCAAGGTTCTCTCAAGCAAGGATGCAAAGAACGTATATACACATTGTACAGCTGGTGTTCTTAGAGCAAAGGACTGTGTCATGAAGACAGCAAATACTATCCAGGAGAACTGTGGTGATATCTACGCAGGAGCAAAGGATATCAACGAGGCAAGAGCACAGAAGGCAGCAGAGGCTGACTTTGAGGATACTGAGTGCACAGAGGCTGAGAGCGCTGATGCAGCAGAGACTGTAGAAGAGTAATCAGTATAAGACAAAACATAAGAAAGAGGCGAAGATCTTGAAGTTTTCTATTTTAAATGAAACAAAGAATCGTCTGCGTATACACATGGCACAGAGCCGCATGACCATGGCACAGGCCGACATACTTCAGTATTATCTGGAGAACTGTGAGGCAGTGGAAGAGGTCAAGGTGCACGACAGAACCTGTGACGCGATCATCATATATGATGGTGACCGTGCAGCGGTGATAGATGCGCTGAGACAGTTTGGATATGACAGGGTGGAGGTTCCGGCGGATCTCACAGAGACATCAGGCAGAGTCATGAACAGACAGTATGAGGACAAGCTGTTTTGGAAGACCGCCTGGTACATGACCAAGAAATGGATCATGCCAATGCCGCTTCGGTATTGTCTGACATCCGTCAAAGCTCTCAAGTATATAGGCAAGGGGCTCAAGTGTCTTGCGAACAGGAAGCTTGAGGTGCCGGTTCTCGATGCAACAGCCATAACAGCATCCATTCTGACAAATGATTTCGCGACAGCGGGATCAGTCATGTTCCTTCTGGAGATCGGTGAGATCCTTGAGGAGTGGACACATAAGAAGTCGGTGGATGGACTGGCAAGAAGCATGTCACTCAATATCAATAAGGTATGGGTGCGTGTGGATGATTGTGATGTACTTATGGACAGTGCGAAGATCGCAAAGGATGATCTGGTAGTGGTTCATATGGGCAATGTCATTCCATTTGACGGTGTTGTGGATCAGGGCGAGGGCATGGTCAATCAGGCATCCCTCACCGGAGAGTCAGTACCGGTCCACAAGGGACACGGAGACAGTGCATATGCAGGTACAGTTGTTGAGGAAGGTGAGCTGGTAGTCAGAGTTGTAAAGACTGGTAAGACCAGCAGATATGATAAAGTTGTTGCGATGATAGAGGAGTCTGAGAAGCTTAAGTCAGGACTTGAGAGCAAGGCAGAGCATCTTGCAGATGGTCTTGTGCCATGGACTCTCGGTGGAACTATCCTCACATACCTTTTAACAAGGAATATCACCAAGACACTTGCGGTGCTCATGGTCGACTATTCATGTGCACTGAAGATGTCCATGCCTATAGCGGTATTGTCTGCTATACAGGAGGCAAACAAGCATCACCTCACAGTCAAGGGCGGCAAATTCTTGGAGGCTGTAGCTGATGCAGACACGATAGTATTTGACAAGACAGGAACACTTACAAAGGCATCACCTACGCTTGTACGCGTCGTATCATTTGACGGAAGAGATCCTGATGAACTGCTCAGGATAGCTGCATGTCTGGAGGAGCATTTCCCTCATTCCATGGCAAGAGCGGTTGTGGCAGGAGCTGCAGCCAAGGGGCTGGAGCATGAGGAGATGCACTCCAAGGTTGAGTATGTTGTGGCTCATGGTATCTCATCAAGCATAGACGGCAAGAAGGTTGTCATAGGAAGCTATCATTTCGTATTTGAGGATGAGGGCTGTGTGATACCTGAGGATAAGATAGAGCTGTACGAGTCGTTGTCCAAGACTCATTCACATCTGTTCATGGGAATCGATGGCAGGCTGGCAGCAGTCATATCCATCAAGGATCCGGTCAGACCTGAGTCGGCCGAGGTTGTTTCAAGGCTCAAGAAGCTGGGAATCAAGAAGGTTGTCATGATGACAGGAGACAGTGACAGAACGGCCAAGGCTATTGCAGAGCAGGTAGGGGTGGATGAGTATTACTCAGAGGTCCTTCCTGAGGACAAGGCAAAGTTTGTCGAGGCTGAGAAGACTGCGGGTCGAAAGGTCATCATGGTGGGAGATGGAATCAATGACTCACCTGCACTGTCGGCATCCGATGCTGGAATTGCCGTAAGTGATGGCGCGGAGATTGCCAGAGAGATCGCAGATATAACTGTCAGTGCGGACAATCTGTACGAGCTCGTAACACTTAAGGAACTCAGTAATAAGCTGATGAGCAGGATCAACAGGAACTATCGCAAGATAGTGACCATCAACACAGGACTTATCATCCTGGGCGTGATGGGAGTTATCCAGCCAACCACATCAGCACTGCTTCACAATTCATCGACGCTTCTCATAAGTCTTGACAGTATGAAGAAGCTGCTGGATTGATGATCGGAGCATAGAATTATATTGATGATCGAAGCGTAGAATCATATAGAATATAAAATAAAGCTGCCCTCTTCACTGTGATGAGTACCCGGGATTCCGGAACATTAGTGAGGAGGGCAGTTTTGTAGTTAAAAGATGATTTTAAATAATAAAAATAATCTGTAAGAATTGTTGACCGGGCCGACAGAATATGACAAAATGTACGTATAAATCATGAGTAGATAGCTGAACATAAGGGCAGAATATTAGCAGATATTATCTGGAATGTTTATGAAATGAAAATATACAGATGTGTGTGGAGCACAGCGTGATGCGTGTGTTCATCACAATAGAATGGAGGATGATTAGTATGGTAAAAACGGTAAAAGGCGATAATTTTGAAGATATAAAGGCATGCGGTGTGGCGGTTGCGGATTTCTCAGCAACATGGTGCGGACCATGCAAGATGATGGCACCGGTATTTCACACGGTTGCAGATGAACTGAATGGTGAAGTGGATTTCTTCAGTGTGGACGTGGATGAGAATCCTGGACTTGCGGCTGCCAATAAGGTGTTCAGTGTTCCGACATTGATACTGTACAAGAATGGTGTTGAGGCATCGAGGAGTGTCGGAGCTATATCCAAGTATGATCTTCTCGATTTCATTGAGAAGATCAAATAATTGTCTGTGATATGTATCCCGGATATTTTAATTGGGATCTGAATTGAAGTGGGGATACAAACTAGAAACAGGAAAAACATAAAGCCCTGTCAGACTTAACATTCATATGGGTCTCATATTATGGATACATATGAATGTTAAGTCTGACAGGGCTTTAAGGTTATTGAAAACACATTGACTATCTGGCGTCTCTGTCTACATATTCTCTATACTTAACCAGACTCTTATATGCCGGTCTGATGATCTTGTCTGTAGTGACAAGCTCCTCGATTCTGTGAGCGCTCCATCCAACTATACGTGCCACTGCAAAGAGCGGTGTGTAGAGCTCCCTAGGAATTCCGAGCATCTCATACACGAATCCGCTGTAGAAGTCTACGTTAGGGCTGACACCCTTGTATATCTTGCGTTCCTTGGCGATGAGCTTTGGCGCGATCTTCTCAATGTTGTTGTACAGAGTCATATCCTCGTCCCTGCCCTTGGCAGCGGCAAGCTGTTCGACAAATGACTTGAAGACTTTTTCTCTTGGGTCTGACAGTGAGTAAACGGCATGGCCCATACCATAGATGAGTCCCTTGTGGTCGTAGGCTTGCTTGTTCAGCAGCTTATCCAGATATGCCTCTATGGCCTCTTCGTCATGGTAATCCTTTATGTGCTCCTTGATATCGTCCATCATGTTCATAACCTGCAGGTTGGCACCACCATGCTTCCTTCCCTTGAGGGATGAAAGGGCGGCGGCAATGGCAGAGTATGTGTCAGAGCCGGATGACGTTACAACTCTTGTGGTGAATGTGGAATTGTTACCACCGCCGTGCTCCATGTGAAGCAGAAGTGCTATGTCAAGAACTCTTGCCTCAAGCTCGGTATACTTCATGTCAGGCCTGAGCATCCTGAGGATGTTTTCAGCCACGGAAGCATCCTTGTCAGGTCTGTGAATGTACATACTTCCGTCGTTCTCATAATGGTTGTATGCGTGATAACCATACACAGCCATCATAGGAAATGTTCCGATGAGACCGATACACTGTCTGAGAACATTGTCTATATCCAGGTTGGTAGCCTGATTATCGTATGAAGCCAGAGTCAGCACACTTCTTGTCATGGAGTTCATTATATCCACACTAGGTGCTTTCATGATGACATCACGGGTAAAGTTGGTCGGCAGGTTCATGGACTCGGCGATGACACTGCTGAATTCTGAGAGCTGAGCCTCGGTAGGCAGTTCTCCGAAGAGAAGAAGATAAGCAGCTTCCTCAAATATATGGCGTTTTCCTTTGCCGCCTTTTACGAGATCCTGTACATCATAGCCTCTGTACAATAACTGTCCGTCACACGGAACCTTCTGGCCATCCACATCCTTAAATGCTATGATCTGTGATATATTGGTAAGACCGGTCAGAACTCCCTGTCCATTCTCATCACGCAGTCCTCTTTTTACTCCGTATCTGGCATAGAGCTCTTTGTCTATCACATCATGCTGCTGACAGAGAGAAGCCTGCTTCTCCACGTATTCTGTCAGATTCTCCATATACTCCATATAAGTAACTCCTTTCCGTTTGTATGATAAATCAGATGATCTTTTTGCATATGTCGCTTAGACAACATGCGTCGCAATGTGGCTTCGTTCTGGCTGTGCACACGGATCTGCCGTGATCCACCAGCCTGTGACAGAAGTCATTGCTCTCATCTGGAGGTACAAGCTTCCACAGTTCCATCTCAACCTTCTTCGGATCTTTTATCCCGTCAACCAGTCCCATTCGGTTGACAAGGCGTATACAGTGGGTATCTGTTACAATGGCAGGTTTGCCGTAGATATCACCCATGATGAGGTTGGCGCTCTTGCGGCCTACGCCGGGGAGCTTAAGCAGCTCATCAAGACTGTCAGGAACCTGGCAATCATAGGAATCAACAAGCATATTCATACATGCACTAATATCTCTGGCCTTGCTCTTCCCCAGTCCGCAAGGTCTCACAATGGCCTCGATGTCACTGACATCGGCAGCAGCCAGTTCTTTTACTCCCGGATATTTGGCAAATAAATCCTGGACTACCACATTCACCCTTGCATCAGTGCACTGCGCCGCCAGGCGGACACTGACAAGAAGCTGCCATGCGTGTGAAGTATCGAGGGTGCATACTGTGTCAGGATATTCCTTCTTCAGCCTCTCGATAATGTCCAGTGTTCTCTGTTTTTTCGTATATCTCTTCTGTGATTCCATAAAAAAGACCTCCAGTCTCTATATGATAACATGAAAGGCCTGCAAATGGATATCGAAAAAGAATTCTTAATAAAAATGTTAGAAGTGTGAAAATGTTGGGAAGAGAAGACATGCCGCAGCCCAGTATATGTGCTGGGCTGCGGCATGTCTATGCTGGTATAAATATCATGTCTGAAAGATCTTACTTTGTTCCGAAGATTCTGTCGCCGGCATCGCCAAGTCCTGGGCAGATGTAAGCGTTCTCGTTCAGCTCGCGGTCAACATGACCAACGTATAGCTGGATGTCAGGATGAGCCTTGAGAAGTCTCTCAATTCCCTGCGGTGCAGCGATGATCGACATGAACTTGATATGCTTACCGCCGTGCTGCTTGATGAAATCAACGGCAGCAACAGCTGATCCTCCGGTTGCAAGCATAGGATCCGTGACAACTATAAGTCTCTCATCGATAGGATTAGGGAGCTTGCAGTAGTACTCATGAGGTTCATGAGTCTCCTCGTCTCTGTACAGACCGATGTGTCCGATCTTGGCTGTAGGAACCAGAGCCTGAAGTCCACTGACCATTCCAAGTCCTGCACGGAGAATAGGTACGATCGCAAGATTTCTTCCTGCGATGACCGGAGTCATGCATTCCTCGATAGGAGTCTCTATACATACATCCTCGGTAGGAAGATCTTTCAGAGCCTCATATCCCATGAGCATGGCGATCTCTTCAACAAGTGCACGGAATTCGGCAGTTCCGGTGTTCTTATCTCTGAGCTTTGAAATCTTATGCTGAATAAGTGGATGTGTCATAACTGTGTAATCTGTCATATTGTGTAACCTCCTAATAAATAATATACAGATAATTATTATGCCTCAATGTCAGAGTTCTGTGGATTCATTCCAAGTCCACGGCTTACATCACCCTTGGTGTTCTCACCAAATGTATAGTCGTTACCAGGCAGTATAGCATTCAGCAGGATGCCGAATATAGCTGCGAGGGCAAGTCCTGTAAGAGTGATAGTTGTGCCTCCGATCGTGAATGTAAGGCCATTTTTGAAACCAAGTCCACATACCATGATAACGGCTGCGATGATCAGGTTTCTTGACTTCGTGAAGTCTACGTGGTTCTCAACCACATTTCTTACACCTATGGCTGAGATCATTCCGTAGAGGATGAAGCTTATGCCGCCAATGATGGCGAAAGGCATTGAGCGGATGACTTCTGCAACCTTAGGTATGAAACCGAGGATGACTGCAAAAATGGCAGCCAGTCGTATAACTCTTGGATCGTGAACGCGGCTGAGCTCGAGAACTCCTGTGTTCTCTCCGTAGGTTGTGTTGGCAGGACCGCCAAAGAGTGCGGAGAGAGATGTTGCCAGACCATCACCGATAAGTGTTCTGTGGAGACCTGGATCCTCAAGGAAATTCTGATCTACAGTTGCTGATATGGCACATATATCACCTATATGCTCCATCATGGAAGCGATGGCGATAGGAGCCATGACAAGTATGGCAGTTAAGTTAAATTTACAGATCTGGAAAGGTGGCAGACCGAGAAAATGTGCGTCTGAAACTCCAGAAAAGCTGAGTATTGCTGAACCATCAGGGTTGGTCATACCACAGAAGTGAAGTATGAGTGCAACGCCATATGAGATAAGTACACCCATGAGGATAGGTATGATCTTGAACATGCCCTTGCCCCAGATGTTGAACACAATGACAACAGCCAGTGCGATAAATGCAAGCAGCCAGTTAGTGGATGCGTTTGATATAGCTGATGGTGCGAGGCTCAGACCGATACATATGATGATAGGTCCGGTAACCACTGGTGGAAGGAATCTCATGACACGCTTCACGCCGACAAGCTTGACGATCAGTGCAAGTATCAGATACAGAAGTCCTGCAACCACAATACCGCCACATGCATATGGAAGCTTTTCGCCCATTGGCATGTCCTTGAATATGCCTGTTTTAAGGTCTGCAACTGTGGAGAAACCTCCAAGAAACGAGGAAAGCAGGTACCTTAAGCTTTGTGCATAAGTGGAAGAACAGTGTTCCAAGACCGGCACATACAAGAGTTACCTGAATTGAGAGTCCCTGACCCTCGAAGTATCCGTTTACGAGAAGCGGAACAAGAATTGTTGCACCAAACATGGCAAACATATGCTGGAATCCAAGTAAAAGCATCTTTGGAATTCCAAGCTTACGTGCATCACGAATGGCTTCTTTTTGATTATCCATAAGTAATAATCCTCCCATATTTTTTCTTAGTTAAATATTATAAAGTTTATTTACACTAAGGTCAATTTGAATAGTGAAATTTCCAAAATAAACTTAAGATATGTAATATATGTCAGCACTTGACAAAATGTTACAGAATTGTTACAATTCTGCTTGGATTGAGTAAAGGGGAGAAAAATAAAGATACAGGTCGAAGGAGACTACAGATATTATGATTGAATTAGAGAACGTGAGTATGACATATCCTGGGGGCAATCAGGCACTCAAGAATGTCAATATTAATATAGAGAAAGGCGAGTTCGTATTTATCGTTGGAAGCAGTGGTTCGGGCAAGACCACTCTGTTCAGGCTTCTGCTCAAGGAGCTCGATCCTACGGAGGGCAATATCACTGTTGCCGGATACGACTACGGCAAGATCAAGAGGAAGGATATACCGAAGGTCAGAAGAAGGATAGGGGTTGTGTTCCAGAACTTCAGACTTCTCAAGGACAGGACTATATACGAGAATGTCGCATTTGCACAGAGAGTCATCCAGACCCCGGCGAGATATATCAGAAGACGAGTTCCGGCCATGCTGACGCTGGTTGGACTTGCAGACAAATACAAATCATACCCGAAGGAGCTCTCAGGTGGTGAGCAGCAGAGAGTTGCCATGGCGAGAGCACTGGTCAACAATCCGGACATCATACTGGCGGACGAGCCTACAGGAAACCTTGATCCTAAGAACTCACTGGATATCATGAACCTCCTTGAGGATATCAACAAGAGAGGAACCACAGTTGTCGTGGTAACCCACAA
>ERZ839767.2814-NODE-2814-length-21540-cov-3.124692_pt1 | contig 21540 bp, 19 predicted proteins | sample MGYA00519879_ERZ839767 | MGnify/ENA primary metagenome ERZ839767 (study PRJEB31850, sample SAMEA3708852) | human gut metagenome | biome: human gut; feature: human-associated habitat; material: faeces | place: China | collected 2014 ... | reverse complement strand
CCGCCATCCGACTTAAAATCGCGGTCGCAGGCGATTGTAAAACTTGCAACCGCTGTGCCGGAGTTCGTCCGGCGAAGCTCCGGATCGCGTACAAGGCGACCCATTACGATAATTTTGTTAAGCATTGTATCCTCCTTTTAGTGGCAATTTGCAATTGCCCATTCCCGCCGCTCTCGACTGAGGACAGGACAGGTGTAGTAATGGGGTAAATATCCATATCGGGGCCTTTCTGTTGGCTTCGCACGAAGTGAAACATTGCAGATAAAATCGCCCTTTACGATAACCTGATATTTCGTTTTCCGATCTGATTTGCTGTACATTACCGGCACCGTATCACACGGGCTATAGTCACCGGGCCACAAGCGCACCCACTTTATTGATTCCCCGCACAACGGGCAAAGGATCCAGTTTTCTTTTCTCTTGTGGCGCATCCAGCACCTGTCGCGGTCAGTTCTCTGCGGGGATATCATCTTCCTTGTCCTCGCGGAATTCCGGCATAAGCGTGTAATACGGGCGGATTGCGGATAAACGCTTGGTTGCCCGGCAATAATCGCAGAAGCCACAGCGTTTTGGCCTCACAACACCGGATTTCACCGCCTGAATCATCGGGAGCCTTTTCTTGATCGTTTCCAGCTCGTAATCGTATCGCTGCCGGTGGTTCAGGTAAAGAGCCTCCTTATCCGGATAATCCTGCTTAGAGATTGCAACGATGATAAAAGAAGCATCATCGAGGCTATGCGCATTTTGCTTTTCGATCTCCGTGTATACCGCCGCCCGCATCATGTAACTATAGGCATCAATAAACGTTACCTTTTCCTGCAGCGCCTCAGACCATTTCAATTCTGAGATGTTGGCTACGGTTTTCCAGTCGATGATCATGCGACCGTCCGGGATGTATTTATCGAGGCGAATTCTCCACGGTACACCGAACAACTCTCCGGTCATGATCTTCTCGTTTTCACCCGGAAGATCGATCAGTGATTTAATCAGCGGGTCGGCCTCCGCGACGGCAATCATTTTATCGGCCTGCTCATACGATGCATATTTTCCCGTTGTGATTACAGTATCTGGCATTCCGCCTTTTCCTTTGATGGTCTTCGTTTTGAAAATCTTATCGGCATGCTCGGTGCAAAACTGCTCATGTGCCTCCGCACCCTCAAAATGCGTATGGAAGTAATTCCCAACGAGAAACGCCTCTTTTTCTTCCTCAACCCACCTGCCTTGCAGCTTTGCCACGGCCTTTGCTTCACACTCACAAAAAGATTGATACTGCGAGCAGGACATATAGGCCATGTCTGCCTCCGGGGTATAGTAGTTATCTCTTGTCAGCTCCATCGGTAAAGCCTCCCATCGCAAGCTGTCGGTTAAGTGCGCCCAATGCGCTTTCTTCGCTGTCCGTCGGCAAAACGGGGTTTTCTTTCGGCGGAAGCCCGAATGCATCCGTCGCCTTAACGAATCCGTCCTTGATTGCGCTGTAAAGGTGCCGCAGCTTGATCACGTCATTTTTGCTCAGTTTGTCCACCTCTTTACCGAGCTTTGCGCCGATCTGATCTGGCGTAATACCAAACTCAGAAAATGCGGAAACGATGCTCGCAATCACATCCTCCATGCTTTTACCGTCAGTGATAGATGCAGAAAGCGTCTTTTCGCAAGCTGCAAGTGCAGCCTCTACATACCAGCCGGGCATAACGGAAAGGAGGCAAGCTCTCTTTCGGCGGGCGCCCTTATTGGCAACCATCTCATAGATGTCGCGCTCGTCCGTCAGCTTGTAACTCCCCTTTTTAGTGGAGCGCTCGTGCTTTACGGAGAACGTCTTTTCATCGGAGACGTTCGTCTGCAAATCCCATGCAAAGCACTTGATCGTCGTACAGCCGTCCTGCGCGTCGACCTCGGTGATACCGCAGTCGATATTCCCCCAATGCCGGGCGAGCACTTCGACCAGCCGGATGGACGGCCCCTTGACAACGGACTCGCCGCGAGAGAACTCATAGGTCGCAGCACCGGCAAGCTCCGGGCGTTCGCACTCTTTCAGGACATTTTGAAGTGACCATTCTGGATCACGCGGAAACTGACGCGCGAGAAACATTTTTCCTTTGATTTCTGAACAATGATCTTTTAAGTTTTCAATAGTTTGATATTCATGTAATAATTTAAGAGCTGTCTTTTCACCAACACCTGGTATTCCTGGAATATTATCAGCACTATCTCCCATTAAACCTAATAAATCTCTCATTTGATCAGGCTGCAATTCATATTTTTCATAAAATGTTTTAGGTGTAATAACGTCATCAGTCTTTGTTTTTGTATTTCTTTTATAAACATGAATATGTTCATCTACCAATTGCATCATATCCTTATCACCAGTCATGATATTCACCTGATAGCCTTGCTTTGATCCCTGAGTCGCAAGTGTACCAATAATATCATCACCTTCATATCCCTCAAGTTCACAATAAGGAATCTGATGAGCATCTAAAAATTCTCTAACAATTTCAAATTGACATTTTAATTCTTCTGGTGTTTCTTTCCTTGTTCCTTTGTATTCTTCTAAAAGATCACTTCTAAAAGTTTTCCCTTTTGCATCAAACGCAACCATAATCCCTTTTGGATTTTTTTTAATAACATTTTCTAAACGATTAGCAAACCCAAAAACTGCATTGGTTGGAATACCATCTTTGTTAACCATCAAATTTCCCATAGCTGCTGTCGCATAATACGAACTAAACAACCAATAATTTCCATCAATCAATACTAATTCTTCCATTTTATTCTATCACTCTTGCCTTATCAACAATAAAAGATAACTTATCTTTCATATCAACTTTTCCATTCATAAGACAAATGTTTCCTTTCTTTAACATCATACCTATACTCTTATATCTCGATGCAAACACAACACCATCGACACTACCTGTTTCATCAAATCCTTCAATAAAACACATTTCATCACCTTTACGATCGGTAATATTTTTAACTCTTTGTAATTGAACAACAATATTCACTGTTTGATTCACATATTCATATAATGAAGAAACATTAATATATGGTGTGTTTAACTTTTCCTTCATCAATTCAATTGGATGCATAGTTAAATAAATACCCAATACTTCTTTTTCTTTTCTCAGTTTTTCATCTTGAAAATCTTTATAAATTGTGAGTACAGGTTTTTCATCAATACCTAACATATTCTTTAAATTCCCATAATCTCTGATTGTATCTAAATTCTTTTTCATTGTATTTCGACTCAACTGAAATTCGTCTAATGCTCCTGCATCAATTAAAGATTCAATCATTTTCTTAGACAATTTCGATTCATCCATACGCATCATAAAATCATAAACATCTTCAAACAGACCATTTTTTCTTTCTTCAACAATAGCTTTATATCCAGCATATCCAACATTTTTAATCGCAAGTAATGAATAACGTATATGACCATTCTCAACCATAAAACGTGCATGTGAATAATTCACTGAAGGTGGCAAGATATCCACATGATATGTTTTACACTCTTGAATACAATGTAACTTTGTTGTCTCACTTGATAATTCATTAGAAAGAATAGAAGCAAAAAAGTATAATGGATAATTTGCTTTTAAATAAGCCAATTGATAAGCAACATAACCATAAGCAACACTATGTGCTTTTCCAAATCCATAATTGGCAAATTTTTCAATTAATTCAAATATTTCTATTGCTTTTTCTTCTCTATAACCTTTATCTATGCACCCAGCAATAAATTCCTCTTTCATTGATTGCATGAGACCAGTTTCTTTTTTTGAAACTGCCTTTCTTAGTATATCAGCTTTTCCTAGTGAAAAACCTGCCATTTTTTGGGCAACTTGCATAATTTGCTCCTGATAAATCATAACTCCATATGTAGATTTCAATATTGGTTCTAATTCCGGTAATGGATAAACAACTTTTTCCTGTAATCCTCTTCGTTTCAGATAGAGAGGTATGTTTTCCATAGGACCAGGACGAAATAATGCAATGGCTGCAACAATATCATCAAAACAATAAGGTTTCATTTTTCTTAGGAGATTTCTCATTCCTTGAGACTCTAATTGAAAAACACCAAAAGTATCAGCACGTGCAATGAGTTCATATGTTTTCTGATCATTCAAAGGCAGCTGATTTAAGAAAACTGTTTCATTTATATCTCGTTTAATATCTTTACAAATATAATCTATCATTGTTAAGTTCTTAAGACCTAAAAAATCCATTTTCAATAATCCAACTTCTTCAATATAATCTTTTGAATATTGTGACATTAAAGTCGCTGTTGGCCCTAATACTAAGGGAATAACCTCTCTTAGGGGTTGTTTGGATAAAATGACACCAGCCGCATGCGTTGAAATATTACGAGGCAAATGCTCAATAACACTTGTTGCTCCTATAATTTTTTTCAACAAAGGGTCTTGATTAATCATAGATTGAAATTGTGCTGAAGTCTTATACATAGTTGTAATTGTCTTCTTATTTTTGGGACCCGTAGGAATCATTTTCGCAATAATTTCTAGTCGAGCTAGAGGAATGCCCATGACCTTTCCCATATCTTTTATAGCAACACGTGGCCCATATGTATTAAACGTAACAATTTGAGCAACATGATCTTGACCATATTTTTCAACAACATAATGTACAACTTCGTCACGACGATCATCTTGAAAATCAATATCTATATCTGGCATGGATACACGTTCAGGATTAAGAAATCGTTCAAAAAGTAAGTCATACTTAATTGGATCAACATTAGTAATTCCTAATACATAGGCAACTAAACTCCCAGCAGCACTTCCTCTCCCAGCACCAACCTGTATCTTATTCACTTTTGCAAAACGCACATAATCCCATACAATTAAAAAGTAATCATCAAATCCCATTTGATGGATTATTTTTAATTCATACTGCAATCTTTTGACATATTGAGATGGAATCTTTTGATTTTGGAATCTTTTCTTCAATCCCATTTGACAAAGCCCTTTTAAATATTCTGATGCTTCTCCATGATGTGGAACTGGAAAAGATGGTAGATGTTTATCTTGTAAAGGGATTGTTGCCTTACAGTTTTGAACAACCTCTCTCGTTTCTGCTAATATTTCAGCATCAAAAAGCATTTTCATTTCATCTTCAGTTTTTAAATATTTCTCCTCTGTTATAGGAACATATTTACTTTCTAAAGTTAATCCTTGATTCGCAGCCTGCATTAAGTCAACTGCTAAAGCATCAGCTTTTTTTAAATATATAACCTCATTGGAACAAAGAATCTTCACACGACAATATTTTGCAAGTGAAATTATTCTTTCGTTTAATGCTTGTTGTAATTTAATATGATGATTTTGAATCATAACATAGTAGTTATCTTGAAAAATGTCTTTAAATGATTTTAAATATTTCACAGCCTCCTCTTCCATTTCCTTTGCAACCAATCTTTCAACGATTCCTTGTGCTGAACCAGAAATAATATACATATGTCCCTTATAAAGAGCCAAAGATTTTAAATCAATACATTTATCTTCATGCAAGTTAATATCACAACAAACCTTCACTAAATCAAAATAACCAATATCATCTTTAGCCAGTAAAATAAATGGATAAATCTCTCCTTCAATCATCACACTTGCTTCCATTCCAAAAATAGGTTTAATCCCATATTTTAAACATTCCTGACTAAATTCTAACGCTCCAAACATATTATTTTTATCTGTTAAAGCCAAGGCTTCTATATGCTTAGCATTTGCATCTTGGATTAAATCTTTAATTAAAATCGTACTATTTTGAAAACTATAAGCACTTAAAACCTGTAAATGTCCAAACATATATGTCGCCTCCTTTATTTCAATATTATAACAAAATTCGCCCTCATAAGATACAGTGAAACGCAAAAAGTATTAACATAATTGCAATATATAAACAAAATATCACATAGATTAACTGCAATAAATAAACAGCTTCAATACTCAAAATCCATAATCTGTAAAAATATAAACCAATCAAATAGAAATGATATTGTAATTGAATAACTCGAAACCATTTTTGATTAACAATAATTACAATACTAAGTAAAACCGCAAACAAATGAAAAGGTATATACCACTTATAACATATCAATTGTAATATCATACACGCAGCACACAACAATTGCATTTTCTTAATTCTTTGTATCATCATAAAAATCACCTATACTATGATATGAAAAAAGATAAGGAAAAATACGATTTTTTATCAAAAGAAAAAGTGAGTAACAATTACTCACATTCTTTTAAAGCTTTTGCCAATTGATCTGGACAAGATGTTGGTTTTGCACCACAACGAATTCCTTCAATACGTTGAATCGCTTCCTCCTTATCCATTCCCTCAATAAGTTTTGCAATCCCCTGTAAATTTCCTGAACACCCACCAACAAATTTAACTCCTGTGACTTTTCCATTCACAACATCAAAATCAATACGTGTTGAACATGTTCCCTTTGTTTTATAAGTATGCATTAAAATTTCCTCCTACTTCAATCGATCTTTTTCAATAACATATAGATGGTCATTATCCTTCAATCCACTAGACATTTTTATTTTTCCATCATCTAATAACCAGATAGCTTCAACACCATCCAATGAATCAATAAGTTTTAGCCCTTCATCATAACTCATTAAGAAAACTGCTGAACTCAAGAAATCAGCCAAACCACTATCAGCAGTAATAATACTTACACTTCTGAAATGAACTGCTGGATATAGTGTATCTGGATCAATCAAATGATGATATCGGACACCATTAACATCTTTATAAAATCTTTGATAATCACCACTCGTAACTATTGACTCACCTTGAACAACCAATACAGCTTCATTATCAGACTCACTATTGCTGTAATTCCCATCTTGAGGTGATTCAATGCCTACACAAAATTTTTCTTGGCAATCATTAAGATAGAAGTCTCCCTCTTTCTTTATTTTTCTTTCTCCATGACTAGCAACATTTCCACCACCACTTAAAAGGAAATTATCAACTCCCATTTTAATAAGAGCTTGTTTAACCAATTCAACCGCATAACCTTTCGCAGTTGCACCAACATCAATAGAAACATTTGCATCATCAATATACACTGTTTGTGCCTGTTTATCAATCTTTATACTGTCAAGACCAGTATGCTGATTAGCCTTCTTTAATTCTGCCTCACTTGGAACAGTACCAACGCCATTATTGCTTTCTGCTTTTTCACGATAATCATGCCAAATATTAATAACGCTTCCAAAAGCGATATTCACTTTCTTAGATATTTTTTCATATCTCTCAATACTTAACTCTAATAAATCTATTAGCGGTTTATCAACTTTTATTGCTTTTTTTCCAGCATTATCATTAATTGTTTTTACATTATTTACACCATCATAAGAATTATATTTATCAAATAATTGATTATAATAATTTAAATCTTTATCAATTAATTCACACTGTTTATCAAAGTCATCCTGATTTGTCGCATATGTAATATAGGTTGTTATTGTATCAAAAGCACCAATAAAGTTTTTTGTATAATACTCATAATTGTCTTTTTGATTCTTACATCCTGTTAATATAAATAAAGAGAACGCAAGAATTACACATATTTTTTTCTTCAATTTCATCACCGTTTCTTATTATACCAATAAATAAAAAAAACTGCGATATATTTTCGCAGTTTTTATATTTTTTATTGTAAAGCAGTTCCAGCTTCAGCAATTGCTTCTAAGAAAGCATCAATTGTAATAGTACATTTAGAAGCTAAATCAGTTCCAGTTTTTGGAGCTTTACCACCATGATAATCTTCAGTTTCAATTTTAGCAACTTCATCTAAAGTTTTACCTTTAATTGCAGCTTCAAATGCTTCAGCTTGTTCAAACCATTCTCCACCATCTTTGATTTTTCCAGCTTTTGCTGAAGTTTCTTTCATATTGTACTTACCTTTTAATTCAGATTTAGTATCAGTAACACCTTTATAAATTTGTGCAACATCAATTTTTGAATAAACAATTTTTCCATCAGCATCAGTAGCAACTAATGCAACAGTTGTATTTAATTGTTTCTTTTCAGCATCATTTGACATAACTTCACCAATACCAATTTTTGCAGCATTAGCTTCTTGAGCGTTAGTTCCAGCCTTAGCAACAGCAGCTAAGAAATCATCAATAGTAATAGTACATTTAGAAGCTAAATCAGTTCCAGTTTTTGGAGCTTTACCATGGTAATCTTCAGTTTCAACTTTAGCAACTTCATCCAAAGTTTTACCTTTACAGAATTCTTCGAATGCTTTTGCTTGTTCATCCCATTCTCCACCATCTTTAATTTTTCCAGCTTTAGCAGAAGTTTCTTTCATACCATAATCTGTACCACGTTCTTTTTTTGTTTTTGTAAGTGCTGATTTTTCATCTCCACCTGGTGTAGATTGTGCAACATCAATATCAATATATTGAATTTTACCATCAGCATCTAAACCAATAGCAGCCATAGTTGAATTAACTTGTCCTTCATCATTTATATTACTTACAATTCCTAAACCAACTTTCGCATATTTTGCAGCAGTATTACCTCCAGTAGGTTCATCTTTTTTTCCACATCCAACAAGTGCAGTTGCAACTAATGCTGATGCAGCTAATACTTTTACTAATTTGTTCATAAAATTCTCCTTCCCATATATCTTTTGAACTACATATATTATATATTGAAAGCGTTTATATGGCAAGAGATTTCGTTGATAAAATGCTGTCTTTTCCCCATAAATGTTACATATTTAAAAGATGTTGTGAAATTTTTCACCATTTTATCAATACTTTTCTTATTATGATAATAAAGTAAAATTTTTTTCATAATTAGAAAATAAATATCTGATATTCCCTCACTTAAGAATTCTTTATAGAAACACTCTAATAAGTTTAACTTTATTGTTTTGAAACTGTATAATGTTATTATACAATCAGTTAAACAAAGGAGGGATTTTATGAATCTCATAGATGCTATAAAAACAGTAAGACTTTTCCCTAAAGAAGAAGCTCTCATTCCATTAGAGACAAGATGGGGGAAGAATTTAGATGATCAACACGTTCTTGAAGAATATCCAAGACCACAAATGATAAGAAACAATTACATCAATCTTAATGGATATTGGGATTATGCTATAACGCCTGATAAGAGTATTCCCCCTCAATATCAAGGCAAGATATTGGTTCCATTTTCACCAGAAGCAAGTTTATCCAAAGTTAATAAACAACTTCAGCCAAACGAATATCTTTGGTACCAAAGAACACTGCCTATTTGCAAACATCGTCATAAATGCTGCTTATTACATTTTGGTGCTGTAGATCAAACAGCCTCTATCTATATTAATCAAAAAAAGGTTTTCCATCATGTTGGTGGATATCTTCCTTTCACTATTGATATTACACGATTTTTAAATGAGAATTCAAACATCTTAACAGTGCGTGTTCAAGATGTTTCCGAGACATCATATCAATCTATTGGTAAACAAAGACTCAAAAGAGGTGGAATGTATTATACAGCACAAAGTGGTATCTGGCAAACTGTATGGTTAGAGTGGGTAAGCGAGACATATATTCAAGATGTCAAAATAACACCAGATTATGACCATAATCAAATTGAAGTGAAAGTATTCCTCAATCAACCAACTCAAGAACTTATTCATTTTCAGATTAATGATGAAAATATAGTATCTATATCATCTGACCAAAACATTATTACTCAATATTTAAAAATTGATCACAAAATATCCTGGACACCTGATTCTCCTTACCTCTATAATCTTCACGTTTCCATAGTCAATGACCATGTGAAATGTTATTTTGCAATGCGTTTATATACCATCGAAAAAGACAAAGAAAATATACCTAGAATTTGTCTCAATCACCAGCCAATATTTATGAATGGTGTTCTTGACCAAGGTTATTGGCCTGATGGTCTCTATACTGCCCCTAGTGATGAAGCTCTTATTTATGATATTCAAACAATGAAAGATCTTGGTTTTAATACGATTCGCAAACATATCAAAATAGAACCTTCCCGTTGGTATTATCATTGTGATCGTCTTGGAATGATTGTTTGGCAAGATATGGTTAATGGTGGAGAGAAATATCATACTTGGTTTATCACTTGGATGCCATCTTTAATCAGCTGGACAAAAAAACATATCTCAGACAAACACAATTATCTTCTTGGTAGAAAGAATGCCATTGGAAAAGAAGAATGGATTCAAGAATGTGAACGAACCATTCAGCATCTTTCTCATTTTCCTTGCATCAGTACATGGGTGATTTTTAATGAAGGATGGGGACAATTTGAAACTGTCAAATTAACCAAATACATACATAAATTAGATCCATCAAGATTCATTGATTCAGCAAGTGGTTGGTTTGATCAAAAATGTGGTGATTTTAGAAGTGAACATCATTATTTTGATGAACCAAAAATAATTCCAGATTCCCGAGCATTTATATTATCTGAATACGGAGGATATGTTTATCAAGTCCCTCATCACATAAGTATTAAAAAGAGTTATGGTTATAAAACTTTTCTCAATCAAGAAGAATTGACTCTTGGGTATCAAAAACTATTTAAAGAAACTGTTGAACCACTTATTCAAAAAGGACTCTGTGGAGCAATTTATACACAAGTCAGTGATATTGAGGAAGAAGTCAATGGCTTACTCACCTATGATCGTGAAGTCTGTAAACTTATAAAACAAAAGTAAAAGAGAATCTCACGATTCTCTTTCATGTTTATCAACATCTTCAACACTTACAAACATACAAATAGTTCCCAATACTGAGATAATAGCTCCAATCATGAGAACTTTAGAAACACCTAAAGCATCCAATAGAACGCCACCTGCCAAACTTGCAAAGACTCCAGCGAGTGTCATTGCTCCTGTAACAAGTGCTTGTCCTTTATTCATATCATGCTTTTCAACAAGTTGACTGACATAATACACAGAGGCTGGAATGAAAACAGCATATGCTAACATTTGCATAACTTGAGCAACATAAATCATGAACATGTTCATAGCAAAATACGTAACAATATGTTTAACACTGAAGAAAATAGCAGAAATCAACATCATTTGACGACAACCTAATTTCTTTTGAAACTTTGTAAATAAAGCCATTGTAGGAAGTTCTAAAACTGCTGCCAAAAAAATAGCATTTCCCATATCAGCACTATTTCCACCAATATGATTAACCACTTGAATAAAGAAGTTATTAATCACTGAATGATCAAAAAATAATAAGACTGTAGCAACCAATAATAACATAAATGTTTTATATTTCTTCATAAATTGTCCCATAGACAATTGATCATGAACTTCTTCTTTTTCTTCATGAATAACTTCATCTTTATGTCCTGGTAGATAAAATGTATATACAAACAGTAATGCACAAAGAGATAATCCAACATAAAAGAATGGTAATAATTCAGGACTAAAAATAGCTACTATATTTCCTAAAATCAATGACATGACTGCATACGCAACAGAACCAATTCCTCTTGCTAATCCAAAATTAATATGGATTCCATTTTTCTCAAAAGCAAATGTCAATGAATTAATAAATGGCTGCATTGTTAACATTAATGTAAAAACCGTAATTGTTAAAACAACCATGACAATTGATGCTCCTGATAAAAAACTTAAAATAAGTGATAACCCAATAATAACAACCAAAATACAAGAAATAAGCATCCTTAATGATAAACGGCTTGTTTTGTCCATATATGATGCAACTGCTGGCTGTCCAAATACCGCTAATATATTGGAAATAGACAAAACAATACCAATTGTAGTATTATCAAATCCTTTATCCAATAAAAATACAGATGCATAACCAATCATGGCGCAACAAATCATCCAATAGAAGCCATGAATACATGCATAACGAATATCTAAAGATTTACTTTCCATTCTTTTCCCTCCCACAAAGTATCAATCATTTATATAAATGAAGATATATTTTTAAATGCTCTTTCATCAACATTTGACGAATGTTTACATAAACAGTATATCACTGTTTATGATTTTAAACATATAAAATTTCATAAATTGAAAAAGAAAGAGATCATATAATGACCTCTTAAAATCTATTTTCATTTTCAGCAATACACTTTTCAATACATTCTTGTACATAATGAGCAATCTCAGTGCTATTCATATCTTTATATTCATCATAGAAGATAGGTTTCAAATAATGTATTTGTGCATCTACTGGCGCAATTGTATTATTGTCAAAAACCTTATAACAATCAATTAAAGCAACTGGAACAATTGGTTTTTTAGCATCAATAACTGTTTTAAACGTTCCACCTTTAAACTCTAGCATCTGATTTTGTTGACGACATCTTGTCCCTTCAGGAAAAATAACATAATTTCGTCCTTCGCTCATTTCTTGCGTTGCCTTTTTTATAACTTTCATAGAAGCTCTTAAGTTTTCTCTATCCATAGCTTCAAACTGTAACATCTTTAAAACATTCCCTAAAACAAACACGCTCATTAATTCCTTTTTCACAATGGCTTTAAATGGCTTATCATGTGTTTCAAAAAGAATTAATGCATCAAACAACCCTTGATGATTAGGAGCAATTAAGTATCCTTGTTCAGCTGGTAAATTTTCTTGACCAAAACTATGAATTCTTACTCTTGATTTAGAGTTGATTTTACGAATCATTTTTTGTCCAAAATCAAAACGCTCTTCAAAAGTTGTCTCATCAATATGTTTATTATAAGAACGAATCTTTAATAACCATCCTGGAATACGATATAATAATCTTATAATTAAAAATAGTATTCTTTTCATTTGTGACCTCTTCGATAAACTTGAAGATTAAATGTTTCATAAGGAATCGTTTCCTGTAATTCAAAACCGTATTCATCAAAATCAGGGAAATAGGTTTCTCCAACATGTGCTCCAGGAATTCTTGAAATCAACAATTGATCTGCAAGGGGTAAAGATTGCTTATAAATAGATGCTCCTCCAGAGATAAATAAATCTTCATTCTTATCTTTATACTCTTGAATAACATCTGTTAAAGATGTTCTCACTTCTACTCGTTCATCATCAAATGGTTCAAAAGAAACAACAATTGTTTTTCTATTTGGAAGTGGTCTTCCAATAGCCATATATGTTGTATATCCCATTAAAATGGTTTTATTGATTGTTGTTGCTTTAAAATGCTTTAAATCCTCACTGTTATTCCAAGGCATACCATTAGATGATTCTTTTTTCCCAATTAATTGATTATCATCCATTGCTACAATAATACTAATCATTATACACTCACCTTCCCTACAAGTTTTCCATAACTCTGATAATTTTCAATCTTAATATCATCAATTGTAAAATCAAAAATTGATTTGACATCTTTATTTAATACCAACTGACATAATGAAAGTGGCTCTCTTGACATCTGTTCTTTAACAACATCAAAGTGATCTTTATAAATATGAGCATCACCAATCGTATGTATAAATTCCTTAGCTTCATAACCACAGACTTGTGCTAACATTGCAGTAAACAATGCATAAGAAGCAATATTAAATGGAACACCCAAAAATGTATCAGCACTTCTTTGATACAATTGACATGAAAGATATTTTTGATCATTTGATACATAGAACTGTAAGAAAGAATGACAAGGCGGTAAAGCCATCTCATCAACCTCTGCAGGATTCCATGCACAAATAATATGTCTTCTTGAATAAGGATTATTCTTTAATGAATCAACTAATTTTGAAACTTGATCAATTCCTTCATTATTAAAATTACGCCATTGTCTTCCATAAACTGGACCTAATTCACCATATTTGATAACAAACGGATCATCTGCTGATAATTCTTTTATCTTTTCTACAAATTCTTCTAATGTCTCACCATGAAAATCTTCTGATTTTTTAAATATTTCATATGGCCATTCATTCCAAATACGTACATTTCTATCTACCAAATACTTAATATTGGTATCCCCTTTAATAAACCATAATAATTCTTCAGCGATAGGTCTTAAAAACATTTTCTTTGTTGTTAAAAGAGGAAATCCTTCTCTTAAATCATATCTTGTCTGATATCCAAAAACACTTCGAGTTCCTGTTCCTGTACGATCATCTCTATCTTCACCATTTTCAAGTATATGTTTACACAATTCTAAATATTGTTTCATCATTTTCACCTCTAAAGGCTATTATATAGGATAATCTTACAAAAGTCATTATATTGAAAAGAAAAAAGAGTATTTCTACTCTTCATGATGACTACATTGAATTCTGTATCTTTCCATCATTTCCTTAAAAATCTCGCCATTTGTTGGTGGTGTATAAGTAATTGCATTAGCCCCAGCTTGAATGACTTCTTTAATTGTCTCGACGCTTGGACCTCCAGTTGCTATGATTGGAAAGTCTTTATCAATAGCTCTTAAGGCCTTAATAATTGCAACCGTATTTTTACCACCTGATACATTGATAATACTTGCTCCAGAATTCAGCATCCTTTCTTCCAACGCTTCGTCTAAAGAAACAATCGTTAAAACAATAGGAATATCGATAATCTGAGCCAACTCTTGTACAAACCTCGTCTTTGTTGGAGCATTCAAAACAACTGCTGAAGCACCATTTAATTCAGCATCCAACGCAATATTATTCACCCGTGGACCAGCAGTTGTCCCACCACCAACTCCAGCGAACACTGGCTTTTGAGCAACTTCAATAATTGATTTAGTAATTTGTAATGTTGGAGTGAAAGGATAAACCGCAATAACAGCATCTGCATTACAATTGGCAATAACTGCAACATCAGTTGAAAAGACTAATGATTTAATTCTTTTGCCATTAACATTAATTCCAGAAACATCATAAATGCATTCTGGCACTTTGACAATATGTCTTAGTTTTGATTGAATAACTGGCATTTGTTTTGCCACACACACCACCTCTTTCTTTGTTTGATATTATAATTCATTTTTATGAATGAATTGTTAAGAAATGATAAAGAGCACCTAATAAATTTGCATCATTGTGGTATTGACAAGTCAATACAACGGGTCTAATTTTTGCATGTTTAAAACGATGGAAAATAACATCTAATCTTTGATTCACTTCATCTAACAAATCATCTCTAACACTGATTCCTCCACCAATAATAATCTTTTGAGGATCATATGCATACTGTAAGTTATAAATGCCATTTGCCAAGACATAATAATACTTATCTACAGCTTTCTCATAATCACTATCTTCATGATAATGATCAAAAATGTCTCTACCATCAAGTGAAGCCACATCTACTCCTTTGGCTTTTGCAACTGCTCGAACAACTGCAACCGTTGACCCTACATCAGACCACGTTTTCATTTCTTTTGTTTCAAAATTGAAATCTGCAATCATATATCCAAATTCTCCACCATGTAAATGCTGTCCTTTATGAATACGTTTATTTTTAACAACTGCTCCACCAATACCTGTTCCACTAACAATAAAGCAGCAATCATTAACATCACTGGCAGCACCTTTCCAGACCTCAGCCAAAGCAGCACAATTGGCATCATTTTCCATTTCCACACGTACTTGTAAACGTTTTTCTAACTCTTCTTTTATATTTGGACCATGAATATAATCTAATGCACTTGATCCTCCAATAATACCTGTTTCACTATCAACTGCACCAGGCAAACTGAGAGCCAATCCTTTTACACCCTCATATTCATGAAATGTATCTTCTATGATTTGATAAAAAGCGTCTAATGTTTTTGGCGTCTTCTTTGAATCTGATTCCAAAATTTCTCCTTCTTCAGTTAATAAACCAATCTTTAATGCTGTACCACCTACATCTATTGCCAAATAATTCTCCATGTTTTTCACCTCACATTCATTATAAAGAAAAACTTCGCAGAAAAAAAGAGAATATGAACATTTTTTATTTCTCTTCTCTATGAATCCAATATCTTTGTTTTATTTGCCCATTTCATGTGACTTGATTTTCTAGAATTCCATCATTATTTATAATCGTTTTAGTAGAACCATTGTTGTCTTAATCACATTAACCAATACATCATGTAGATTCACAATTCAACACATTTTCTACAATCCTCTAATGAATTGTTTCTTTTTTGCCGTTATTCCGATTATTTTTTAACTATTTATCAAAAAAATCAGTAAACTGTAGGCTAGCAGTTCCATCCATACTATCTCCCGCCTCCATAAACTCCTGTTTATATGCAAGAAATTATTGTTGATAACTTTTTTTATTGTTACTCATTTGAGTCTCATAAAATTTTTTTCCTTTTCAATAAGATTACAAAATCCGACACAAAAAGTCCATAACTTTATGGTATGATATAAGCAGATGGTAAAGACCTCATATTTATCATCTACAATTCAATCCTTTTCCTCTATATCAAAGGAACATAGGTGCAAGAACCTCATCTTGCACCTATTTGTTTTCTTTGATTATTTTTATGATCTTTTCAACAACATCTTCCAACGAAGATGTATTTTGAATATGACAGTTACAGACATCAAGATATCTTTGATGTCTTTCTTTATATAACTGATAAAGTTTATCAGGTCCATCTTTTAGTAAAGGTCGTGCTGCTATTTCAACATCACTTAAAATCAACTCTACTGGACGATCAATATAAATAATAATCCCATTTCTTTGTAAAGCTTCTATATTCTTTGGATTCTTAATAACGCCACCACCAGTAGATATAATATAATTTTCTAATAATCCTACTTCTTGACAACAGATTGTTTCTCTTTCTCTAAAATAATCTTCAGAAATATCAAACATTTCAGGAATTGTCATATCATATTTATCAACCAAATATTCATCAATATCAATAAGAGGTCTTGAAAGTTCTTTTGAAAGAAGATTTGAGATTGTCGTTTTTCCACAACCCATCATTCCAATTAAAACAATATTTTCCATATATTCTCCTACTTTTTAGCATAGTTGCCAAGCACTCTTAAAGTAATTGTATGAGTTTTCATATCTTCCAATGCTAAAATAATATTTTGATTTTCTAAATTTCCTTCAAAATCCACATAGAAATAATATTCCCAAGGTGTTGCCTTTAAAGGTCTTGATTCAATTCTTAACATATTAATATGATGGTCATTAATCACTTTCATAACTTGATAAAGCGATCCCACTTCATGTTTTAAAGTAAAAACAATACTCACATGCGATACATCTTTTGATGTTTCTAAATGCTTTCCAAAGATAATAAAACGTGTTGAATTCGTTTTGAGATTCTGAATATTCTCTTGTAATATTTCTAAACCATAGAGTTGGGCAGCTTTGTCAGAAGCAATTGCAGCTTTGGTTGGATCTTTTTCATTAGCAACATATTGAGCAGCTAAAGATGTATTTGCATACTCTCTTTGTTTCATCCAAGCGTGCTCAGATAAAAACTGGCGACTTTGTAGTAATCCTTGAGGATGTGAATAGACTTCTCTTAAATCTTCAAGAGAACTTCCTGGTAAACCTAATAAATGTTGGGATATAGAAAGACTCTGTTCTCCAACAATAAAGAAACCATAATCTCTAATTGCATCATAATTATCATTAATTGCACCGGTTGATGAATTTTCTAATGGGACAACCCCATAATCAATTTCATCATTTTTAAGCGCTTCAAATACTTCATCAAAATGCTCATAGTTTTTTCTTTTTGTTTCACTACCAAAATAAGCATCAAGTGCACTTTCAGAAAAAGAGCCTGTCACTCCTGGATACCCAACAACAATATTTTCATAACGTGCAGGAATCAGTTGATAGATATTTTGAGGTGGAATAAATGAAGCTTGATAAGATTTTGAAATATTCATCATATCCTGAATAAATGTTTTTGCATAATCCTTTAAGTCATCATTATGAATACGCTTCGTATTTTTTTCAATCACTTGTAATTCTCGATGTGATTGAAAGATTTCCATATTATGTGCTAATTTATACGTAATCACATCTTTAGCAACATTCATTCTTTTTTCAAATAAAGCAATCATCTGCTGATCAATTTCATCAATTTCCTTGCGACATGTTTCTAAATCTTTCATATATCTTTCATCATATCCAAAATCCCTAATGCTGCCATTGATTCAACGACAACAACCGCTCTAGGAACAATACATGGATCATGCCTTCCTATAATTTCTAATTCTGTATTTTCTTTTGTTTTAATATTCACTGTTTGTTGAACTTGAGAAATTGATGGTGTTGGCTTTATCCCAACTCTAAAGATAATTGGCATCCCATTACTGATTCCGCCTGTAATACCTCCATTATGATTGGTTTTTGTTTTCACTTTCTCATCATCATAATAATAACAATCATTCGCTTCATGTCCATACAACTCTGTGATTTTTTCACCTAATCCAAAACTTACACTTTTTACTGCTGGTATACTAAATAGCAAAGGTGATAAATGTGACTCAATTGAATCAAAGAACGGATTACCAATTCCTGCAGGGACATTTAAAATAGCACATTCTATCATTCCCCCAACTGAATCACAATTTATTCTAGCCTCTTCTATCGTTGCCTGCATTTTTTCAAAAACATGAGAATTTAAGGTTGGATATTGTTGTTGTAACATATTCTCAATATCCTGTGAAGAAATATCAACACCAAAAGAATCATCATAAACATCTTTAATACTTTGAATATGTGCCCCAATCACAATTCCTTTTTGTTTTAATATTTGTTTTGCAACACTACCTGCAAAAACAATCGGTGCTGTTATTCTTCCTGAAAAATGTCCACCACCTCTGACATCATTAAATCCTTTATACTTAATATAAGCTGGATAATCACTATGTCCTGGACGCATACATTCTTGCAGTAAGGAATAATCTTTTGAATGCTGGTCACTATTATAAATCATTGCACATAGAGGTGCTCCTGTTGTGACGTCCCCCATGAGTCCACTCATAATTTGGACTTCATCTTTTTCTTTTCTTGGTGTAGACATGATATTTAGACCTGGTGCACGACGTTTCATCTGACGTCGAATATCAACCATATCTAATTGAATACCCGCAGGTAAATTTCCTATCACAATTCCTATAGCCTGCCCATGGCTTTCACCAAAAATAGATAATTCTATATTAGTCCCCCATGAAGAACTCATCATACACACCTCCTAACATTTCAAAATGTTCCCAAAAACTAGGATAAGATTTTTCAACACAATCTTTATTATCAATAACAACTTGATGATGACAAACTGTTGAAGCTATCGCTTCCATCATTGCCATACGATGGTCATTATATGAAGAAACTTTCCCACCTTGAAGTGTTTTCACACCTTCAATAATCATCGCATTTTCTTCTTCCTTTGCTATACCACCTAACTGATTAATAACTTCTACAGTTGCTGATAAACGGTCACATTCTTTAATGCGTAAACGTCCAATATTTTCAATATGTGTCACACCTTCACTCAGTGCACATGCTAAGGCAATAACAGGAATAATGTCAGGACATTGTGAACCATCAATTGTTGTTGCAGTCAAAATACCAGGATATATTTGATATCCATCATTTTTAGCTATTAATTGGCATCCCATTCTTTCTAAGATATCAATAGCCTCTTTATCTCCCTGATGTGTTGATAAATTCAACCCTTCTAATACAACATCATTACCTAAAGCTCCCGCCACAAGATAAAATGCTGCCTGAGAAAAATCAGCTTCTACATAATAATCACATGGTTGATATATTTGTCCTCCATGAATGATAAATTCTTGATAATTTTTATTTTCAATATGCACTCCATATTGTTCTAACATCTGCAATGTTAAATCAATATAACCTTTAGATTCTAAAGGTGATGTTATCATTATTTTTGAATTACCATCCAACAATGGTAAGGCAAATAACAAACCACTAATAAATTGAGAAGACACATCACCTGGAATTTCAAATTCACCTGCTTTTAATCGTCCTTTAATATATAAATCCAAGACATCCTCTTGATATAAATAACCAATATTTTGTTGATCAAATATTTTATAGTATACATCTAATGGTCGTTTGCCTAAACGTCCTTGCCCTGTAAAATGAACATTGGCTTCACAAACAATGGAAATAGGAACCATAAACCTTAATGTCGATCCTGATTCATGACAATCAATATCACACATATTTCTCATAAAAGTCGTTGTTCCATCAATTTCTAAATAATCATCATATTGAAAAATCATTGTTCCTAATGCCTTCATAGCTGAAATTGTTGCTTCAATATCCTTTGAATATTCAATATGACGAATAATGCTTTTTCCTCTCGCAAGTGATGCACAGATAATGGCACGATGAGCCATGCTTTTAGAAGGAGGGACATTCACTTTTCCTTTTAATTTTTTTGGTGTTATTGTCATTGCCATTTTAAACCTCCTCAACTTCATCAATAAATGTCAAATCACTTGGATAAATATATGATTGTCCTATAGCATGTAATAAAACATAAGATAATTTTTTATAAATATTCTTTTTATCTACTGCCATAGCTTGTTTTAAATCAGATGTTTTCAAATGCGAAACAGTTGGTAATTGATAAATCTTTAAAACATCACAGATTTGATCAGCAGTTCCTACTTTTGTCAGACCTTTTGCTTCAGCAATGCGTGTTAATTGTACCATTCCAATACTAATTGCCTCACCATGAGAATACTTTTCATAATGGTAGTATTGTTCAATAGCATGTCCTAAAGTATGACCAAAATTTAATGCTAATCGATCGTTAAAATCAAATAAATCTTTTTCCACAACATCTCTTTTTAAATCAACACAACGATAGATAATCTCATCAATATCCTGATACAATTCATCAAATGATGTATAACAAGCGAGTTGCTGAAATAAGTCTGCATCAAAGATACATCCATATTTAATCACTTCACCCATTCCATCACTAATAAATCTTTTCTCTAATGTTTTTAATGTCAATGGATCAATTAAAACAAGACTTGGATGTTTAAAAGCTCCAACTAAATTTTTACCTGCTGGCAAATCAACTGCAACTTTTCCCCCAACACTTGAATCAACTTGTGCTAATAGTGAAGTTGGGATTTGAACAAACTTCACTCCACGCAAGAATGTACTTGCGACAAAGCCTGCCAAATCTCCAATAACACCGCCACCTAAGGCAATAATTAAATCAGTACGTGTCAATTGAAATGAAAGCAATTCATTATAAAGTTCAGGCAAAATATCAAATCTTTTTGACTGTTCTCCATGAGGAACAACAATGTGCCCAACTTCATATTCTTTTTTTAACTGTGTTTCTATCTTTTCGCCATAATATGAAAACACTTGATTATCAGAAATAATCATAATCTTATTTCCTTGAAATATAGGTTTGATATAACCCAAAACCTCATCTAACAATCCTTGTTGTATATAAATAGGATAACTGTCTTTACCTAAATTCACTTTCATTTCCATAGTCTCACTCCTAAACTTCTTTACCTACTATTTTACCAATTTCTTTGATTTGTTCAATCAATTG
>ERZ839767.2812-NODE-2812-length-21561-cov-18.686692_pt1 | contig 21561 bp, 19 predicted proteins | sample MGYA00519879_ERZ839767 | MGnify/ENA primary metagenome ERZ839767 (study PRJEB31850, sample SAMEA3708852) | human gut metagenome | biome: human gut; feature: human-associated habitat; material: faeces | place: China | collected 2014 ... | reverse complement strand
CCGAGATCATCAAGCTGCACAAGAAGCTGGCTACCACCTTCATCTACGTTACCCATGACCAGACCGAGGCTATGACCATGGGCGACCGCATCGTTGTTATGAAGGACGGCATCATCCAGCAGGTCGATACCCCGCAGAACCTGTACGATATGCCCTGCAACATGTTCGTTGCCGGCTTCATCGGCAGCCCCCAGATGAACTTCCTGGACGGCACCGTGACCAAGAACGGCGATCAGTACGCCATTGACCTGGGCGGCGACACCATCCCCCTGCCCAAGGAAAAGACCGCTGACGGCAAGCTGGATTCCTACGTTGGCAAGAAGGTCAAGATGGGCATCCGTCCTGAGGATATCGACGACGAGCCCGAGTTTATGGCAAAGCACCCCGACTGCCACCTGGAGGCTCAGGTCGATGTGTCCGAAATGATGGGCGCTGAGATCTACCTGTACCTGGAGTACAAGGGCAACAAGATGACCGCCCGTGTCGCTCCCACCTCCAAGGCACGCAACGGAGACACCGTCCGCGTTGCATTCGATCCGCACAAGGTCCACGTCTTTGATGTCGAGACCGAGCAGACCATCCTGAACTAAGTTCTCCAGGGATCATCTTTTGATCCTCCTAATAAGCAAAAGCCGCCGGGAAGCGATTTCCGGCGGCTTTTGTCTAAAAGAACATACATTGGAACATTATAAGGGAGATTTCACCATGGAACACATGATGCTTCTGGTCACCTACCGTATGCTCCCCGGCCAGCGGGACGCTTTTCTGCAGGAGGTCGCCGCTGCCGGCATTCTGGCAAAGGTCCAGCAGGAGGACGGTTTTGAGCGCTATGATTACTACCTGAGCGCCGCCGACCCGGACGAGCTGCTCATCGTTGAGGAGTGGGACTCCGAAGCCCAGCAGCAGGCCCACGTAAACACCGACCACATGGCCCAGCTCCGCGCCATCAAGGAGAAGCATGTCGCTTCCACCGCGATGCAGCGCATTGCCAAAGCCGACTGAGCACGAGAGGATAGAAAAGCACCCGCGGCCTGCAGGCTGCGGGTGCTTTTTCCAAAAGAGAGAACGGAATGCTCAGCCCTTGACACCGCCCAGTGCAACACCACGGACGATGAACTTGGACAGCAGCAGATAAACAATGATCACGGGCAGGATGGCAATGGCCACCAGCATATAGACCTTGCCCATATCGAACTTGAGGAAGTCGGCACTGCGGAGCTGTGCAATGAGGATGGGCAGGGTCTTTTTGTCTGCCGTATCCAGCACCAGTGCGGGGATGAAGTAGTTGTTCCAGCTGGACACAAAGGAGAAGATGGCCTGCACCGCCAGAGCGGGTTTCATAATGGGAAGCACGATATGGTTGAAGGTGTAGAACTCCCCTGCGCCATCGATGCGGGCGGCTTCCACGATCTCCATGGGCAGGCTGGCATCCAGATACTGCTTCATAAAGAAGAACACCGCCGGGGCCGCAATGCTGGGGATGATAAGGGGAATGAAGCTGTTCTTCAGCCCCATCTTCGTGATGAGCTGCAGGAAACCCAGCGCCGAGACCTGGGTCGGCATGGTCATAATGAGCAGGATGATGGCAAACGCCGCCTTTTTGAACCGGAAGTTATAGGCGTAGATGCCGTAGGCTGTCAGGGCCGAAAAATAGACGCTGAGGGCAGCCGAGCAGCCGGACACGATCAGGCTGTTCCGCACACCGGTCAGCACCGGGATGTTGGCATCCGACAGCACATTTTTCAGGTTGGTCATCAAGGATCTGCCCGGCAGAAAGGAAAAGCCCTTCTGGATCTCAAAATGGGTACGGGTGGAATTGATGACCAACACATAGAAGAAGAACAGGCATAAAAAGCTCAGCAGCACCAGCGCCGCATAGCACACCGTGCGGCGGGCCGCAAGGGTCGCTTTTTCGGATCTTGTCTTGACTGCGTGTGACATTATGCTTTTCCTCCCTTCACCTGTTTGGCCGCCTGCCTGCGGGCCTTGCGCTCGGCCTTGCTCAGGCCGTCGTCCTCCTTGGTCAGGGCCATGTAAACGATCACGCAGAGCACTGCACACACCAGGAACAGCACCACCGAGACCGCGCCGGCCATGCCGTAGTTCTTGCTGAACAGGTGGTTGTTCAGGTACATGATCATGGTGGTGGAGGTGCGGTCGGGGCCGCCCTTGCCGTTGGTCAGGATCTGCGGCACATCGAACATCTGCAGGCCGCCGATCATCGAAGTGATCATCACATAGACCAGGATCGGCCGGATGAGCGGGATGGTGATCTTCCAGAACATCTGGTTCGGGGTGCAGCCGTCCAGCTCCGCTGCCTCATACAGGGTGGGGTCCACGCCCATGATGGCCGCCATCAGCATGATGGTCGTATTGCCGAACCACATCAGGAAGTTCATCAGGCCGATGAGGCCGCGGTTGCCCCAGACACTGTTCAGGAAGCTGAAGGGCTCCTTGAGGATGCCCATGCCCACCAGTGCAGCGTTCACGGGGCCGTTATCCGAGAACAGGGCAAAGAACAGCATGGCAAATGCCGAAGCCATGATGAGGTTGGGCATGTAGATGACTGTCTTGAAGAAGGTCTGGCCCTTCAGCTTCAAGCGCAGGTCGGTAAACCAGGCCGCCAGCAGCAGCGAGATGGCGATCTGCGGGATGAAGCCGATGATCCAGAGCAGCAGCGTGTTGCCAAAGTATTTGGGCAGGTCGGTTGCAAACAGGGTGATGTAGTTCTTCAGGCCCACAAAGGTAGGGCCGATGATCTTCAGGCCGCTGCGGTAATATTCAAAAAAGCTGTAATAGATCGTAGACCCCAGTGGGATGAGCTGGAACACCGCAAAGATGAGGAAGAACGGTGCAATGAAGATATAGCCCCACTTTGCATAGCTGATCGAGCCGTTCTTCTTTGGTTTTGCTCCCATAGTAACTGCCCTCCTGACGTACACTGCCCAAAGCAAAACGGGGCGGGCGGGATCAGCGTCCGGCCCGCCCCATTCAGATTCGGTTCAAAAGGTTTTCAGGTTCCGGCTGCGCTTATGCGGGCCAGACCACATCGGTCAGCTCGGGGTACTTTTCCTTGATGGCGGTCTCGAAGTTTGCCTTTGCGGTATCCTCGTCCACCGTGCCGGTAAAGTAATCCTTGAAGGCATTCTGGAAGCTCTCGTTCAGGCCCTGATCGTACGGGCCTGCGTTGGACATATCGATCTTCTTTGCAGCTTCTGCAAACAGGGCGATATGGTTCTGGCCGCCCAGGAAGTCGGAGGCATAATCGCTGTTTGCGATCTCTTCCATGGCCTTCTCGTTGTTGGTGTAATCCTGCGTATCCAGGGTGATCTGCTTCATAATGGCTTCGTCGCAGGTCAGCTTCTGCATCACGTCGCGGATGATATCGGTATTATCGGTACCGGCTGCCGCGCAGATCCAGGTGCCGCCCCAGTAATAGGGCTGAGGACCTTCGCAGACTGCGTAATCGCCGTAGATGCCGTTGCCCACTTCTTCCTTGCCGCCCTCGGCCACAGGGGTCTCCAGAGAGTTGCCCAGCAGGGTGAAATTGATACCCCAGGTGGAATAGAAGAATCCAAACACCTTGCCGCTCGGGCCCTGATCGGCTGCCCACTGGCTGTCCCACAGGCTGGACTTGTTGTTGTAGCCCTTATCGGTGTACTCCTTGGTCTGATCAACCCACTTCATAATGTTGGGGTCTACCTTGACGGTCGTGCCGTCCACCCAGGGAGCGTCCACGTTGTTGGAGAAGGTGCGGTAAGCATCATCGAAGCCGGACAGCATCTTGTAGCCCTTGGCATAGGCCTGTGCAGCCACCTCGTTGAACTTATCCCAATCGGACAGATGGCTCTGCACCTCGGTGGGATCATCGGTGCCCAGCACTTCCTTGGCGATGCTGCGGCGGTATGCGAACAGACCGGGGGTCGCCTGCCAGGTGGTGCCGCGCTGGCTGCCGTCCACGCTGACAATGTCCTTGGTGTACTGGTACTGACCAGCCAGATCGGCATCGGTCAGGCCGATGTCTGCCTTGACATCCAGCGCGTAATCGGAATCCACATACTTCAGTGCGTAGTCAGCCTCGATCAGGAAGATATCTACCTTGTCATCATCGGCGGCAGAGTCCTGATTCAACAGGGCCTCATCCAGCTTATTCTGGTAGTTGTTGTTCTCGTTGGCGTTGATGGTCCACTTGACAACGGTGCCATCTTTCAGGGTGGTGGTAGATTTATCCTCAGCGATGGAGGCGACCTCGGGGTAATAGTTATTGAAGCGGCCCTGGAACTCGTCGTTCCAGCACCAGATATTCAGCACCTTGCCCTGAGCTGCCGGAGCATCGGAAGCGGCGGAAGAAACTGCGGCAGAGGATGCCGCGCCGGTAGAAGAAGAGGAGCCGCCGCATGCGCTCAGCGCTGCACTGATGGTAACTGCACCGGAAGCCAGCAGGAAATTACGACGCGAAATCTTTCTCATAATGAAAAACCTCCTTCAATGGTTTTCGTGAAAAAGCGTTTCAAATTCAAGGCTCCGGTTCGCCCGGAACCAAATCCAACCCATTCATTCGATGCTGCGCACCGAGCCGCCCTCCAGCAGTTTTCCTGTCACCGGGATCTGCTCGGCCAGCGTCACACGGGGGTGCTCAATCATCTGCACCAGCTTATCCGCTGCCATCCGGCCCAGCATTTTGGTGTTCTGCTGCCAGGTCACCAGCTGGGGTTTCATCACGCGGGAGAGGTAAATGCCGTCATATCCCATCACGGAAATATCCTCCGGGATGCTCAGGCCCGCTTCCTGCAGAGCGATGCAGCCGCCCATGGCCGAGAAATCATCGGGGAAGAGGATGCAGGTGGGCCGCTGGGGCAGTGCCAACAGGGCCCGGGTCTCCTCGGCACAGCGGTCGGGATCGTGGTACACACCGCAGCGCACATATTCTTCGGGGACCTGCAGCCCCAGCTCCGCACAGCTCTTGTAGAAGCCCGCCAGCCGGTTCTCCGTCACCGCCGTGCGCTCGCCATGGATAAAGGCGATGCGGCGGTGGCCGTTGGCGTAGGCGTACCGCACCAGCGCCGAAAGCCCGTTGACATTATCGGAAAGGACCGCCATCCGGTTGTTGAACACATGGTCGATGGTCACCACCGGCACATCACTGTTGACCAGCTCCACCACCTGCGGATCGTTGAAATCCACGCAGGCAATCACCGCTCCATCCACGCCCCGGTAGTGGCAGTGCTCCAGATAGGTCATTGTTCTGCCGCCGAGGTTCCGGTTGACAAAGGTGATATCATAGCCCAGCTTTTCCACCTGCACCTTGAAGCTGTCCAGCACCGCCGAAAAGTACTCGTGGGCCAGACCGCTCTGCCGCTCGTCCACAAACAGAACGCCAAGGTTGTAGGTACGGTTGGTCTTCATCGCGCGGGCCGCCATATTGGGCACATAGCCCATCCGGCGGGCCGCCTCGCGGACACGGTCGCGGGTCGCAGCAGAGATGTCCGACTGGCCATTGAGCGCTTTGCTCACCGTTGCCACCGAGACACCGCATTCACGCGCCAGATCTTTTAAGGATGACATTTCGCCGCCCTCCCTCACAGGGACCCGCTCAAGGCTCCCGAGCGAATCCTAAATCGTTTTCGCAATTTCAATATAGCGCACTTTGCACTAAAAATCAAGCAGAAGAAGAAAAGTTTTATCCTAAAAGTCTGTATTTCAGCAGGTTGCGAGATTTCATTTCCTCAGAATTATGCAGTCTGTATCGTTTTCGTTACATTTCGTTACCGTTCGATAATTTTTTCGTTCCCATACCGGTTTCCACCCCTGAACCAGCCCGCTGCACCCTTGTTGTATATTTCATGCCCGCTCTTGATTTTTCCCGCAGGATAGACTATTCTTAGGGTGACAAGTGCCTTTCCCACCCTTGGGCCGCAAATTCTAAATCGTTTTCGCTGTCAAATGATTTCAGCATTTCCGGTTTACCCTATAAGGAGGAACAAGGCTATGAGATTCGGACATTTTGATGATGCGCGCCGGGAATATGTGATCGACACGCCCCGCACTCCCCTGCCCTGGATCAACTATCTGGGCAGCGAGGACTTTTTCAGTCTGGTGTCCAACACCGGCGGCGGTTACAGCTTTTACCGGGATGCCCGGCTGCGGCGGCTGACCCGCTACCGCTACAACAATTCCCCGCTGGACATGGACGGCCACCGCATCTACATCAACGATGGCGGCACCATCTGGAACCCGGGCTGGCAGCCCGCCAAGACGGAACTGGACAGTTACACCTGCCGCCACGGTCTGGGCTACACGATCCTGCAGGGCGAAAAAAACGGCATTGCGGCCGCTCAGGAGTTGTTCGTGCCCCGGGGCGATGCCTGTGAGATCGACCGGCTGACGCTGGAAAACAAGACCGCTGCCCCCCGCACGCTGGACGTGTTCAGCTATGTGGAGTTCTGCCTGTGGGATGCCATGGACGACAGCTCCAATTTCCAGCGCAACTTTTCCACCGGCGAGGTGGAAGTGGTGGAAAGTGCCATCTATCATAAGACAGAGTACCGGGAGCGCCGGGATCACTACGCCGTGTTCTGGGCCAACGCCCCCGTTACCAGCTTCGACACCAGCCGGGATGCCTTCTGCGGCGTGTACGGTGGCCCCGCCGCACCGGAAGCGGTCAAAGCCGGTCACTGCTCGAACAGCATTGCCCACGGCTGGGCTCCGGTGGGTGCCCACCATTTCCATCTCACGCTGGCACCGGGTGAGAGAAAGAGCATCATCTTCGGGCTGGGCTACATTGAAAACCCGGTCGGGGAAAAATTCAGCGCTCCCGGCATCATCAACAAAGCCCGGGCCGAGGCCATGATGGCCCGCTATGCCACCGACGCACAGGTGGATGCCGCCCGCAGGGCACTGGCCGACTACTGGCAGGAGCTGCTCTCGGGCTGGCAGCTGACCTCCGGCGAGGAAAAGCTGGACCGGATGGTGAGCCTGTGGAACCAGTATCAGTGCATGGTCACCTTCAACATGAGCCGCAGTGCCAGCTATTACGAGAGCGGCATCGGCCGCGGCATGGGGTTCCGGGATTCCTGTCAGGATCTGCTGGGCTTCGTTCATATGATCCCCTCCCGCGCACGGGAACGCATTCTGGACATTGCTGCCACCCAGTTTGAGGACGGCAGTGCCTACCACCAGTACCAGCCCCTGACCAAAAAGGGCAACAGCGACGTGGGCAGCGGCTTCAACGATGACCCGCTCTGGCTCATTGCGTGCACCGCCGCCTATCTGCGGGAGACCGGTGACTGGTCGATCCTGGACGAGCCGGTTGCCTTTGACAACGACGTGACCAGAGCACAGCCCCTGATGGAGCATCTGCGCCGGAGCTTCCGCTACACCCATACCCATCTGGGCCCCCACGGCCTGCCGCTGATCGGCCGGGCCGACTGGAACGACTGCCTGAACCTGAACTGCTTCTCGGAGCACCCGGGCGAGAGCTTCCAGATCACCGGCCCCAGCGAGGGTCCCGTGGCTGAGAGCGTGTTCATTGCGGGCATGTTCGTGAAATATGGCCGCGAGTACGCCGAACTCTGTGACCACCTGCACCTCACCGAGGAGGCCGCCAGTGCCCGCACCGCCATTGACGCAGTAGAACAGGCCACCCTGACCGCCGGCTGGGATGGCGCATGGTTCCGCCGTGCCTACGATGCCTTTGGTGCCCCCGTAGGCAGCAGGGAATGCGACGAGGGGCAGATCTTCATCGAACCCCAAGGCATGTGCGTGATGGCCGGGATCGGCCGAGAGACCGGTCAGGCCGAAGCCGCACTGAAGAGCGTGGAGGAGCGGCTGGACACCCCGTACGGCGTGGTACTGCTCCAGCCCGCCTACACCACCTACCGGCTCAATCTGGGCGAGATCTCCAGCTATCCCCCGGGCTACAAGGAGAACGCCGGTATCTTCTGCCACAACAACCCATGGATCAGCTGTGCTGAGACCGTGCTGGGCCACGGTGACCGGGCCTTTGCTGTCTACAAAAAGACCTGCCCGGCCTATATCGAGGACATCAGCGAGATCCACCGCACCGAACCCTACGTTTACAGCCAGATGGTGGCAGGCCGCGATGCCCCCACCTTCGGCGAGGCCAAGAACAGCTGGCTGACCGGCACGGCGGCATGGACCTTCGTGAACGTAAGCCAGTACATTCTGGGCATCCAGCCCACTCTGGACGGCCTGCGCGTTGACCCCTGCATCCCCCACACGCTGGCAGGCTACACCGTCACCCGCCGCTACCGGGGTGCCGTGTACCACATCCGGGTGGAGAACCCCCACGCCGTGCAGAAGGGTGTGCAGAGCGTCACCGTGAACGGCGCTCCTATTGCGGGCACCCTCCTGCCGCTGGCAAAGGCCGGTGAAAACGTGGAGGTCTCTGTCATTCTTGGATAACCCCCCTCACAGCAAAAAGACCGCCAAAGCAAGTAGAAACGCTTGCTCTGGCGGTCTTTTCAATACAGTTTTCTTAGCTTTAATTACAGCATCTTGGAAAGGAAAGCTTTCAGACGAGGATGCTTGGGGTTCGAGAAGAGCTCCTGCGGGGGCTCATCTTCCTGGATCCTGCCCTCATCGATGAAGATGACGCGGTTGGACACCTCGCGGGCGAAGCCCATCTCGTGGGTGACCACCAGCATGGTGATGCCGGTGTGGGCCAGCTCCTTCATCAGCTCCAGCACCTCGCCGACCATCTCAGGGTCGAGGGCGGAGGTGGGCTCGTCGAACAGGATGACATCCGGGTCCATGGCCAGAGCGCGGGCAATGGCAATGCGCTGCTGCTGGCCGCCGGAAAGGCTCTTGGGGAACACATTGGCTTTATCGGACAGGCCGACACGGGCCAGCAGCTCCTCGGCACGCTTGGAAGCCTCCTCCTTGCTCTTGAGCTTGAGCAGCTCCGGGGCCAGGCAGAGGTTCTGCTTGACGGTCAGGTGGGGGAAGAGGTTGAAGTGCTGGAACACCATGCCCATCTTCTGGCGCACGGCATCGATGTGGGCATCATCCACCTCGATGCCCTCAAACTTGATGGAGCCGCCGGTGGGGATCTCCAGCCGGTTCAGGCAGCGCAGGAAGGTGGACTTGCCGCAGCCGGAGGGGCCGATCAGGCAGACCACATCGCCGCGGTAGATGTCGATGTCGATGCCCTTCAGGACATCCAGGGTGGGGGTGGGCTGCTTTGCGCCCTTTTTGGTCTCACCGCCGTAGGTCTTGGTCAGACCACGGACTTCCAGGATCTTTTCAGCATGATTAGCGGTCACCTTGCGCCATCCTCCTCTCAAACTTCGACAGCAGCCATGTAAAGATCATGACTAAAATCAGATAGACCACTGCAACGCCCAACAGGGGGAACATGGCCTCGTAGGTACGGTTCATAATGCCCTGCGCCGCATACAGCAGCTCCTTGCCGCCGATGACGGTGATGAGCGAGGTATCCTTGAGCAGGACGATGAACTCGTTGCCCAGTGCAGGCAGCACCGCGCGGATGGCCTGCGGAATGACAATGACCACCATGGTGGTCATGTAGTTCAGGCCCAGGCTGCGGCCGGCTTCCATCTGGCCGGGGTCCACCGCCATCAGGCCGCCGCGGATGATCTCCGAGACGTAAGCGCCCGAGTTAATGCCCAGTGCCAGCGCACCGACCATGGTAAAGTTGCGGCTGTTGGCAAAGATGACCATGCTCATAATGAGCAGCTGGACCATCATGGGGGTGCCGCGGATGATGGTGGTGTACACCTGACAGACGGCGTTGAAGAAGCCCAGCACCGGGTTCCTGCGGCCGGGACGCTGCTGGTCGTGCGCAACACGCACCAGTGCCACCACACTGCCCAGCACCACGCCCATTGCCAGCGCAATGGCGGTGACCAGCAGCGTGGTGCCCACGCCCTGGATGTACTGCACCCAGCGGTCGTTCAGGATGAACGCCTGATAGAATTTGAAGAACATTTCCTGCCCGAAGTCCAGCTTCGTGCCGCTGTTGAGCAGCTCTTTCAGCAGTTCGTATTGTGCGGCCATTCGCATCCTCGCTTTCTAAAATTGTTAGAATTTTGTAACCTGTTCTTTCCAAAAAAGGGGAGGTGCCCCAGATGGGGCCGCCTCCCCGTGATACAAGGTACAGCTGAATTATTCAGCAGTGATGTACTTGTCCACGATGGACTGCAGGGTGCCGTCAGCCTTCAGCTCTTCCAGAGCAGCGTTGATGGCATCTTCCAGAGCAGAACCCTTTGCCATGCCGATGGCGTAGTCTTCCTCAGCATAGCTGGTGTCCAGGACGACCAGACCGGGGTTGGCAGCAACGTACTCCTGAGCGGGTGCGTTGTCGATGACGACAGCGTCCACCTGGCCGTTGTTCAGAGCCTGCACAGCGGTCAGGCCGCTGTCGTAAGCCACGACGTTCTCATCGCCGAAATCATCGGAGCAGTAGATGTAGCCGGTGGTGCCGCGCTGGGTGCCGATCTTCTTGCCGGCCAGATCGTCTGGGGTAGCGATGTCAGAGCCTTCGGGAACGATGATGGACTGGATGCCGGTAGCATAGCTGTCGGAGAAGTCCATGACGGCCTTGCGCTCGTCGGTGACGGTGACGCCAGCCATGACGATGTCGGCTTTGCCCTGCTGGACGCTCAGCAGCGCAGCGTCGAACTCCATGTCGTCGATCTGAAGCTCCAGACCCAGCTTCTCAGCAATGGCCTGTGCGGTGTCCACGTCGATGCCCTCGAACGCACCGGTGTCGGTGGTCATCTCATACGGAGGGAAAGTAGCGTTGGTGGCCATGGTCAGCTTGCCGGCCTCAACGGTGGTCAGCTCAGCAGCAGCGCTGGAAGAAGCTGCCTCGGAGGAAGCAGCAGAGCTTGCGGTAGAAGAAGCGGTGCTGGAAGAGGAACCACCGCAGGCAGTCAGAGCCAGAGCGGCAGCGGTCAGACCAGCGGCAGCCAGGAAGCTGCGACGGGTAATCTTTTTCATATTCAAACACTCCTCGATTGATTGTATAATCTTTCATCTCTCTGCGGCGATGCGATTCATCGAAACATCAGAGAACGGGTCTAGTATAGATTGCACAAATAAAAAAGTCAAGCGTTGTGCAAAAATTCGATAAAAATGAAACCGTTTTGAGAACACTTATGCAATCATACCGGGAAAATGAATGAATATATGCAAAAACCTCTCTGCGATGGCTCCGAGCCGGGTGCAGCCTGCCGGATACGCCAGAGGCTCTCCTGCAAGGAGAGCTGGCGAGCCGCAGGCTCAACGGAGAGGTTGTGCGAAGAGAGACCTTACAAATACCGTGCGATCTCCTCAGCACTCCGCTTCGGCACACAGTAGTCCTTCTGGCCGTCCAGATAATACTTCACGCCGGTCTCCCCGGTCAGGGGGACAATGTGGGCTTCGTGGGTGGGGTAGCCGAACGCCACCATAAAGGCCAGCTTTTCCGGCTCCTTGATGTGGAGCAGCTCGGTGAGGGCGGGCTTGTTGATGGCACCCATGATGCAGCTGCCCACGCCCTTGTCCCACGCGGCCAGCGTCATGTTGGCCAGCGCGATCCCGGTGTCGGTGTTCAGGTCACCGGGGATGGCAGTGTCCTGCACGACGGCGATATATAAAGTGGGCAGCTCGTCAGCGTTTGGGGTGCCCTGCTCCGGGGGCAGATAGGCGGCCCACTTGACCAGCGGCTGGACTTCGGCCACATCTTCGGGTTTGTTCACGACCACCAGACGCACGGCCTGACGGTTGGCTCCACAGGAGGAGAGGCGGACGGCTTCGATGATGTCCTCCACCACATCCTGCGGGACGGCTTTCTGCGCAAAGCGGCGGTAGGTGCGGCGGGTGAGAAGTTTTTCCATAACAGACATGAGAGCGTCTCCTTTCAATCGTTCTGAGAACAGTATAGCGCGAACGGCCCGCCTGCGCAAGCACCGGTTAAAAAGGAACAATTGACAGTGTTTTCCACCAAATGGTATAATGAAGATACGAAAAACAGCGTGAAAGCGAAAAAACAGACCGCATTTCACCGCGCAGCTCTGCCAGACCGGCAGGGAGAAAGGAACTGCTATGAGAAAACGGATCATGAAAACGCTCGCCATGCTGGGGCTTTCTGTCTGCATCCTGGTGGGCGGGGCTGTATCCGGCGTTGCAGAGGAACCGGCCCGGAAGGAGTGCAAGGAGAACGAGCATAAGTGGAAGACCTTCGTGGAGTATCGTGAGGACTGTGTGCCCACCGACTTCACGCTGGAGGGAAAGACCTTCACCCTCTGCCCGCACTGCGGCAAGGAGGGCAGAAAAGACCCCGTGCAGCGCCTGACCAAGGTGAAGAACACCTTCTCGAACTTCTCCAACCTCGAAATCTATGAGGGCAGCCTGCAGGACGGCCCGAAGATCATGACGGTGGCCTTCTACTACCAGACCTGCATGAACAAGGTCGTCTGCACCAAGTGCGGCAAGGTCAAGAGCAACACGGTCGTCACCGATGCCCGTGTGATGGACTCGGACGTCACGGCGAACATTGAGCTTCCGGCTTCTGCGGTGCAGGGGTACACCCTGCAGCAGGTCCATGCCGATGGAAGCAAGACCCCGGTGCAGGTCAGTTACAGTGAGAACGGCCAGAAGGCGTTCTTCCAGCTGAACATGGCAGGCGGCGCACAGCTGCTGCTGCTCTCCTGATAAACAAAAACGCTCCGGCATTGTGCCGGAGCGTTTTTGTTCATTTCCTGGTCCTGGGGCGGGTCTTGAGGCGGGGCAGCGGAAGCCCCAGCACCAGCGCGATGCCGATGGCAAGGGCCACGGCGATCTTGAACGTCGAGATGCCGTTGGCCAGAGCCAGAGCGTTGTTGCCCTGGATGAAGTAGTAGGCGGTGTAGTAGATGCCGGCACCGGGCACCAGCGGGAAGATGCCGGCCAGCAGGAAGATGGTGACCGGCGTTTTGAGCACGATGGCGAAGATGCGGGCCAGCAGCGTCAGAGGGATGACGGCCAGCAGCGAGGCGGCAAAACTTTCCAGCCCGAAGAGGACGGCCAGCTCGTAAATGAACCAGCCCATCGCGCCGACAAGGCCGCAGTAGGGCAGGGTGCGCTTGGGGGAGGCGAAGAGAACGGCAAAGCTCAGGGTGCCCGCCCCGGCGATGAAGAACTGGGCCACCAGCTGGCCGATCTGCTCGCTCGTCAACAGAAGTTCTGTCATGCGGCCACCACCCCCGTCCATGCGGCATAGGCCCCCAGCACCAGACCGGTGCCGATGGCGATGCTGGCTGCGATGAGCAGCGCGTCGATCATCCGGATGGTGCCGGAAAGATAATCGCCCTGCACAAAATCCCGGATGCCCATGGTGAACGCGATGCCGGGCGTGAGGATCATCAGGGTGCCGATGATGGCATGGCTGGCCTCGGTGTGGAGCAGATGGCAGCCCAGAATGCAGAGGATGGTGATGAGCGAAGCGGTGGAGATGGTGCGGAACCCGCCGCCTATGGGGTGCCGCCCGCAGAACAGCAGATAGGCGTTGGCCGCACAGCCCGCCACCGCAGCGACCAGCGCGGCCTGCAGGGTGCCGCCGAAGATGAGTGCGAAGCAGAACGCGCCCGAAAGCCCGGCCAGAAGCTGCACCCGGCCCTTCGGGAAGGGAATGTTCCGCGCCTGCACCAGGCGGCTCTCGGCTTCGTCGATGGTGGTCACGCTGCCCTCTGCGATCTGACGGGACAGCTGGTTCACCGCAGCCACCCGGCCCAGATGGGTCGTGCGGGTGGGCACGTTGCGCACCTCGCTGATCTCGGCCGTGCCGGCACTGGCAAAAATGCCGTTGGTCAATACATATACATGAAATTCCCGCAGATGGAAGCTGCGCGCCATGATCTCCATGGTCTGCTCCACGCGGAAGACCTCCGCGCCGTTTTCCAGCAGCGTCTGCCCGGCCGCCATAATGAAATCCATGATGCGGCGGCGCTCTTCTGCGTCGGGATACAATTCCCTGCCGTTCATTGCGTCTCTCCTTACTGTGCCGCAAAGGGCATACGTTCTTGATTTATAAGATAGCATGTCTTGCCCTCTCAGTCAACGCCTTTGGCGTTGCCAGCTCTCCCGCAGGGCGAGCCACTGGCGAACCGGTCTTGGCCGTGCTGACTGCACAGGTCCATGCTGCCGGAAGGCGATGGGCCTTGCTGCTCAGGCAAACGGCTGCTGGCAATGAGGACAGGTCCCGGCCGTTCAGGAGCCGCAGGCGGCAGTGCGCAGGTCTGCCCGGCCTGCCAAGGGCTCTCCCTTTGGGAGAGCTGGCCGCAAAGCGGCCTGAGAGGGTATTCCCTACCAAAAAACTTCGTTGAAAGGGTTGACAAATGCCGAAAAGGGGATTAGAATAAAACCAATATCACAAAAATGGCTGTGAAGAGAAGAGTAGGTTTTCGCATTGATCCTTCCAGAGAGCCCGGTCGGTGGAAAAGGGCAGGAAACAGGGAACCGAAAATGGTCTCGGAGCTGCGGGGGCGAAGCGCAAGAGTGCTAAGCCCGCGACGGGAGCGCCCGTTACAGCGTCCGGCTGTAAGCAGTGGGAGGAGAAAGCCGCTGCCGCAGCATCGAGGCCGGGCCCGTGAGGGCGCGGTGAACCAAGGTGGTACCACGGAAGTTTTATGCGCTTTCGTCCTTGTGGGCAGTTGCCCGCTGAGGACGGAGGCGCTTTTTTCGTACTTCCGGCTGCACAAGGCGCAGAAAAATGTGCTGCGCAGTGCAAAAAAATTATGGAACAACAAGAGAGGGAAAACATTATGTCTAAGATTTCGCGTCGTGATTTTCTGAAAGTGACCGGCATCGCTGCCGCTGCAGCTGCCCTGACCGCCTGCGGCGGTTCTTCTTCCACCGCAAGCTCCGCTGCCGCCTCTTCCGAGGTGGTCAAGAAGCTGGATAAGATCAGCGTGGCCGTGCCCAACGACACCACCAACGAGGCCCGCGCTCTGGCTCTGCTGGAGAAGAACGGCTTCTTCAAGGTCAAGGCGGATGCCGGCCTGACCGCCACCAAGAACGACATCGAGGAGAACCCGTTCAACGTCAACATCGACGAGGTCGAGGCTGCACAGGTGCCCAGCGTTCTGCAGGATGAGGACTACGCCGTCATCAACTCCAACTACGCCATCTCTGCCGGTCTGAACCCCGTGGAGGATGCACTGGCCATCGAGGACGGCTCTTCTGCTTACGTCAACGTTCTGGTCTGCAAGGACGGCAATCAGGAGTCCCCCAAGATCAAGGCTCTGGCCGCTGCTCTGGAGAGCCAGCAGGTCAAGGACTTCATCGATGAGAAGTATGCAGGCTCCGTCGTCTTCGTCGTGGAGAACCCCACCGACGGCTACGACTCCACCGTGGACTACGATGCACTGAACGGCGAGACCGTCAGCTGCGCCGCAACGCCGGCTCCCCACTGCGAGATCCTGGAGATCTGCAAGGACATCCTGGCCCAGAAGGGCATCACCCTGGATGTTCAGGAGTTCGATGACTACATCCAGCCCAACAATGTCGTCGAGGACGGCCAGATCGACACCAACTACTTCCAGCATCAGCCTTACCTGGACGACTTCAACCAGGAGCACGGCACCCATCTGGTCACCGTGGCCGGCATCCACGTCGAGCCCATGGGCATCTACGGCGGCAAGCAGAGCGACCTGTCTCCCATCGAGGGCTAAGCTCTCCATCTGATTCAAAGGAGCATTTCCGTGATCGAGATCAAACATCTTTCCAAGACCTTCCAGATGAAGGACGGCGCGGTCAACGCGCTGAGCGATATCAACCTGACCATTCCGGATGGTTCCATCTACGGCATCATCGGCATGTCCGGTGCGGGCAAATCCACGCTGGTGCGCTGCATCAACCTGCTGGAGCGCCCCACCGGCGGCAGCGTGGTGATCGACGGCGTGGCAATGGAGACTTTGTCTCCTGCCTCGCTGCGCAAGCGCCGCCGGGAGATTACCATGATCTTCCAGCAGTTCAACCTGCTTATGCAGCGCACCTGCCTGAAGAACGTCTGCTTCCCCATGGAGCTGGCAGGCGTAAAGAAGGCCGAGGCGGAAAAGCGTGCCATGGAGCTGCTGGAGATGGTGGGTCTGCCGGATAAGGCCAACGCCTACCCGGCACAGCTGTCCGGCGGTCAGAAGCAGCGCATCGCCATTGCCCGCGCACTGGCAACCAACCCCAAGGTGCTGCTGTGCGACGAGGTCACCAGTGCGCTGGACCCCAACACCACCCACTCCATCCTGACCCTGATCAAGGATATCAACCGCAAGCTGGGCATCACCGTTGTGGTCATTACCCACCAGATGAGCGTGGTGGAGGAGATCTGCGACAGCGTGGCCATTCTGGACGGCGGTGTGGTCGTGGAACAGGGCTCGGTACAGGAAATTTTTGCAAACCCCAAAACGGCAGCTGCCAAGCGTCTGGTGGCGCCCAACGGCGGCAGCGCAGCGCGGGATCTTTCCTGCTTTGCACCGGATGACCATGTGGTGCGCGTTACCTTCAACGGTTCCTCCACCGCAAAGCCGCTGGTGGCAAGCCTTGCCGCTGAAAAAGGCATTCTGGTGTCGGTGCTCAGCGCCGATACCCGCGATCTGAGCGGCCAGTGCTACGGCTCCATGCTGCTCAAGCTGCCCGCAGAGCTTGCTGTTGCACAGCAGGCTATGGAGTATATGCGCAGCCAGTCTGGCGTAACGGTAGAGGAGGTGACCGGTATATGAATATCGCAGCTTACGGCTTTGCCATCTGGGAGACCTTTTATGTAACGGTGCTCTCCACCGCCTTTGCGCTGGTGCTGGGTCTGCCGCTGGGTGTGCTGCTGGTAGCCGGTGACAAGGACGGCATCCTGCCCCTGCCCGGCTGGCTGATGCACCTGATCAACATCGTCATCAACATTCTGCGCAGCGTGCCGTTCCTCATCCTGATGATCTGTGTATTCCCGCTTACCCGCGCCCTCGTGGGCACTACGGTGGGCACCAAGGCCACCATCGTTCCGCTGGTGGTCGCCGCCTTCCCCTTTGTGGCACGTCTGGTGGAGACCAGCCTGCGGGAGCTGGACGAGGGCGTAGTGGAAGCTGCTCAGAGCATGGGCGCTACCCCCTTCCAGATCATCACCAAGGTCATGATCCCGGAGTGCCTGCCCGGCCTGATCTCCAGCATGACCACCGCACTGACCACCATTCTGGGCTACTCCGCCATGTCCGGCGTCATCGGCGGCGGCGGTTTGGGCAAGATCGCTTTGTCCTACGGCTACTACCGCTACCAGACCAACATCATGATCGTCTGTGTGGTGCTGCTGGTGCTGATGGTGCAGGCGTTCCAGTCTGTGGGTACCCTGTGGGCCGCCAAGAGCGATAAGCGCCTGCGGAAATAAGAAGCTTTGATTTTTCGATTCCCCGCCGGAGGCAAGTCCCTCCTGCGGGGAATCGTCCTTCCCGACCAAAAAACAAGCAAAGGAGTATGTTGTATGAACCGTGATACCATCTGTGTGCAGGGCGGCTACACCCCCGGCAACGGCGAGCCCCGTCAGATCCCCATCATCCAGTCCACCACCTTCAAGTACGCCACCAGCGAGGACATGGGCAAGCTGTTCGATCTGGAGGCAGACGGCTATTTCTATTCCCGTCTGCAGAACCCTACCTGCGACATGGTAGCCAAAAAGATCTGCGAGCTGGAAGGCGGCACTGCCGCCATGCTTACCTCCAGCGGACAGGCCGCAAACTTCTTTGCCCTGTTCAATATCTGCGAGGCCGGAGACCACATCGTAGCCTCCAGCACCATCTACGGCGGCACCTTCAACCTCATCTCGGTCACCATGGCTAAAATGGGCATTACTGCCACCTTCGTGGACCCTCTGTGCACCGAGGAGGAGCTGAACGCCGCCTTCCGGCCCAACACCAAGGTGGTGTTCGGCGAGACCATCGCAAACCCCGCCCTGACCGTGCTGGACATTGAAAAGTTTGCCAAGGCCGCCCACGCCCACGGCGTGCCGCTGATTGTGGACAACACCTTCCCCACGCCGGTCAACTGCCGCCCCTTTGAGTGGGGCGCGGACATCGTGACCCACTCCACCACCAAGTACATGGACGGCCACGGCGCAGTGCTGGGCGGTGCCATCGTGGACGGCGGCAAGTTCGACTGGATGGCGCACGCCGACAAGTTCCCGGGTCTGTGCACCCCGGACGACAGCTACCACGGCATCACCTATGCCGAGCGCTTTGGCAAGGAGGGCGCCTTCATCACCAAGGCCACCGCACAGCTGATGCGGGACTTCGGCTCCATGCAGTCCCCCATGAACGCCTATATGCTGAACCTTGGTCTGGAAAGCCTGCACGTTCGGATGCAGCGCCACTGCGCCAACGGTATGGCGGTGGCACAGTTCTTGGAGAACCACCCCAAGGTGGCCTATGTGAACTACTGCGGGCTGGAAAGCAGCCCCTACCACGCACTGGCGCAGAAGTACCTGCCCAATGGCAGCTGCGGCGTGGTGAGCTTTGGTCTGGCCGGCGGACGTCAGGCTGCCAGCACCTTTATGAAGGAGCTGAAGCTTGCCGCCATTGAGACCCATGTGGCGGATGCCCGCACCTGCTGCCTGAACCCCGCCTCCAGCACCCACCGCCAGATGAACGACGAGCAGCTGGCTGCCGCCGGTGTGCCCGCTGAGCTGGTGCGCATGAGCTGCGGTCTGGAATCTGCCGAGGATCTCATTGCCGATATCGCGCAGGCGCTGGATAAGGTATGAAAGGAGCAACCATCCTATGCCGCTGATCATCCCCAAGACCTTACCTGCCTTTGATGCCCTGTATGAGGAAAACGTTTTTGTCATGCACCGGGAGCGGGCACTGGCGCAGCATATCCGCCCGCTGGAAATTCTGATCCTGAACCTGATGCCCACCAAGATCGCCACCGAGACCCAGATCGCCCGGCTGCTGGCCAACACCCCGCTGCAGGTGCACATGACCCTGCTGCAAACTGCCAGCCACTCTGCCACCCATGTTTCGGCTGCCCACCTTGAGGCCTTTTACAAGACCTTTGACGAGGTAAAGAACAACCGCTACGACGGCATGATCATCACCGGTGCACCGGTGGAGACCATGGATTTTGAGCAGGTGGACTACTGGAACGAACTGTGCGAGATCATGGACTTCAGCGAAACGAACGTCTACTCCACCCTCCATGTCTGCTGGGGTGCACAGGCCGGGCTGTACTACCACTACGGCGTGCGCAAGCAGCTGCTGCCGGAAAAGATGTTCGGCGTGTTCGAGCACCGGGTCACCCGCCCGGCAAACCCGCTGGTGCGCGGCTTTGATGAGGTGTTCTATGCTCCCCACAGCCGCCACACTGGCATCTGCCGGGAGGATGTGGACAACTGCGCCGCCCTGCGCATTCTGGCCGAGAGCGACGCCGCCGGGCCCTTCCTCATGAGCACCGAGAACGGACGGCAGATCTTTGTTACCGGTCACCCGGAGTATGATAAGTACACGCTGGATGCCGAGTATAAGCGGGACGTAGCCAAGGGCTTGCCCATCCATGTGCCCGTCAACTACTACCCGGATGACGACCCCGCAAAGCCGCCGCTGTTTCGCTGGCGCGCCCACGCCCACCTGCTGTACGAAAACTGGCTCAACTACTACGTTTACCAGAACACCCCCTACGATCTGGGGGATATCCAGCGGGTCAAGCACGAAGAAGCATAAGAAGATTCAAAAGCCGCCGCGCAGAAAAACTGCCCGGCGGCTTTTCTGTACAGGCAGGTATTGTATGAAAAAAGTACAGGTGGTACAATAAAATACATAGATCGCCTGAAAAAGGCGAAAACAGAAAGGGTGGGATCGTGGAACATAATATTTGTGCGGACAAAAGCAGAATGCGGGATTCCGGCGTTGAGCTTTTAAAGATCATTGCGGTCATTCTGATCGTAATCAGCCATGTGGTGCTGACACTGATAACGGAAAATGAATATATTCCGTATAGCGACTACCTTCTGGACTGTACCCATGCAACGACCAATGGTACGGTTCTGCTTTTAGCGGTCATGCGGCATTTTGGCGCGCTGGGAAACTGGATCTTCTTCGTTGCTTCTGCATGGTTTTTGCTGGACAGCACAAAAGCGTCCGGCAAGAAAATGATGGGAATGCTGCTGGATATCTGGGTGATCTCCGTCCTGTTCCTTGGAATAACGCTTTTGATCCGGGGTGAGGTAAGCGGTAAACTTTTCACTTTTTCGCTTTTCCCAACGCTCTTTGCAAATAACTGGTATTTGACCTGCTATCTGCTATTCTATCCCATCCATCCATATTTGAACCGTCTGATCGCATCTATGACGCAAAAAGAGCATCTGAAGGCGGTTTCTGTACTGGCGGTACTGTATATCGGCTTTAACTTTATAGAAAGCAGGTTTTTCTTTCCGAATATGCTGCTTCTCTGGATCAGCGTATATCTGATCGTTGCCTACATCAAGCGCTATTGCATGGAGCTGTATTCCAGCGCAAAAGTGAATAGCATCCTGCTGCTGTGCGGTGCGGCGGGGGCAGTGGGCATCGTGATTCTGACCGACCTGCTTGGATTGAAGATCGCTGCGCTGTCGGATCAGCTTTTACGGTGGGTAAGCAATTTTAATCTTTTTTTGATCCTGATCGCCATTGCGGCGTTTGGGCTGGCCAGAAAGAACCACTTTAAAAATAAAAGGGTAAACCAGATCGCAAAGTGTTCCATGCTGATCTATATCATCCATGAGAATATTCTGCTGCGAACCTATACAAGACCCTATCTCTGGCACTGCATTTTTAACCGGTACGGGTATGCCCATCTGTTTTTATGGGTCTTTTTGTACGCAGCTGGCTGGCTGCTTGCAGCACTTGTGCTCAGCCTGCTTTACGAAAAGAGCATTCAGAAACTAACGGCAAGGGTAAGTGAAAAAATACTGAAACGGATGGGCAGCTGGTATCAAAAATATGAGGCTGCCATGCTGAAGCTGCATTGATAAAGCCGCGGCCTGCCCGGACTTGATCCCGTAAAAAAGGAACCCTCTCAAAGCAAAAACTTTGCAGAGGGTTCCTTTTTGCATGATGGATTATTTTTTGTGCTTTGCGGGCTTTTTCTTCCGCACGCTGTAACCAAAGGTGCCCAGCTTTTTGCCAAGGGCCAGATACTCGCCGTGGCTGTACACGATGAGATTTGCCTTGTCCAAGCACAGCTTGCCTTTTTCGTCCAGCAGGCTCTCGTCCACATCGCAGGCCACCACCTCGGCCAAAAACAGGTCGTGGCTGCCCAGCGGGATGCGCTGGGTGATGCGGCACTCCAGATTGACCGGGCTTTCCTCCAGCACCGGGCAGTCGGTCAGCACGCTGCCGGGGGCGGCGTGCAGGCCGCAGGCGGCAAACTTGTCCACGTCGCGGCCGCTCTTCACACCGCACCAGTCGATGGCGCGCACCAGCTTTTCGGTGGGCAGATTGATGGCGAACTGCCCGCTCTCGCACAGCAGCTGATGGCTGTACCGCTCCGGGCGCACGCTGATGGATACCATGCTGGGCTGGGTGCAGATGGTGCCTGTCCAGCCGATGG
>ERZ839767.2791-NODE-2791-length-21707-cov-7.435526_pt1 | contig 21707 bp, 24 predicted proteins | sample MGYA00519879_ERZ839767 | MGnify/ENA primary metagenome ERZ839767 (study PRJEB31850, sample SAMEA3708852) | human gut metagenome | biome: human gut; feature: human-associated habitat; material: faeces | place: China | collected 2014 ... | reverse complement strand
GTGTTAAGCCTGTAGCTAGCGTTCATCCTGAGCCAGGATCAAACTCTTCATTGTATAAATTTTATTTAATTCCTTTTGCTCAGCTTACTTCTTTCCGTTTCAATTTATTTTCTTTATTGACGGTTGCTTCTTATTCTTTTCATTCTGCCTATCCACCGTTAAAAGCGACAGGAGAACGCTCTTGTACTACTGTTTGTTATTTCTTCAATCTTTCAATGAACTCTTTCGTTTTGAACGTGCTTCCTTTTCGAAAGCGGATGCAAAGGTAGAGCTTTTTTATATTCACACCAAACATTCTTACGACTTTTTTTAGACTTTTCTTGCTGCTTTTTTACAACTATACTCATATCAGGCACTTACAAACCAAACTTTTTTACGACTATGGCAATAAAAAAACTAAAGCAAGAAAACAACACAGAATTTACTCCTTATTATATATACTAACTGCAAACTCAGATGTTCTTCACAAACTTCCACCTTTTAATGCCATCCATCCATTTCTTCACCCCATAATACACCGGAGACTTTCCGGGAGAACAGATATAGAGGTTTTCGTTTCGGTCCGAACCTATCAAATTACCGTCCTTATCCATATATTCATACCAATAAATATCCGAAGGAGACGAACGATGAATAAAAATACCCTCATGGAAAAAGAGATTTCCCTCTATCTTCAAGTCCGCACGAGTGAATACCGGTATCATTTTCCACCTTCTCTGACGCATACGCAAGTAATAATATCCGTCATAGTACACAAATTCCAGAAAATCGAGCGTAAAGAGTTCCGGTTTTCTTTCGTAACGCTCAAACGTCTTTAAATCCAGATAATAGCGCACCAATGGAGATTCTTCCACATAAGCCAGATTTCCGGCATACAGTTCTATGTGCTGGCACTTGGGAAGAGGAAGCAAGTTTCCCTTCGTGTTCACTATCCCGTAACGCGTTCCTGTATAGGTTACCACCGAATAACCCTCCACAAAAGGAGCGATATAAGGATAAACCGGAGACATAATGACCTCATCTCCTTTACGCAGACCATACAAACCGTCCTGCACGTATGGCTCTACCTCCGCACGACGGTTGGTTGCCTGACGGAGAAACTCCTCATACCCCTGCACCACCCCCATCTGCAATGAGGCAAAGCGAGAGTCACCTTGCTCACCTTGACGTTCCAACCAGGCCTTACGGTCATTGTCTTTTATACCTTTTCCTGCCTGAGCTCCACGGAAAAGACGCTGCCAGTCACGCTCCTCTGTAGGAAGACCAAATTGAAGATACAAACCAACCTGGTCCAGAATCACCGTACGCACCTTATTCGGATGGATACGCAAACCACGCCCCACCTGCTGGAGATATTTAGAAAGAGACAAAGTAGGACGAGCCAATTGGATGAATTCCACCGCCGGACAATCAAAACCTTCGGAAAAGATATCCACATTCACCAACACATCGATTTCTCCCTTCGCATAACGTTCCACGCAAGTACGACGTTCTTCTGAAGGCGTGCGGCTATCGATGGATGCAATACGGACCCCATGTGAGCGGTAACAATCGCAGATATGCAAACTATGTGCACGGTTCACAGCATAAATGATTCCTTTCTTTCCCAACGCAAACGTACGGTAGGAATCATACAACTGGTCTATTGCTTCAGCGCAATCCAATATGGTGCCCATCTCCTTCAACGAATAATCGCCGTCTGCCCCACGCTTCGACAGGCTATCCACACGATGCTGCGCCGTACTGTCCGGAAGAATGGAAAGATAATCGAACAGAGCCAGACGCCCCTCCTCTATGAAACGGGAAACAGAATGGGAAGTCAGTAACTTGTCGAACAAAGCAGTAAAGCCTCCACGATTCAAACGACAAGGAGTAGCCGTCAAACCCAACTTATAAGCATCCGGGAGAAGCTCCCAAAGCCGGACATAACTCCTGGCCGGAGCGTGATGTGCCTCGTCAATCACCAACAATCCAGGCTTTTGCAATCCCAGCCCCTGAATAGCATCATTTTCAACTTTCAATTTCTTAGATATATGATTCTGCCTCAGATTTACCGTATTGTTCCCGGCAGCATCATTTTCAACTTTCAATTTTCCATTTTCAATTAAAGAAGTCTCTTCATCACTTTCAACTTTCAACTCTCCATTTTCAATTAAAGAAGACTCTCCACTCTCAACTTTCAACTTAAGCAAAGCGTTTAAAGTCTGAATGGAAACCACCTGTACAAGCGCGCCATTCCTCGGGCTTCCGCTCACAATACGCCCATGAGGTACACCATACTGGAGCAACGTGGAAGCAATCTGTTCCACCAACTCTATTCGGTGAACTACAATCCAAACCGGACGACCATACGAACGGACATAATCCCGCACTACAGACACCAACAAGTGGGTTTTACCCGTTCCCGTAGGCATCTGGCACATCACCGAACGCACGTCCGACCATGCCTCGTACAGGGAACTTTTCATTTCGCGCTGGTAATCGAAAAGCCCCGCATCATCACGATGTTTCATTGATTATCTGTTCTGAAAAGATTTGCCCGAAGGCTTTCACTACAGATTACTAAGAAAAGAAAGCTTACATTATTGTTTTAAAAGTCCCTTGAAATAAGCTTCATGTTTATCCACTAACTTCTCCCAAGAATATTCCTGACTAATTTCTTCTAAATTATTTGTAATGAATGCCTTTTTTTGATTCTTTGAATAAGAATCAATGTTATCTAGTAATGCTGTTACTGTCCGTGAATCTTCATAGTATAAAGCGTTTTCTTTCAACACCGCACGATTAAAGATATTGTCATGAGCTAAAATAAAACATCCCGAAGCCATTGCTTCCAGCAAAGAAGGGTTAGTTCCCCCCACACTATGTCCATGGAAATAAGTAAATGAGAAATGACGGATAGAATTTAACTTCTTGAAATCATAAATTCCCCCTACAAACCTCACACCAGATTCCTTACCATATTCCGCTACCAGTTCCTTACCATACGACGTGTTGGTCTTACCAACTACCACTAACGGTCGCCGTCTATTCTCCTTCGATGCCAAATACCCCTCAATAACCATTGATATATTATTCTCCGGTTCCAATCTCGCCACAAGTAAATAATAACCATTCGACTCTAATCCGAACTCTTTCAGTACCTCCACGTCGTAATCATCATGAATATCTGCCCCATACGCCAGGAACTTGCTCTCCTTACCATACTTTTCTTTATAATAGTCCTGAATACCCATATTGTCAGCTATTAAATAATGACTGTGTTTCACTGCCATACGTTCCTCCCAAAAAACAAACGTCCTCACCCATTTATTAAATTTAGTACGTTTGTATTCCAGCCCATCCATATTTGTAGTAAAGATTGGATATTTAATATTTTTTACATTGAACCATAGATATGCAGGGATAATACTTGTATAACCAGCCTCATATATAATGTCAAAATTTTCCTTCTTCAACGCATCCCTTAACGAAAGGAAATCATAAAAGAAACTACCGACCGAACTTCCCATCCACATTTCCGGACTATAGATATGTTTGATGCGAACTCCCTTATAATTATCTCCCTTATAAGGATGGAAATGAGGTGAATACACCGTAACCTCATGGCCACGTTTCACCAAGCCTACCGAAATATATTCGGCAAACTGCTCAAAGCCTCCGTAGTAGTTTGGTATACCACGGACGCTTACAAAAGCGATTTTCATGTGATTATAAAATTATACTTTTAAGACAATATTGTTTCTTAATGAAACCTTTTATATCAGGAATGAAAAGCAAACCACGCCTGGTTCATCTTTCAACAAACTCCTCCAATAAGGTTTCCCTAAATCAAAGACGACTTTTATTTCTACATTCCTATTCACAGATATTTAAAAAACGACAAATCATAAGATGTAGAGATTATCAGAATCTTACGGATTCAAGTTAACTCAGCACAGAGAGAAAATACAAACAGCTGTACCGCTGACTAAGACAATGCATTCAGTAACTATTATTTATAGAATATATCCACCACATCTTTCGCATGCAGTTTCATTTCATGCATCCACGGAGTGTTCACTATTTTTTGATTGTAATCAGATAACATCGTTTTATCCTCAATCAATCGGAACAGTATCCGCAACAAATCTTCTTTTGTTGAGAATACAAAACGATTATCATATTCCCTAACAACGTCTTTAGCACCAACCCTATCAGAGACTAAAGTTGGTACACCAAACGAAAGAGCCTCTATTGTCACAAGACTAAAAGTTTCATACCAAATTGAAGGAACTACAAGCAAATCCATCGAATGATAAACATCCGGTAATATTTTGTTGTCGAACTTCCCTTTGTAGAATATCGGCAACTCTCTGTGCTTACCAAACTTTCCACCCCAAACACTGAGTTCCCACTTCGTTGTATCAAGAACTCTCAGTATCTCTATCAGCATTGGCAATCCCTTATACGGAGCATCACTACCAATAAACCCTACATGTAAAATATCATTATCGAAAGAATGCAATTTTCTTCTGTCTTTTATACCATTATGAGTTATTGGTACAACAATGCCATGCATTTCAGGCAGAAAACACCTGTATACTTTCCATGCACACTCACTATTACAATGAAACATATCCACCATTGCAAAACATTGTCGATAATATTCTAAAATCTTTCTATACATAAGTATGTTCCCAATTAATATATTCGACGTAATATATTCTTAAAAAACAAAAGCAATTTACTATTTCTCAATCGTAAAAAGAATAAGCCCTTTGATTTTGTATTACATAATAAGCAACGCTCAGATGAAGCCCCGTCACACAAATACCCTTTATCGTTTATAAAGTTCACCTTAAGGCATAAGCCGAAATAGTCATGCGTTGTATATACTATTTTCAATCCACATTCCTTGGCTATTTCTATTATTCTTTTAGGCAATCCCATAAGAGTATGAATATGTAGCACTTCAGGTTGTATCTTATTAACAAACATCCTAAAATCATCTTCATCTACCACGCAATCATCTATGAAAGCATCATTCTTTGATAGACCATAGAGTAAAGGTACAGGTAGAGGATTACGAAGTTCATACACAATTATTCCATCTATATTTTTAACTTTCACTATTTTTGTTTTCCTACAGAACAGTCTCATATCCCCAGGATAAAGAGCCGTCACGTTATGTCCAAGCTCTATTTGGGCAACCATTAAATCATGTGCGTATTTCGTTAATCCTCCACTACGATATGGAGAAAAACCTAACGTATAATGTAATACTCTCATCCTGTTATTATTGTTAATGATTACCTATCGACTGATATTGCATAACCAATTCTTCCATTGTCACCATTAAGTTATAATGATTCAGAATAGACTCTTTCAACTGAGGCTGAAATGTATTCCCATCAAGAAAATATCTCACCCCCTTACCTATTTCATCTATGCTGTACGGATTTACTTTTTTTGCTAAATTACTATAATATTCCTGCGGACCTCCAAAGTTAGTAATCACAATATCCGCACCATTCACTGCTGCTTCCAACGCTACGAGACCGACCCCTTCATTCGTACTAGGCAATGCAAAGACCTTGGCAGCCCGATAGTTTCTCACTTTTTCTTCCTCTGAAAGGAAACCAATATATTCGGCCTTATTTGAGCAGGCAAGCCACCTGTCTATTTTTACCTCTTCCTGATAACTTCTTATCTTGCCGGCTATCTTTAACGGAAAATCGTATGCCGCAGACGCTTCTATCAAACGTTTCACATTTTTCCTCTTATCCGCCAAGAAACTCATGTGGAAACAATAATTCTCCCGTTCGGCATTATGCTCTATCGGATAAGCAATATCACCAAACGACAAAGGCAACACCTTTACCTGCCATTCTTCAAAACCAAACGACTCTATCATGTATGAACGTTCAAATTCAGAGCGGACAGATACCATTTTTATTTTATCGCGTAACGACCGCAAACAATAATATTTATTATGGAGACGCAGTTTCTCATTTCCCCAATAAGACAGCATTTTAATTGCACCACGACTATAAGTGGTATCAAGAATGGGAGAAACAACTATTTTAGGATTCAACGGATAAATCCAATCAATATACTCAGCCATGAATTCCGAGAATACAAAAAGGTGTATCACGTCATAAGAGGCCCAATCATAGAATTTGCATTGGCTGATAAACTCAACATCATGTCCTAAATCCGTCAATCCCTTATTCCATGACATCATTTGAGACAACACACCATCGGAAGACGATATGACCGGTTTGGTTATAAGAAAGGCTATTCTCATTGTATATAAATCTTTTAGAACAATAAGTTGTATCTTTATTTATTTAACTCCTCTTATAGTATTTACTATAATAGTTTAGCATAAGGCAAACCACAGCGGAAAACCAAAATATCTGCATATTGAAACCATGAAATACATTCAATACGCACCATACAAGTATCAGAAATTTTAAATTCCACTGCATGTCCATTCCTTTCCAATTCTTTTTTCCAAATATCAGTCAATATCTTTATCCACATATCAACGGTATTGTTGGAGTTATCTTAATGTATACCATTTTCATTTTTATGAACTTTAAGACTTAAATTACTCTTTGCGAAGAAATACCAATTAGTGAATATTAGAATCATATAAATCCATGTAACATAATGATTAAAAGGTACTATTGTAAATAACAAGAGATACAAAATAAAATCGAATTTATACTTCGAATAAGAAAGTTTATATATATAAATAAACATCGGTATAGTAGAGATTAATCCATAATCATATAAAAAATTGATGACACCACCAACACCTTGATCATCGTCTGGCAAATACCCTAAAATACCTATCGTTAAATAAGTTTTTCCATAATCACATCCATATCCTACCCATGTATTAATGTCAAATAAATTAAAATCACGAAAATACAATATATAAGGAGCAATACGGGCAGAAGAACTTGCATCAATATTATATAAATAGTTAACATCAAAAGTCATAATAGCCGGTAACAAAATAGATATTCTATTCAATAGATTATCGTTTATAAAAAAAACAGCAACCATTCCAACAATGAATAGAAAAATAAGACACCTAAAAATATATTTCTTTTCTATCATATACATGAGAAAAACTAATACGGCAAAGATTGCAGCTAAACTGCCACTAGTGAATTGGATATAAAAATATGAAATCCATTGAAACTTCTCATTTTTATAATCTTGTAGTATATTATATTTTCTACCAATTCGAAGTTCTCGTATCTTAACTAATGAAAACATTATGACAGTTACTATCAAACTTGTGTTGGAGGGTTCTATTGATAAAGAATTCAACTTAAATCTATTTTCAGAAAATTCCCAACATTGATTAAATACTGGAATATGCGCTATCACTGATAGTTGTTGCGTTACAAGAACTATCGCATACGCTTTTATGATAAATGACAATAACTTGAAATAATCTTCTAATGAAAAGAACCTTTTATTTAGCACCTTTATATAGTATAAATATGTAGAGATAAACATTAATGAGTAGGCTACTGTATTTAATCTAAACTCATGTGCATGCCAAACATACGTCATTAAGATATTTAAGGCTGTTATATAGATTAGATATTCCCCTTTTTGTATCACCTTAAAAAATTTGAATAGTAATAAAAAAGGAGAGACATACATTATGGCTAACATTGGTACATATTGTGTCTTATCATTCACAAAGAAATATAAAATCACACTATATACGATTATAATATAGTATATTACGCATCTTTCAAATTTCATTATTTAATGTTTTTAATAAAAGCTGTTACTTTACACTACTTTTAATACATTTTATTTTATAAATAGACAAACTTTGGATAAGAGAATATTATAGTATCTTTTGGCATAAGCCTTTTGAGGCATTACAATTCAACTTATTCTTTACTCCATTATTTTACACATATCCATTGCCGCCCCTATGGCTGCATCCATATTGTAATATTCCCAGTCAGCAAAACGACCTGTCATATATAAGTTGCACCTTGCCATATCCTCTTTTAGAGATTTTATCATTGAACGAGTCTCACGGTCTTGTATAGGATAAGTATATCGGTTGTAGCAATGAGCAAGATACTTGGGGTGCAAGGGTATACGTGTCAGATTATCCTTTATCTCCTCTTCTGAAGTTTCGTCTGTAAATTCTATCGTACCCGTCATCTTACCCGGTGCGTTATTACTTGGGGAAAAATTGCCTGTACAAATTATCCGGTGAGATTCATGCTGTCTGCTCGGCATGTATATCCAGCTATATGGATTTTTATCTATCTCGCAAAATACGCTTGTTGTTCCGTGACTCTCCAAAGCATCTATCTTACTGTCGTATGCACTGAAGTCAACCCCTTCAAGCATAGGAAGCAAAGTCTTTATGTTCCCACAGAACACCACTTTTTCATACTCCTCACCACAAACTGTCCAGTTCTTCTTTTTCACATTGTAAATTACCCCCCCCCTCTTGAAATTGCATTGAATATTCATGTCCTTTGCAAGCGTATCGACAATAAACTGCGAACCACCCTGCTTCTCATACCAAAATGTACTGTGAACAAACTTTCTCTCCTCCACCTTTTTGATATTGTTGAATATGATTTCCTCTATCGTCGGCATTGGTAATTTGCCCTCCAGCCACGAAATGGGCACACGCGATAAATCCCTACGCCACACCTTTTCATTGTAAGGACGGAAATAAGCTTCATAGAGTGTCTTTCCAAATTTCTCCAGCAAAAACTGTTCGAAGTTATTTATCTGAACCAACGGATAATCATAAGCGCCATTCCGTTGTCTGCTTTTTATCCATAACAAATCATCGATAAACGATTTTAGCATATCCTCCTCTAAAAGGTACGCATGATTCTCTATCGGATATGGAATCTGCTTGCCATCTTCCATGAATACAACCGAGTTACGCTCCGCTTTGGAAAAATCGTTATCCTGATGAAAGAAACTCCAAAACCAATCCATTACATCCTTCCGTTTGGTATTGAATACGTGGCCACCGCAAAGGTGATAAAGACTACCTTGTACACGTTTACACCGTATCAGACCTCCGGGTTGCGAGTCCTTCTCATAAATAACCACTTCATGACGGTCTTTCAACAAATGTGCCATAGACAGTCCGGATATACCGGCACCTATTATTGCTATTTTTTCCATTATTCTAAAGATAAAATATCCATTAGTTGTTTGGCTACTACTGTTGTCTTATGCTTGTCGAGGTAAGCCGAATACCTCTCTCTATCCACATCATGAGTTAACGCATAATCCAATTTGTTCTCAAAATCCTCGTAGCCGTTATCGACGAGTATTGACATTCGTTCCATTTCGTAATACTCCGTATCGGCATTTTTTTTGTATCTGGACAGCACATGACATCCGCATGCTATCATCTCCAAGAACCTTGGCGTCACCTGATTCAATCCATTCGTCCGTTTCTCTCCACCATCCATTCCCGGAGTGGAATAAAAACTGACTTTCGCTTTGCGCAACATCTCAAGGTATGTCGTCCGGTCATCGGGAAAATCAATCGTTTCACCCCGGTTATCAACATACACCAATTTGCCATCACGTTCTTCCCTGATTATAAACTTAAACGAATCGTGTGTCGAGGCATATCTTTTCAACCACTGTGCAAACACCGGATTTTGCCGCCCCATAACAATCACATCAAATTCTTTCTCTATCGTTTTATTTGTTATATACGAATCGGGTAAGGACAACGGAAGATGGACATGGCGAATAGGAATATTCCATTGGGTAAGCCTTTCATCGACCTCTTTACTGCTAACAAGGATAAGCTTGTTATGCGAATGCGCTTTCACAAATTGCCCAATTTGCATATCACTCAGGTAATAATCTATTATCCATGGAATAATATGTTCGTTATTGAAAGTATCTCCATGAGTAGCAGCCACAAGTTCAAACCTTATACATTTACAATGGTATGATACCGGAATTGAATGAAAAGGAGTCCTTCGCATTATCTTATTGAATATGTTCTGAATAGACGATTCGCACACAATGGACGTTTTTAGTACCCTAGAGATTATATCCTCCCATTCATACACAATCTGCATTGCAAAATGCGTCTGATAGTCTCTTTCCGAAATAATACATAGATTATACATGTTTTGTGTTGCAGTTTATTTTATTTTGTGAATAATATTGGTGGCGATTACCCATATTTTCTTTATTCCATAGGGTAATCTATACAAAAAAGACTTGTAATCGATTAAATACAATAGCAACATCCAATGTCCCAAAAGCCCATAGTATCTGATGATACTTCCTTTAGGCCACATTGTACTTCGGGGACTTTTATTGTATCTGAAAAATAAGAATGTTTCTTTTAAAGACATTCGACCTATAATTGGCTTTGCCTTATTTTTAGAATCTATAATCCAGAAATTATCAAACACCTTTAAATATTGGGGTGATGGCATCTTAAAGAAATTCTCATTTTGCCATATTGATAATGAAAGAACTTGCCTATTATTAGTAATAACAGGTAAATCTTTCACATACATTTCCGCAAAGGTCAAGCATGCTTCTAAATTTGAATGTTCAACATTACTTTCATTCGTATCCCACTTCAGATTCTCAAATACAGGACCCCATTTATTGTCATCATAGGCATAGCCAATCGTTTTATTCTGAGAATTCGCCGCATAGAAAGATTCAATCACTTCCATTTGCTTTTGAAAGCCATCATAACTTCCACAGACAGGAACCGCACAATAATAAGGACCCGTTTCATTTATGGAAGCCGATTTTTTTGTATTGGAAAGATAATAGCCAAATATAGTATTAAAACCATTTCTTGATAAGAGCCGATTCAATAAAGCCTGCGATTTTCTGGTACCTGATAAATCAACAAACGACACGTATTCTTGATGTGTAGCAAATCCTTCTTGATATAAATAACCTAATAAGGCCTGTCTCATTTCCACCGCCCTTCTGTGTACTTCTTTTCTAAAAAAGCTGTTTTTTTCGAACAAGTCATCAAGTAATATTCGTTTTTTTTCTTCGCTGATATTCTTCTCATAATAAACAGAGTCCAGTTCTAAAATATCAGAAAGCCCAAAGGTTTCCAATATTGAAATCACGCTACGAGAATGATTATCCAATGGCATAATATCCAATAATTCAAAACAGGAACATTCTTCTAGCGATGAAAGATATATGGGAGTTCTACTGATATAGAGATATTTTAATTCTATATCCATATTGAGCTGTTTTATCAGATATTTTGATATCTTATAAAGAACAAAACTGTCACGGGAAAAGAAATACAGTTTTTTTGTTTTTCTTTTAATTGCATGAAATAAAACTTCTGCACAAAAAGAAACGAATAATGGAGCTATAAGATTACTTTCAAATCGGCACAACCTATCATCTCCTAATAATAATCTACTTGCTTTTTGACAGCCTATATAATTATTAATAAGTATCTCAGATGTTGATGTAATAAACTTAGCTGCCGATTTTTCAAACATGGTATAAGCATAATTCACATAATGGCATATTCCTCCCATTTTGATGACATTCATACAATCCGAATGGTTATTATCTCCCCAATGATGCCATTCTGTTTGTTTTAGATTACATCCTATAATATTTTCTATCTTAGTATATAAATGTCCTGTACTTTTCTTTGCGTTTTCTTCAGAGGATATTAATAAAAAATCATTTTTTCGATAATAATTATATTTACTTAAAATCCCTTTTATGAACGATTTAGGTAAATACATATCCGATATAAACCCAATTTTAGGTATCGGACTTTCATTCCTTACCCGTTCTATCAAATCCATCATCTTTGCAACAGGATATAGATGATTCCATTCCAAGTCCATCTCCATTTCCATAATTTTATCGTTATCAAAACGACACAATAAGCCCCAGTTACATTCTTTATATATCTCGCGGATTGTTACTTCTTCCTTTTTTGTTTTTACTAGAGCCTGCTGCTCAGCCAAAATCCGAATCTTTATAAATTCATTGACATTTACATCTGAAGGTTCATTTAATACACCATAGGCCAATAAAGCAAATATATTGTTTGGATGATTACAACTTCGAACCAGCAATGTGTCAAAAACATCAAATGTGTATATTTTCATAATCTATTATTATCCTTACCAATAACAACCATCTTCCACTAAATTTTTAAGTGGTGGCCGTTCTGTTTCATTCGGTCTTATCCAACTATCTTTGATATATTTTTTATATTGAGGTTCACTTTCCTGCCAACGTTTACCATAAACCCCAAATAGCATTTGTGTCATGCTTGCCAAATGAATTCCAATCTTCCTCATTCTTCATTATAAATCTTTTATACGTCTAGCAGGAGAACCAGCATACAATCCATTGGCATTCGTATCGTGTAGCACTAAACTATTCGCAGCAATAATGCATCCCTGAGCAATAGTGACACCAGGCATAATCGTGACATTAGCACCTATCCAGCAACCATCACCCACAATAATAGCTTTAGAGTACCCTTCACCAGAACGTTTACTAGCATTTCCAACCTTATGAGACGAATTGATAAAAGTACAACCAAATGCCACAGCCACATGATTTCCTATTATTATATCATCTCCTAAGTCTAAAAAGCACCTATAGTTTATGAAAGATCCTTCACCTAAGATAAGTTTGCCTTTATCCTTACTTCCTATTCCACAAAAACATTGAGCATGAATCATGGCGGGTTTTCCAATTTTATATCCTAGCATTCTATAAAGTGCAAGCCGCAACATGGGGGGGTAAAAATACTTGAAGCTATTCCATTTAAAAGCAGGTTTCGTACATAGTACGAAATCTTATTCATGAGATTTTTAAATTTTGTCATTTTTACTATTTATAAATAATTTCAATACATCTATTCATATCCGAGCTTCTGATTTAAATATTAAATCAGTCAGTTTTTATATATAAGTTTTTCCGCATATTCCCGAATGATGGCAGCAGAACCATCGGTAGAGGCATCATCGTGTACGATAGCCTCAAACCGGAAATTTGTTTTCTGCATGACAAAACCGTTCAGGCAATCGCGCAAATAGCGTTCATGATTATAAACTGTACAACGTATGCTGACCATTAATGGTCTGGTATCTTCTGTTTGCATATTTTTTATTACTATATAATTATTTTTACATCCTATTCATCCGCTTCATCATAGGTTGTTCTATCCACTCTCGGCGGAAGTAGTCAATGGTGGTACCTACTCCAAAAACTACTATTGGAGTAAGCACGGAGACAATTACCATCAAAAATATGGGCTGAGTGTAAAGCTCCGGCATCCCTACCACATCTTGCCACAACCAACGGCGCATAGCATCGCTACTGGCATGTATCAGTAATACAGCAAAAGTTCCCGCAGACATCGTATTAATCATCTTGGAATGAAACTTAGGAGCATTTTTCGCTACAAGGAATGCCGAAAGGCCAACAACAAGAGCCAATAGCTTATTACTGTCTGAAACAAACCAATAGGCTAGTTGCGATGCATGAGACTGTAGTTTAGTTACCAAAAAAAGAGGTAATTTACAGAAATCTGTCAATACCCCTGCATGCCCCAAGCACCAAATTACTACGAGAACAGACACCACAGACGCCACGACACTACCGGCAAAAACAAGCAGGGAGACACGACGACTCTCCGTCCATCGGTTAGGATAAAGGCGTATGTAGGCTGCTATGAAATAGAGAGTCATATACCAGAATGGTTCGTTCATCGACATTGCATTTAGAAATGTGCTAGCTACGGTGAAATAGAGTAACAACCCACAAAGCATCAAGGCATGCTGTCGTTTGTTAAGTGCTCCTATCAGGGCATTGTATATGGGTACAAACAAATAAAAAGCAAGGAACGAAGCCGAAAAGCCGTTGTTAACGGCACGCAATGGTCCAAACAATGCTTGGGCCAGACTTTTAAATGTCAGTGGCTCATATCCGCTTAAAGCGAAGAGAACCATAATGAAAAATTTATAAAAATAAATCTCTACAAGTAGTTTCAAGTATCGTTGCCATGTCAGCCGTCCTTTACAAAGGAAATATCCGCTGATGAGAATAAACGAGTTGATAGCTGTTTTGCCCCACATTCCCCATACCATCAAGAAGTAAGTATGGGACGTAGGATGGGAGAAATCCATGCAGTCTATTACCGTACTGTTTACTACCATGTGATGGGCTATGATTACCAACATCGCAAAAATACGGAGTAACTCAAGATTACTTTCACGAAGCGGTTTACCCCCCCCCACGATATTTAATTCATTGATTTTCATTGTTTTATTTTTCATTCTTACTAATTTTTATTTCTTTTTCATCCCTTCCCGAACCTCCTTAACACTTGTCTGCTTAGCCCATCGCGCCTCCGGAAGAATTTGATTCTCTCCTCCATAGATATTGAAGTGCTGAGTATCGCAGTTGTTAGGCATTAGGGTACGAATGGAATGTTGCAATATTTCATTATTTCCCCGGTAGATGTAAAGCAGGTAACCGCGAATGGTCACTATCTGTTCCTCCGGACTTTTTTGCAAGTAATCAATCGTATCGTTAATGATTTGGGCAAAGGCTTCGTCATTGGATGTCTCACCTCGCAACTGCTTACTCAGACGCTCATTCTCTTGTTTCAAAATATCCATCTGCTCCTGCAATTCCTTGGCCAAAAACATTATCTCCTCTTTAGTAATAGGTTTGGGCAATGCCCGACCAACTAACATAAACCCTATAGAGACATTAAAAAACTCCATTATCAGCAAAAAAACAGGATTCTCTATAATATGCTTATCGGGACTACCGTCAAAAAACATTTGATATAGTATGTATCCTATTCCGATGCTGGTCATCACATAGAGAAAAAAATCATAGATATACAATATTCGTGCATTACTCTTCTCTTTCGCCACTCTTTCCATAGCCCAATTACTTTATCTCCTCTCCCAATACATATTTACGTATAGAACGACGAATATTCTTTATCGTTTTGCCCTCATCGAACGTGAATAATGGAATAAGCGCCTGAATGAAATCATCGCTCTTGACCAATGTCCTGGAATCGGAAAAATCGGCCAGTTCATTGCTGTAAAGGTCCACTAGGACAGTTCTGCAGAGCGTTACCACATCGGAACACTGGGTAATACGTTGTATGTAATTCATGCGTTCTGCCCTATCGTGCACATAAGGGTCGAGCGGTGTCGCCTCGTTGTTCTTACCTTCGGAGCCAAAAATATATTGTATGGCTACTTTGGCGTCCGGCACATTCTGCAGCGTACCACCATATTGATAAATTTTACATTCAGACATGAAATTAAAAAGTTTTTTAAAGAATTTATAAAAGGGAGTATGTTACCAGACTCCAATAATTTGTTTTTTCACCCACCATTGACCCACCATTAACCTACCATTAACCTCTATTTCGCAAGCAAATAAAGTTCTATAGCTTTGCCCGCAACATTTAAAATAGAATAATGATGAAATCAAACAGCACTCATTTACCTAGTCTTTTTAAAGGCTTTTTCACTAAACAGTCGGTCGTTATAGAGTGGTCGGCGGTGTACGATTATCTTACCAGTGGCGAACTGCAAGAACTCACTGAACAATATCGTACCACCCACGAATGGCGATACAAATCCGCACTACTTAGTATTACCCCTGCCTGCAGCCTGAACGGCACAGGAAAAGAGGCTTCCGATATTCTTGGACTAACCGGCATAGGCATGGCCGACTTCGACCATCTGCTTCCCAAACGGATAGAAGGCGCGCGCAAAGCTGTAAACGCCGACCCACACACATTCCTTTCTTACTCCACTGCATCCAGCGAAGGATTACGGGTTCTTTTCCGCTACCGCGACGGTATACCTTATGATGAAGCGTTCCTTATAGGGAACTGTTACTACGCCGACCTTATCGGACATGAGTTTGACGAGAAATGCGTCAACGTAAACCGCCTCTCCGCCCTGTGCCACGACCCGTTGGCGTTCTTCAACGAGGAAGCCGTTCCGTTCTCCGCGCCGGGCGAATACGCTGAAAGCGAGTTCTGTACATCCCCATCGCAGGGAATAGCCGACAGGGTTCCCGGTAATGCCCTCGACAGCGCTACACCGCAAACAAACAACATGCCACGCTCCTCAAACAGTAAACATTCTTCGCAACGCAATGCAGGCGGTTTACCGTCCGACATCCCTTTCCGTAACGAGTCTTTTTCGCTTACCGACTACGCCGCCAAAGTGGTGGAGAAACACGGTGACTACTACACGCAGGGCAACCGCAACCAATACTTGATGAAGTGCCTAATGATGATGAATAAGCTGGGCGTATCGCAATATGAAGCGGAACAATGGGCCCTCTCCCACGACTTGGGCGAAACGGAAACACGCCGCATCGTCCGCTCCTGCTACCATCACGCTGCCGAACATGGCATTTACGAGCCGCCACGAATTGCTTTCCCTACTCCCTTCACCGCCAAAAGTTGCAAAGTTGCGCAAGTTGCAGACGGTTTGGGTTCCACACACACGTGCGTGCGTGAGGACGAGGAAAAAATCACTCTCCCCAATCCGCCTCTGTTACCCCGTTACCAATGGCCCCGTTTCCTCCAGCAGATAGTAGACTGCGGTGAAACCAACGCTCAACGGGATGCACTACTACTGGGCGCGCTCACCGTCCTCGGAGCGTCACTCAACCGACTGGTACGCTCTCTCTACGGACGCAAATATATCTATCCCTGCTTGCAAACGTTCGTGGTAGCCCCTCCGGCCAGCGGAAAGGGAGCCCTCACATGGGTACGCAAGCTGGTTGAGCCTATACACGGACGAATGATGGACGAGTATCATCGGGCAATGGAGCTCTACAAACAGGAAAAATTAGCTTTCGAACAGGCGGGACGCAACAAAACGGAAATAAATATGCCGGAGCTACCGCCCATGAAAATGTTCCTTATCGCCGGCAACAACTCCGCTACCGGTATGTTGGAAAACCTGATGGATGCCGGAGGCGTGGGACTGATGTGCGAAAGCGAGGCCGACACCGTGAGCACCGCTATCGGGACCGACTACGGACACTGGAGCGACACCCTGCGCAAGGCTTTCGACCACGACCGTCTCTCCTTCAACCGCCGTACCAACCATGAATATCGGGAAATTTCCCAAACCTATCTCAGCGTGTTACTTTCCGGTACGCCTGCACAGGTGAAACCTTTGATTCCCTCGGCGGAAAACGGACTTTTCAGCCGGCAGATTTTCTACTCCATGCCCGCCACCTCCGGATGGGTCAACCAATTCGGCAGCAGAGAGGCGTACGACAACCTCGACCATTGTTTCGAAACCTGGGGAAAGGAATGGGAGCAGCGCCTGAAGGAACTTGCTCCGTGCGTAAGTGTCCTGCATTTCGAACTGAGCTACACGCAGCAACTCCGTTTCAATAACACCTTTGCCCACCTGTTCGATACGGCATGCCTTACAATGAACGGAACGATGAAGAGTTCCGTTGCCCGGTTGGCTGTCAATATTCTCCGTCTGATGTCCATCGTGGCTTTTCTGCGCACCGTGGAGAAAAAGCAGGAATTCCTTCCGTCGGAAGATATTCCCGCAGAGAACATTACCGACAAAACGGCCTCCCGCTTCATTTCACGCATCACGGAAGAAGACTTTGATGCCGTACTGTCCCTGGCACAACCGCTCTACCTGCACGCCGCCTACGTATTGGCACTGCTGCCGGAGGTAGAGGTGGCGCCACAGAAAGTGAAGATTACCGACGCCCTGCTGGCACAGTTAGGACAAGAGTTCACCACCGAGCAGGCACGCGATGCGGCGAGCACTATGGGAATATGTGCCGGCACCCTCAAATCGCACCTCCACAGGCTTGTCAAGGAAGGGGTGCTTCAGCGTATGGAAAGGGGATGTTACCGCATCTCGCAAACAAGTGTGAGCACTGAAAAAGAGCCATGCAAGGATGCCTGAATAATTTTCTCCCTCGCGCACGTGTGTGTGGGACAAAAACCGTCCGCAACTTCCACAACTTTGCAACTTTTAGTCAAAAACCTTATCACGATGTACTTTCAGAAGATTAAGCGGTCGACAGCTATCTCTCTTTTTGCAACTTTTAAAAACTGTATGTATGAATGAATCCGAATTTCACATCCGCCCGTACTCCAAAAAGGAATTGGCGGAATTTTATTTCCCCGGCAGAAGCCGAAGCGCCACCGCCGTCACCAACTTCCGCAACCTCATGCTCCGCAACGAAACCATGATGCGCGAGCTCCGGGAGGCCGGCTACCGTCCCCGCCAGAGAATCTTCACATCAAAGCTGATAAAAATTATCGTTTATCATCTCGGAGAACCGTAAGTGAAGCATTACCCCACAGGTTTGCGCAATGTGTTTCCGCAAGCCTGTGGAATACCTGTTCCACAGGCTTACGGAACAACCCTCCACAAGTCTACGGAATAAAAGTCCCCAAAAATCTGCTTTCGCACAACGAAACGCAACGTCGCACAACGCTACACAAAACATCTTTTTCGCACTGAGTACTTTTGTTGCCGGAAGAGATACAGTGGAAAAGCCATCCGGAAGGCCATCCGTCCTCTCCTCCGAAGATACAGAGTATTAAAACTTTTAAAAAATCAAAAACAGTATGGCACAGCCTTATTATTCACGCAAAACCGACCTCCGTATCGGTACACGCAAGGGAGAAACAGTTTACAGCGCCCAAGCCTATTATTACGGAACCATTACCACCAAACAGGTAGCCACACAGATAGCACAGGAATCAGCCCTGACGCAAGCCGATGTTATCGGAGTTATCGAACGAATTTCTTATTTCTGCCAAACCCACATGGCGCTCGGTTACAAAGTAAAGCTCGACGGCATGGGAGTGTTCTACAACGAGCTACTTACCACAGGCACCGTAGCTAAAGCCGACGATGTGAGTGCCAAGCTCATCCGGAGTGTACGTCCCGCATTCTCTCCGGAGCACACCGTTCTTAACGGCTCTTTCCGCTACGCCCTCTTGCCGGAGAAAACCGAATTAGTAAAAATCGATTTCAACGGTGGTATTCCTTCTACAGGAGACCCATCCGATGATGAAAACGGCGAAGGCGGCTCCGGTGAAGGCGGAGGTGAAAGCGGTGGCGGAGGAGGTATCGAAGGAATCTAAGCAAATTCAGCGTGTACCGGCTTTGTAAAATCAAAGCTAAACTCCAATTATTAACATCCTAAATCAAAAAATAGTATGTGTGATTCAAAAAAATTCTCATGGGCGAAAATATTGCATGCCGTCATTCAGGCACTGATAGCTGCCCTCACGGCATTGGGCGTATCAAGTTGTTGCCAATGAGTCGTATCTAACTTTAAACATTCATCTTCATGATTTCAGAAACATTTCCTATGACTGTCGGCGAGGAAGAGGTACTCAATGAACATCACCTCCTGACCAAAGTAGAAAGCGGATTAATGATGAACGGAGCGGACTCAGTCCGCTTCCTCATCGTCCACTGCTCCGCCACACGAGTAGATTGCGACTACACAGTGAAACAGCTGCTCCACGACCACAAAGCACGAGGATTCCGTACTATCGGTTACCATTTCTACATTCGTAAAAGTGGTGAAATGAGCCAACACCGTCGCTTGTTGGAAGTGGGAGCCCATGTCCGCGGCTACAATCGCTGCTCCATCGGTGTTTGCTACGAAGGCGGATTAAATGCCAGCGGAATACCGACCGATACCCGAACACCCAAACAAAGAACATCTTTGCGTGATTTACTTACCAAGCTACACATTTTGTTTCCACAGGCTCTCGTTCTCGGTCATCGGGATTTGCCCGGCGTAAAGAAAGAGTGTCCCTGTTTTCATGTAGCAAGCGAATATCCTTTTTAGTTAAACTTTTCTCCCTTTACACAGCCCGATACTTCTTGCAAGTGTCGAGCTGTATACTTCATCCATCAAAATATTACTTTCTAACATTTAATTCTGAAATCAACTTAAATTCTATTTCCTCTTCCGTATATTGTTTAATGTTGAAACTATCCAAGGATGTTGTTATCTTTGAATAATCAGGGAGATTCCTCTTTACCGCCGTACAGGCACCCACAATACATTTTTTACCTACAACCGTATCATCAAATAACGTGGCATTCAACCCGATGAACGACTGTTCTCCCACTTTACACCCACCTGCGACAAGAGATTTTGCGGCGATAAAACAATGGTCGGATATTACACAATTATCAGAAATAATCGCACTTGACTTTATAAAGCAATTTGCTCCAATAGTTGAACAGACATCAATAAATACCAAATCTGATATCCAAGAATTGTCGCCTACTAAGTCTCCCTTCACTATTGCATTTGGAGCAATCAGATTAGCAAACTTGTACCCTTTCTTATACTTTAACTTTCTTCTCATTATTCTTTTACAGGGAGATTATGTTGCTTTAAAAAAGAAAGTTTATCCCAATATCCACGCTGGAATAATATCTTTTCATTTACAACATGGAAAAATCCGCACCCACGTAATCCTAACGGGTCTTTCCACTCTAAGATAGCCCATTGCCCATCTTCAAAAATATTTTCCACAATACAAACCATTTTTGCAGTTGCAAACTCATTTGCAAACATTTCTCTAATAGCCACAACTCCTACAACAGGTTCATTTATAACTTGATGGTTTGTTGCATTATTATCATACAGACTAACAATCATGTCTACATCACCAGCATTAAAAGCGTCTACCCATTTATTTACTACTTCTTTCGGACTTAGCATATATTGTTATCCTCCTTTTTGATTAGAAATACCATTGGTTTTCATCTTGCTATTAACTATCACTACTGACTTTGCAAATTTAATTTATACTGCCTAACGATTTCACTTGCCGCGAAACCAGAGTTTTGAATTTACTAACTGTTTTCAATTTCGTTTCCTATAAAGTAATTTGCTATTTCAAAAGCCTTTATTCGTCTTTTCGCCAAAGTGATTTGTGACTTATATCTCTCTGGATTTTCTTTTGCTTCAAAGGTTATTATTGTTTCCCGTAATTTATGCAATGTTGAATCAATTTGCCTTTTTGCTTCAATTAAATCTTCCTTAGTATATTCCATTATTACCCTCCATAACTTCTGATTGTTGTCGTCTTGGCTATTATATGTCTTTTCTTCCCCAAATGGTATAGGCTTTTATTTTTGTAATACTGTAAAACTTTTTTCTGTAAGGTATTCAAGGGATATTTCTTTTGTGCTTCCTGCTCCGTGTCCTCGCTGCGTTGATCGTTGCATTTCGGATAACGACTTTGCAAAAGGCATGGAAAGTGTACTCGATATGTTCCCGATATTCTTCTGTACAGGTCATGGAAAATCCCCCTTTCCTCCCAAAAGGGCTGTGGCTGGTTAGTAGTTGCTTTTTATGATAGTAAGGGGCGGCAGCACTTTAGGCTGTCGCTCCTTGACTGCCTAACTGCAAAACCGGGCGGGGCTGTCAACGGCGGGCGAAGCCCGTTCATCTTGACCGTTGACTGGCTCGGCCAGGTTTGCTATTTATCCGGCAAACTTGAATTTATTTTAAGCTATCACGTTTTACCTTTTTAAGCCTTACTATCATTACCATAGGAATTTCTTTGTTGTTTTTGAAACATTCTTCATAAAATCCATCAATGACAAATCCAGCTCTAAAACAAAGGTTAA
>ERZ839767.2789-NODE-2789-length-21728-cov-3.757763_pt1 | contig 21728 bp, 24 predicted proteins | sample MGYA00519879_ERZ839767 | MGnify/ENA primary metagenome ERZ839767 (study PRJEB31850, sample SAMEA3708852) | human gut metagenome | biome: human gut; feature: human-associated habitat; material: faeces | place: China | collected 2014 ... | reverse complement strand
CGGTGTGGTCGGTCAAAACAAGGCTGCTGCCCGTGATACCGTTTTGGACGGTGAAGATATCCAGGCCGTCTGCGCCGGGTTCTCCTTTGTCCCCCTTTTCGCCCTTGTCTCCTTTTACGCCCTGGATTCCCTGTTCGCCCTTGTCTCCTTTTACGCCCTGGATTCCCTGCTCGCCTTGTTCCCCTTTTGCGCCCTGGATTCCCTGTTCGCCCTGGATTCCACGATCCCCTTTTTCTCCCCGATCGCCCTTTGCGCCGCGGCTTGGCTTTTGCGTATCAGTCTCTCCAAGATACCAGTTTCCATTTTCTCCGATGTGCGGCGTGATGCCGTTATCGCCGTCCTGTCCATCCTTGCCCGGCGCGCCGGTCTCGCCCTGTGCGCCTTTTTCCCCCTTTTCGCCCTTGGCGCCGGTGTCGCCCTTTTCCGCAAGGCACATCCAATACGCCTTATCGGTCACCGGTATGCCGGTGCATGGCATAAGACACAGGTAGCTGCTGCCGCCAAAGCGTACGGCATCCAACACCTCGTAGGACGAAGTTTCGTCATAGTCCCCTTTCGGGGAGATACCGACCTTTCCCAAAATTGTCGTTGCCATTAAATTTCCACCTCCAAATATTGATTTTTAATCCGAAACTGTACCGTGACATTCGGCGTGGTGTGCATCAAGAGATTGCCGCTGAACGGGTTAATCTCAAAGGTTGCAAACTGCACATCGCCCTTGTCGCCTTTTTCGCCTTTAAATTCGCCGCTTTCAACACGACGGTTTAAATCCGCAATGGCCTCGCCGGTCTCTTCAATCAACCGCCCCAGCACGTCCGACTGATCGGAGGATTCGATCAGCCCATCCTCGACCACCTGCGGCGGCACCCGGATTTCAAACTCCGCGCTGGTCAGCAGCTTGTCGCCGTCTCTGATCTGCACCTCGGCGCGAACCGTACCGGGAACCGCCAGCGTGTTGCCGGACAGGGTAAACGCCGCGCCGCCATCTTCTAAAACCGTGCCGATGGTCTGGGTATAGGTGTTATCCGGCTTTTTGCAGGACAATACCGCCGTGACCGTCTTGGGAATCGTCATCCGCATGCCGCCGTTTGTCAGCGTCACAGCCAGGATTCGCGTTTCGTTGTCAAACTGATGCGCAACGATCCGCTGCCGCACCGTGCCGCACCCCACATCCAGCGTAACCGGTATCGTAACTTGCATAGCTCGTCACCTCCTTAATCGCTGAAATTGTCGATGGTTTCAATCGGCAGCGGCGTGGTAATCTGGTTGATGACCCGTTTTGAGATATGCAGGGCATCCACGCCGGGCGCAGAGCCGTCCCCGGTCACATCCCAGGCAAGGAGCAGCATGCTCCGCTCCGTTTCGGTTAAATCATGATACAGATTGTCAAACACATTCCATTCCGCGCTGTAGCATGCCAAAATATCGTAATCGTATTTTGTGAGCATCCCGGAAAAATCGCGGATATTATGCTTTGGACGTTTGGCAATGGTAAAATTCGTATAACCGTCATGCGATTCACCGGCCGGGTCATATGCGTTAAAGTAGTTGGTTGCCTTGCCGTAGCGGATTTGAACGGGTGGATGGTACTTCCATGTGATGTATGTGCTGATATATGCCTCCGCCGTGCCGTCCTTGACCGGGACGAGAGCCTCATAAAGCCCGCGTGCCGGTGACCACACAAATTCAATCTCCGTGCTGCCGGATGTATAATACGGCGTCCAGTTTAAATACGAACGGCTTGATAAATCAGCCGGGCGCAGACAAAACCGCGTGTACGAGTTGTAATTTGGGAGGGTATTGTCCTCTGTTTTGTACAGTACATTGGTGTCGGTACAGAAGAATCCCGTCCCCGTCCAGCCGCTTGTCCCGATTTTGGTTCCCCTGGGCGTTGCCGCCGTCAGCGTGGGCGGCGTGAGCGAAATTTTTGAAACCGATGCGGCAAGTGTTTCCCGTGCGTCCACTTCTGCTTTTAGTGCCGCATCGATTGCGTCCATATTGGCATTCGCATGCTCCACACTATAAAAATCTGTCTCGTCCGGCTTTTTTAAATTGTAGTTTGTTGTATATTTCATCGTTATCCTCCCAGAACGCTCTCGCGCAAATCTTTATAATTGTATGCTTCTAGCTGTGCGTAGGTATAAGACGCCAGCGTCTCATATTGATTGTATTTAAGGCCGATATCCAGAATCATGTTGCAGGGCAACATTTTTCTGATTAACTTTTCTGCCGCCGCTGCCTGGCTCTTTGCGGTCAATGAAATCAGGATGCGTAATGTATATTTCGATGCATCCAGCGTTACATTGACGCCTTGCACGCCTCCGCACAGCTGCTGCAATTGCTTTTTCAGCGCATTATAGGTATACGGGCGATCACCGGCAAGATACATTTTAATGCGGAACATGCGATCCGCCGTGCTATCGCCCGTTTCGGCCTCAATGTGAAGCATGTTTTCCCAGCGCAAAACGCCCTCTTCATCAAGACTGTCAACAAACGTATTGGCAAGATTCTGCCTGCGCGCCTGTTCCAAAAGGCCAAGTTCTCCGCCTGCCGCCGTCATCAAAACCTTATATTCGTAAATATCCCGCAGAAAATCGGGAAGATATGCAATCAGATTGACGGGAAGATTCATACGGTCACCTCCGAAAGCGTTCCGAGTTTTACGACTGCCGTCTCCGGCGCCTCGTGATTTCCTGCCGTCGCATTGATTACCGCCGTGACGTCTTTGATACCGCCAACACCTAAGATTCTGCTTTCCAGATGAGAAACCCGTACCACGATTTTTTCCTTATCCGGCATCTTCCACGACTGATTCAGCTCTGCCAGATAATCATCAACAACGATCTTTATGTTCCCCTTTACATCGTCCCATGCACTTCCTGTTTCATAAGTGCACGACAGCGCGATATTGACCGTGTCCGCGACAGCTGCCTGAACGGTCACGCTGTGGCCAATCGGCGCGATGCCAATCCCATCGCCGGAAGAATCAGACGGGTCAACGGCCTCCTGTACCGATGTAACAAGCGCATCGGAAGGGACGGCGCAGTCTGAGTTTACAATAACCAATTTCACAGTGCCACCGCCGTTCCATACCGGGTATACCCGGACACCGCCCACGTCCTGAAGCGCAGAGACCTTTTCGATATAGTCTGCCTCATTGCCGCCAAACGCCTGTGACGTAATCCCGGAAAAATATCTCTGCCGAAAGCTCTCGGTGTCCTCTTCATCCTCACCGCCCACCAACACTTCGGTGATTTCCGCAATGGTTAATCCGCCAAGATCGTCCTCGCTGATCGGAACAAGCTGCCCGGTATACCAATTTCCGGCACTGCCGGGGCTCTCACATGCCAGGCGGTAATAGTACAAGGCGCTTTCTTCCTCGTCCTCTATTTTATCTTTTACGGTATAGTTCATGGCGCCGCCGGAAAACCGCTTTCCGATCGGAATCTCAATGTCAAATTTCCCCTTTACCACTGCATAGGTCGCGCCTCTCGGCGCAACGCCGCGCTCAGCCGCTCTCTTTACCAGATAATAACGGCTTGCCGTATCTGCAAATGTCTCATTTAATATTTCACCCATATCCTGATATAATTTTGTAATCTCCATTGCCACAGGCGCAAGCGCGTTATAGATCACCGATCCCTCACGCTTGTCAAGGTCATGGGGAACGTAAGACAATAAACTGCTTAAAACATTTTGATAGCTTTTGTCCTCGTACATTTACACCACCACCTTATCTTCAATTTTAATCGATTCATCATAAATGGTGCTGACCCAAAACGCAACACCAATTGCACCGTGCGCAGGCCTTGAAAACTGAAAGTCCGAAACACCGACAATCCTGTCATCCTGGCAAAGTGCATCCTCAATTCTTCTCATAAGCTGCGGAATGACAAATCTCCGGTCTTTTCCGTACAGATCCGTAAGTTCAATCCCGTAACTTCTGCTATAAATCAGCCATTCGTACCGCTCGGTGCGAAAGATACAATAGATGCTTTGCCGCACCGACTCAATCCGATCAATGCTCTCTTCGATTCTTCCGGATTCAAAGTTGATGCGATACGTTTTGGATTGCTCCGTCTTTTCTCTTGCGGTTTCAAACCATTCCGGAGTAACTGCGACAGACGGTATCATGGCATCACCCCCAAGACAACATACTTTTGTCCGCCCTGTACCTGCACAAGGATAACCTTATCTCCCTTATGCAGCCCGTTATCAACGTTCACCTTTACCGGGGGATTCTCCTCGGTATAAGCCGTCATCGGCCTTAAATACGATGGCACCATCAGGCACTGATCCGGAAGAATCAGTTTTGCATCCACAAAAATCTTTAGCGGCGCTGTCTCCTGCACCTTTCCCTGCAACACTTTCGGCAAATGAAGTGCATCAATGGTTTTTACGACAATTTTACGGATAGATTCCACCCATTTTAGCATTGTCCGCATATCTCCGCCCGGATTATTCATTTTGTATGTCACCTCCCAACAACGTTAAATCCATCCTATGGTTTCCTCCCGAAAACTTGTGTTTGACGCTCTCAACCAGCATAAAATGATTGATGATCCTCTCGCCGACATTCAACATAACGCATACACTACACCCACCCTTAATCAGCGGTGATCCAAACGCGTCCTTTATTTCAAGAGACCGCGATTCCTGACCGTACAACGCCGCAAGAAGCGCCGCCTTGCTCGCTCCGTCCTCGCCGTCATCAATACTGTCACACATTTGCAGAACGCCCCAGCGGTTGATTTTCTCTTCATTATTATGGATATAGACCTCTCTTTCTCCGGTTTCTTCGTTGTCATAGTACAATTTGATTCTGGAATACACATCATCGTTGATGGATGCCTGATAGGTATAGTTAAGCGCCGTTTCTTCGTCAATGACAAGATCAAAAATCCAGTCCTTGGGGTTTTTAATACAGAGTTTTCCGAAATCGTCATAAAGCACAAACATCTCGCCCGTTTGATAAAGCGTTTGATCAAAGGCGTTTTGCACAATATCAAACAGGGTTGCATTATCCTCAACCCGAAGCGGTATCTTATACCCGGTGTCCGCCAGCGCTCCGCAAACCAGGTTGTGATCGTCAGCGATCATCTTCACGAGTTCTGCTGCCGTTTTATTTTCGTATACATAGCAATCCTTATTTTTAAAATACCGCATCTGATCGTATGCAGTCACCTTGATCGTATCATCCTTGCCTTTTTCCTTTTCAAAGACAAACCCGTAAAACATCTCTATGTCACAGCTCTTTAAAACAACCTGTGCCCCGTTCAAAAAATCAAGTTCGGCCGTCTTTAGAACCGAAAAGCTAAGTTTTCCCGGACTTCCGCGCCGGCACGATTCCAGGTTCACCGTGCCGCTGACAACGGGAAACATGATCTTTCCGTCATGGTTGATGATGTATAACTCAACCTCGCCGCCCAGCGTATTTTTTCCGCGCACCGGGTTATCTCTTGCCTCGCCGCGGCCGCCGGCCTCACCTGCAATACGACTCGCCGTAATCTGTTTGGATTGCTGACTCACCGTGCTTCCGCCGGCCGGGACCATACCCGGCGCATACGGAACGTCACCGCTGTACTTTTTATAGTCCTTCTCAAAATATCCGGCAATGTCCTTATCCTTTTGGCTGCCGAAAAACGCGTAAAAGGTGTACTCGCTGCCGTATACGTTTTTGACCTTTGTCGTGCGCGGCGTATATGCCCTGCGCTCTTTTGCGCCCTGAATGTCACCGGGAAAGGTGTCATGCTCTGTGACATAACGCGGCAGAACGCGCTTTCCCTCGATTAAAACAAACCGCGCAGCGTCCACCGCCGTCTGGGTGCAGCCGCGTTTCCAGCTGTTTGCACTGTACCATCCGTCATGCAGTGTTTTGATAATATCTGCCTCGGTATTGCTTCTTCCGCGCGTCACCTCGTTGAGGTTTGCAAGCTGCGAGGCCTCCTGTCTGCACGCCAGCACATCCTCTCCACCCTGCTCGCCCGTAATCATGGTCGCAATATCCAAAATGGCAGGATCGGATAGCTTATAGCAAGGGAAATTCGTATAAGTCTCTTCTGTCCCGACGTCCTTTGTGTATCGCAGTACGCAATCCCATGGATAGTTACGATAGGGATAGCCGGCCACAATGCCTTTTTCTTTTCCATGTGCCTCCACCGTCTTTCCGCCATCCTCCTGGACAAGGGCGCTGTGCTTGCTTTCATTCAGCAAAACATCACCCTTTTTGAGGCCGGTTCCGCTCTTCAGATTGACCGATGCCGTCACATCCTGAAATCCGCATTTTAAAAATGCCTGGCGCATATCGCCTGTAAAGGTTGCCCCTGCACTCCTTACAAATACGCCTGCATTTTGATATGCCTCAATCACAAAATGTCCGCAGTCATAGCCGCCGTCTGCCAATCCCCAGCCGCCCCACACATAGGTATAAGCGTTATTTTCTGCGATTGAGAGTGCCCATTGCACCGCCTTGTTAATTTCCCCTGCCACAAAACCACCAGCCTTTTTCTATCAAAATATATGAAATACGCTACTTTTCCCAAAGCAAAAGGCGCATGCCTGGATATACCCTGTACTTGTCAATCGTTGCCGCAAGCGCTTGATTGACCAAAGACAACGCATTGCTGTTTTCAACCGGAGCCTGAAAGTTTTCCCACTTTTCGGGATTCTTTATCATCCCCTTGTCGCAAAGGCTGTCCAGGTGATTTCTCCCCCAGTGATCGCAAATGCGGTCAACGTATTTGTAGCACGTGCCGCCGGTGATCTTATCAACAAGAGCCATCATATACGCCTGCGTCACCAGGCCGCTTTCCAGATCAAGCCACGAGGCCGCACCCTCGTCCCCATACGCCCAGACGCGCCAGTTTGAAATCGCATCCTTGTCCTGCAAGGAAACGAGATACGGCTGCGACCAGTGCAGACCCGGATCGCTTTCCGCAAGGCCGTCGCGGTGACCGCCAAGGAACGCCTTATCCACAAGCGCCGCAATATTGGATTTCAGCGTCATGGCATCGGCCTCCCATTCCTCCGGGTTTTCAACAATATAGGAGACATCGCCCTTATTGTACTGATCGAAGGTCGCCTTGTTCAGCCGGTACACCTTGTCCAGATATTCCTTGGCATCGCTCTGAAATTCCCTCAGGCAGATGCTTTGCAGCGTATCATCCTTTTTTGTCACAACAACACGCACCGCCTCCTTGGTGTCGACGCGCGCAACCGTATATCCGCTGCCGCTTGCGTTCGGCACCAAAACCTTTGTTCCGTACGCACGATAGTATTTCAATTTGAGCTTTACCACCCAATCCTGTCCATCCTCCGCGTTTTCCGCAACACTGTATTCTTCTAAAGTGACCGGCATATTGATATGCCGAAGCTGTTCCGCTCCGTCCGGGCTTTCCCGGTACAAATCCAGACAGAAGTAGCTTTCACTTGTCATTAAAAATTCAAACAGTTCGGTATAGTAGTCCGGCGTCTGAAATACCCCGGCTTCGTAAAATGCAAAGTGGTACGGATGCGCCGGGAGCAATAGTTCAAAGGAACACTCCGAAAGCCCCGGCTTTTTAATCAGATTGACCTCTTCGCCGCTAATCAGCGTCACGGTCTCGTTTTTGCCTTTTGTGGCAATCTCAATCTTTTCGGGCGGCACCGGCATTCTGGTTCCTGCAAGATACAGTGAATACATTAAACATGCACCCCCTCGGCCGTGATTGCCAAAGCGTCCCCGGTCAGCTTAGCCAGTTGGTTCACCATGCCGTCGATATCCATGTCGCTCGATAAATGATTGACGTTGTGCATGTCCACCTGAACGCTCGCGGTGGTAAATTGGTTGATTGCCTCCCGTTCCGCAAGACTGCGCAGGACCGATACGTCCGCACCAAGGTTTGAAACCTGATCCTTCAGCGCCGCCGTGTTGCCGGTGATATCGTTCATATCCGCAACCAACCCCGTATCTTCCAGCGCATTTCCCATCAAATCAGACCATTTGTCATTGCCTGCCTGGAACAGTCCCCCGGCTTTTTTTGCCCAGGAATCACCCATGCTTGCCCCTTTGTTGTATGCGGCGCCATATTCAATCCGTTTTAAAACCGTCGGTGCTTCTCTTGACAGCGTAATTGCATTTTCGTTTTTGCCCCAAGACAACACATTGCTTTTTAAATTTTCCAGTTGCCCCGTCCAGTTACTTCCGAAAATCGCATCAATGATCTTGGTTACCACCTGCCCGAGCGACAAAAACCATCCGATGATATTGCCGATCAGGTTCTTTACCGCATCGCCAAAACTGTTGAATCCACCGTTTGTCACGTTTAAAATCCACTCGGCAATACCGATAACCGGATAAGCGAACTTTGTCCAAACGAGTTGAATAATACCGTTAACCAACCCGGCAAACGCATTCCATATTGCCGCACCGACCGCAAAAACCGCACCCATCACCGCGCCGAGCGCGCTGATTGATTCGCCGCGCGCCTTTTTCACGGCTTTGGTGATCGCAATAACGGCAACCACCAAAGCAATTACCGCCGCAATGATCCAGACGATCGGACATGCATACAGAGCCGCGTTGAAAGATAACTGTGCTTTCGTCATACCTGTTGTAGCCAGCATTTCGCCTGTGATTGCCGCACCGTGTGCAACAGCCACGACGGTTCCGATCGTTTTAATGGCAGCCGAAACGGCGGATGCCGCACTAACTGCAATCAGCGCCCCTTTGTAAAGGCCAAGTGCCGTAACAATCCCCATGATGATCGGCTCAATAGCGCTCCAGTTATTGACCAAAAAATCGCCGATTGCGCGAACCATCCGAAGCAGCGGCGAAAACATGTTCAGTATTATGCCGATTCTTTCGCCAAGTCCGCCGAGCATGTTCTCCATCAGCGTACCAAAACTTTGTATACCGGTTAATATGCTGCCAAAGCCAGCCGCCGACAGTGCATTGTTCACATTTTCTATCATCGAGATGACGCCGCGCTTGACGGCCGCCCTCATATTCTCGATGCTTGTTGCCCATGTTCCGCCGGCCTCTTTGGCCGCACCGGTTACATTTAATACGCCATTCGTTCCCTCCGAAAACGCCGTCGACACGGTATCAATAAACTTTTGGGAAGAAATCTCGCCCTTAGAAAGCGATTTTTGCACCGCGGCGGCCGATGTCCCGGTCGCCTGCGCATAAATTCCGACCGCATTGATTCCGGCATCCGTCAGACGGTCTAGCTGATCCATTTCGACCTTGCCCTTTGAGAGCATTTTGCCGAGCGCGTCCATCACATTAGAAAACTGTTCGTTGGTACCGTTGCCATAAAACGCAACCGCGTCGCCCCACTTTTCAACCTGTGCCGTTGCAGTGCCGATTGAGGCGCCTCTGGTAACGAAATTTTGTGCAGCGGCAGCCGCTACATCAAGTCCGTATGCCGTTCCCTTGGTTGTTGCCTTTAACCGCTCCAAGGCCGCCTTTGCCGTGTCGCTGCTCCCGGTCATCACGCTCATCTTACGCTGAAAGTTTGTCATCGTGTCCATGCGGCTGATCGCGCCGCCGATCGAATCCGTGACAAGCCCGATCACCTTTTGCACCGCCGAAAAACCCATCAGGGTTTTCAGCAGTGATCCCGAACTCGTCTTTGCCTTTTGCGTGACACCATCGGCATCCTCAATACGTTCCTTTATCCGGCTGAGTCCGTCCTCCGCCTTAGCAAGTTCCGCCCTGGCATTTGCAATTGCCGATGTATCCACCGACCTTGCCGACTTATTCTGCATGGTCTCAAACGAATTGATTACAGTCCGAAGCGCGTTATCCATATTCCGCAGCGGCCCTGTCATGGCATCGGTGATCCGTATGGATGACTGTACCGTTCCCATTTTTATCATCTCCTCTCCGCCTTGCTAACGCTTGCGGCTTGCCGCTTTCCTCGCTTTTTCCTCTTCTTCCGTGCGAATATCGATTGCGGCAATGATAAACGCACGCTCTTCCCTCTGCAAGGCAATATACGCAGAGGGAAGCATATGCAGCTTGTGTAAGCAATAATACGCATAGTTACTGTCGGGGTCTCCCCCGCGAATTAGTTTTTTGCCTCTTCCACCTTATCGTCCATCGTTACATCAAATCCGTTGATTTTCTGCACCTTTGCAAGATAATCGTAGTATTCGCCGGGTTCGAGCATCGCTTTCAGGCATTCGCCCGCGCCCTTCACACCGTAAGAATCCTGTAATTCTGCATCGTTCAGATTCGGGAACACCGTGCATTTCGCCGCCAGCGCCCCCAGATACGCATCGTAGTCAATCTCCGGCTGATACATATTTTTCTTTCCCGGCACCGGCACCCTTCTTGTGCAGCGCTTGCGGACTTCCTCGTCCTGCGTTGCGGTAATCGGCGAAACCTGCCACGGGATCGGCGCTCCGTCCTCGCCGATAAACCGCTTGCTGACTGCCACAAAAACATCGTCCCGAACCACCGCGTTTTCCTTTAAAAACGCCTTTAAATTTGCTGCCATAATATCATCTCCCTACATCTTTATCGAGGGGCGTTTCCGCCCCTCTCATGTCTTGTTTACGAGCGCGTCTCAAATGCATCCGGAATATCAAAATCATCAAACGTAAAGCTGATATCTTCATCCAGATACTCCGCCTCCGCGTCAATCTTTGCAAGCACGATTTCGTCAAGCAAGCAATTTTTCAGCGTGGTGCATTGCGCGTCAAGGCTTGACGTCTCGTCATCGTTATAGACCTCAATGTCCATGGTAAACATCTTGCCGGTCTTTTTGTACGCAGCCACCCTTTTGCGCATGGCGCTGTCGCAATAGTAAAGCGTTGCCGAGCCTTCCCCTTCCCAGGAGCCGACCTTATGCACCTTTCCTGACTTTCCGAGGACAGGGAGGGTAGTTTTATTCAGCTTTGCCTTTGCCTCCAGCTTAATAAGCCTTCCAAAAGAAAATCTTTCATTGGTATCATTAAACGTAACCCAAACCATCCCCTGCGAGCCGCTGATCGCCTTATCGGCCGTCATATAATCAATTTTTTCATAATCCATCCGCCGTTTCCTCCTTTAACCAATATGTGCCGTGATATACAGCTTGCTCATTGTTTCGGCAATCCGGATATAAACCGCAAGCGTTACATCGCGTTTGGTATTTCCGACATCAACCTTGATATCCTCCGGGTCGTATTCCTCCACTGCGCCGAGCTTTACGTATTCATCCAGAATTTTGATGATATCATTGCGGAGGGCGTTTCTGCCGACATTGGTATTGTTAATCTTTCCGTAATACTTATTGGCAAAAACACGCGCCGAATCCCCGGCAAACTGGTCGATTACACGGATTACCTGGTTGTTCTTAAATTCCTCGTTGACCTCTTCCGTAGTAGTCACCAGCGTATTAATATCGTCCAGGACGCGGATTTCACTGCCCTGCCGGTGAAAAACAAACTTTCCGGCCGCTAATGCCGCCTCCAACTGCTTTGATGTGTAATCCGCGCTCACGGTGTACTCGCCATCGTACCTGGCATTCGCAAGGCCGCTGCTCAGCGGGCAGCCGGCCTCCTTCCCGGCCGTCCAGTATACCAGCGCGCTCTCCTTTGCACCGCTGTCTAAAACGCTATTCTCAACCGAAATTACGCCGTAGTCGTCCGCTTCCCCGTGCTGATACAGTACGCACTGGAATTTGACGCCAACTTCATTGCGCATCCGTTTTGTGTATGCCGCAAAAAGCGATTGGGTCGCCTTTTCCGTCACATCACTGACTAAAATGTGGAACGAATACGCCTCCAGCTTATTTAAAAACGTCTGATAGTCCGTACCGGACACCGTCCCGTTCTCGCCACCCGCCAGCGCCGTTCCCGTTGTGGCTGCCAGCGAAGCGGAGCTTTTAAAAGTTACCCATGCGTTCGCCTTTAACCCTCCGGCTTCCGCCACCGTTTGCGTGTCGTATACGATGCCGTCAACCTTTGTTTTCACAATGTACTTTCCTGCATCGTCCACGCTCGATTCGATGGAAATGGTAATGTCGTTTCCTCTTGTGCCCGGATAGTTGGCGGTCGCATAGGTGTTGGATGCCGCCTTTGCGCCCGTCCCGAGCCGGTATACCATCACTGTTTTCGCACCCCGGAATAACTCACGGAAGTTTTTCATCTTTGCATCCGAATAGTCATAGCCAAAAAGATCAACCGATCTTTTCATAAAATCCGCTGCCTCAACCTCTATGATCTCTCCCGTCTGCCCCCAATTAAGCTCCATCGGCACGGCTACAATGCCGCGTTCTGCAATGGTCGGCGCTGTCTTTCCGACCGAGACAAAATTAATGTACGCGCCGGGCATGATCTTGTTCATCGTTGTAAAACTACCTCCGCCAAGTGCCATTACGAAACCCCTCCTTTCAGATATTTATCTATCACCGCTTCGGCCTGTGCAATGGTATATTCCTGATCGCTGTCCAGCAGCGCGGATAAAATATCGCAGTTTTCTATAAAACGCTTTGACTGCACAAGCTGTCCTTTTGTGAATTTGCATTCCGTCTCGGCTCCCTTTTCCGGGACGTTCTTTTTCACCTCATTACTCATGTTTCAGCTCTCCTTTTACATCTAAAATTTCCATGGGATCGTCTGTACTCTGTTTTTGGCAGACCGAAAAATCATACCGAACCCTAAAATGCAATACGCCGTCTATGATTTCGCATTCCATATCGCGCCCCAGCAGCTTGCCGGCAAAATCGGTGTCAATAATGCGCAGCGCACGCATCAGCACGTTCATAACCCGGTAAATCTCGCTCCGATCCTCCGTTTTCGGCAAATAAACCACATCAAACGGATAGATGCGTCTCTCCCTTGTGCCAAGCTGCTGCACTCTGGTAAACAAGATCGGGTTAATCAAAAAACAGGGTCGCTCCAGCCCTTGCGGCACGGGATTTTTATAAATCCGGCACGGCAAGACCTCGCGGAGCCTTTTTGCGATCCCGGCAATCATGTCATCAATCACCGTCAAACACCCTCTTCAGTTCTTTTTCAATGTGCCTTTCTATGATTTTGGGCGCCGCCGTTTTCAGCATCTCTTCCGGAACGGTTATCATATACATGCCCTCGACCCAACCGCCGCCGCGCGTCCTGTGCCCGTATTCCACATAGCTGGCATAGGTCATCGAATTGGTAACCGTGACCTCAAACACATTTCCCTTTTTTTCCACGGTCAGCGGTTTGTTTTCCTCGTCCCACGACCCAATGAGCGCCCCCGTGTCAACCGGGGTGCGTTTCTTTGCCATCCTCAAAAGCCGCGACGCAATATCCTTTGCAATATCGGTGCAAATACGGTCTTTATCCGCCTTTTCGAACTCGCCGAGCCGCTCCCTGAGCCGTTTTAACTGTTTAAAATCACAGCGTCCCCATCTCGCCATTACGCCCACCTCTTAAACAGCGCAAGCGGAATTTCCTGGTGCGTGTCATATCTTGCCGGCTCGCCCGATCTGCAATAATCCGTCTGCACACCGTTTCGCATGACCGAGACCCTGCACCCTGCCGGAACGGTCAGCTCCGGACGACAGAACAAGATTACAGTTTGTTCGTTATCTGCCGCGCCGTCTCCGGCCGCCGCGCGCGAAACCGTTAAATCCGTCTTGTATGAGACTCGGCACGGTTCATTCTCAATAGAGATCTGCTCGCTTTTATCATCAAAAAGCCCATCGGCACCGCCGGCCATAACAAAAACCGTCATGGTATCGGTATACGCCGATTCAATGGTCTTTCTCACCGCGCTTACCAGCGAATCCGTCTGAAGCATGTCCACCGCTCCTTTCCGCTGCCCTCAAGGGCGTTTGCCAGCTGCTCCCACCGCTGGGCGGCAGTTGCGGCGCCATCGCCAAAGGTCACACTGATATCGCCTGCCGTATAGGATTTTACTGCCGCTTCTGAAGCATCGGCGCCGACAAACTCGCCGGCAAGCAATTTTCGGCGGATAAAAGCGCCGCAGACATTGTCCGCAGCGCTGTTTACCAAACCTTTCGGCACCTGCGAAAGATGGCAGAAATTCTTGATTTCCTCTGCCGCATCTTCACATAGGATATCGATCAAATCCATATCTCTTGCAGACAATAATATCCCAAGCGTCTGCAAAAGCGTGATTGCCCGCTCCTTCATGGCATCACCTTACAGTTTAACCGTGGCAATCATCAGCCCGGCAGGGTCAGGCAAAACAGGAACGAAAAGTCCCGAGGCCTTTGTCCATACCGCAACCGGGTCAGGCGTTGCCCACTGCGTAATGGTAATATACTGATCCGCTGATTTTTGATCATACGCCCCATACTCTGCCTCTTCGGGGGTCACGCCCCAAAGACCGGTTCCGACGCTGCCGCCCATACCGACAGACACGAGCGAGAATTTATCGCGCGGAAAATAGTATTCCGTTGCCATCGCGCCGCTCGCTTTTTTGTATCGATACATGTCGTCATTGGTCACAATCGTAATACCAAACATCTCGGTAAGCAGATCGTTGATCTTTGCCAAAGTTACAAAGGTTCCGACACCGTTTACGCCGTAAATCGCCGTCTGAATCCCCTTGTTTTTCCGCATAAGCGCTACAATCTTGCTTGACGTGACAGCACGGTTCACCGTCTTTCCGAGCGCCTTTGCGGCATCTGCCATCTCCTGAATATCACCAAGGATATCGGCCTCCGCATTGCTCCAATCTACATTTTTAAAATTACTCTTCGGCACATCGTAATCCAGCGCAAAATTAAGGTTATTTTCTTTTACCGTCATCTTTCCGGTTGCAATTACCTCCATTTTCGCAACCTCGGTTCTGGTCTTAACGGATTCCGCAAGCCGTCCCATGTCGTCATACACATAACCGATCAGCGCCGATTCATCCGAAACGCCTTTTTGGAGATACATCTGGACGCGCTCTGTCTGATTGATTTTTTCCTTAATCAGCAGCTTTTCAATTCTGACCTTTTCCAGTTCAGGACGATCTCCGATTGCCGCCTCCGTATCAAAGCCGTGCACCATCGCCATGGTCGGCAGTTGCAGCCCGTCCGCAAGTCTGAGGTACTCTGCCTCCAGATTCTGTGTTTTTTCATCAGGAAACAGGGTGTCTCCCATGTAATTTCTCTTCACAGATAAATTCTGCGAAAAATCCAGCCGATCTCTGTTTGAAATAAGTTGCAAAATATCCATAAGTTTTTATCCTCCCTTTCTTTAGGCAATTTCTACCGGAACCGTGATATCAGTCTTGCCGCCAAGGCTGTCTGTTACGGTACACGTGATCTGCGTTTTCCCGGCTTTCACCTTTGTCATCGTCACCTTTTTCGCAGTAAGCGCGGCGGTGGCAATCTCCGCATCGTTATCGCTGCCGATGGCCGTTATTTCAAGCGTCAGCCCATCTGCATTCTCCGCAATATCTGATGCAGAAAATGCGGTTGTTCCGGCCGTGTACACTTTCGCCTTGGTAACCGCCCTGGAGATTGTCGGTTCGTCATCGTCAAAAACAATTCCTTTTGCCGCAAGCGCCGTTTTGGCTGCGCTGCTCGGCGCAGTATGCAGTCTGTCTGTGTAAATGCGGCCGCCGACAATAAGACTTGCCGCCCTCTCCCCATGTGTTACGTCAACGTTTTCAAAGATAATGCCCTTCGCACCGGCATCGTTGCTCGGATAAACCGTTCCGCCTTTCACTGTTTTATAGCCATACTCGTCCGCAGTAATCCCCGTGTCGTTTACCTGAACCGTTTTTAACACAAGACCGACTTCGCTCGCGATAAAATTCGGTCTCTTTTCTGTTGCTTTTCTATTGATATAAGCCATGTTCTATTCCCCCTTCTGATTTTGATTGTTTTCCTGTACCGCCCCGTGCCTTGCGTTATACCGCTGCGCAAAAGAAGCGCCGAGGCCGCTGCTGTTGTTTTGTTGCGGCGGCATACTTCCTATGGGTTTCATCCCCTTGACAGGATTTTTTGCCGCGTCATCTTCAAAAAGATACGCATTGTCCTTTTTCATAGACTGAATCTGTTCATCAAGCCCTGAAAGTTTTCCGTCCTTAAACGTAATCGTCTCACGGTCAAGCAGTGCGGCTGCCGCCTTAACATTCCGCGCCTTTGCCCCGGAAAGCGCAGCCTCCAGCGCATGTTCAAACCGAATCTCGTCAAGTTTGGCATTATATGCATCCTGCGCCTTCTTATTTTCATTCTGCAACTCCGTAATCCTTTGTTTCAGTCCTTCTGCGTCAACCTTTTTCAAGTTCTCAAGCTGCGTGTCCCGTTCGCCGATCTGGGTATGGAGCGTTTTAATCTCCTCCAGCTTGGCGTTGAAGTCTGCCCTTGCAACAAAATTTTTGCCTATCTCGTCAGATACTTTTTTTTCAATATCATCGGTATAGGCCTCTCCTAAAACTGTTTTGAGCCATTCTAACATGTTACCTCCTAAAACCGCTGTCCTTTTTGTCCGGCAAGTCCCGGTAATGCGGTGCGCTTATATTTTGTTCCGTGCGCTGCGGATAATTTTGTGTATAAAAAAAGCGCTTACAACTTAATGTAAACGCTTGATTTATTGAATTGTTATACCCTATTTCCCCTTATTTTCGGGCAAAAGGAAAGGGACGGCATAAGCAGTCCCTCGTTCGGATATTTGGCAGGCGTCCAATTCTCCTGCATCTCTCAGGGTTTCCCCTTGTCAAACCATCGGCGTGTGGACGTGGACGTATTCTTCCACCTCAAATATCCTATCTTTGCATATGTTAATTCGCCAAGTACTTTTGGGTATATTCGGTTTGTTTAAATTTTAATTTATTTCCATCTTTGGTTATCAGCAAAACGACCGGCATAGGCGTCTCATCGAGCAAACCTAATCCGTTTTTTACGCTCTCATTTTCGGGATTGAAATACTGAAGAATGATATCATCGTTGCTCCAGCATTTTGACATTTTTTTCGCTTTTTCAAAATTCAGATTGTTTTCCATGCAGTATTCTTCTATCTGTTTCGACCAATCATCAAACATCTTGCACATAATATCACTCCTTATCAAAAGTTCTATACTTCCCCTTCGAGTCGTAAATCACACTTGTTTCCTGTTTGAAACATTTGAGTATTTCTTTATCACCGCCGGATGGCATTGAAGAGTTCCATTCGACACCCGGATGTGTATGTCCGCTCCACCTGTAACCCTGCTTGCTGAGTTCTAGAGCCTTTTTCACGTCAATGTTTACGCTATGCGTGTTTCCCCGTATGATAAGTCTTTCGCCGCCCTTGGTAAACATCGCGAATTCATCGCCTGTAAACGCGGTTAGCGCTGACAAATCCTTCATACTAACTGTTTTTTTGTTCACAACAGTTCGGCTATCATATTCATTTAAGCTGTCAAGAAGTCTCTGCTGTCTGTTGTTTAACGGCCTTCCAATTTGCAATATTGCGTTTGGGTTTCCTTTTGCGGTATTTCGTTGTTCTATCGGCCTATCTATATTACTTATACTCACGGCTCTTCCTCTTCCTGTTTCTATTATACCATTTTCGGCCGAATTGTCAACATATTTCTCTTTCCATTCCTTGTAGGTCATGGCGTCCGTAATCTCGGTTTTACCCGTCTCCGGATTGCGTATAGCGCGCCCTGTTTTCCTTTCAAGTTCTCGCTGGATATCGTCATCAATATACGGCACGGTCGTACATCTGCAATTCGGATGAAACGGATTCGCGGTAAGCCCCGGCTGATAATCCTTTCTGTCAAAAACCTTTCCGTCCATCTCACCGCATATACCGCACGTCTTTGCGTCAAGCGCGGCATCGACCTCAAACCTTTCAACATTAAGAGATGCGTATGTATCTCTTGCCGCCTCTGCGGAAACAAATGCGCTTTCGGTATGCACAAGCCGCGCTGCATTGCTTTTTGACGTGTCAAACCGTTTGGCGATCGCTCTTATCGCATCCTCACGCGGTTTTCCCAGCAATACATTTCTGGTAAGCTGACGGGTTACCTCGTCGATCAGAGCATCCTTGTCCGTCCAGATTCTGTCCGAAAACGTTTTTTTATCCGTCGTCCACGGTTTTGACAATACCGTTTCCAATTGCTTTTGGCCGATGCTTGCCATGCTTTGATAGACGCCCATCCCGTTTTGCAATTCAAACGCAGTACGATAATAGGTTTCCTCATACTGCGCGGCAAGATGACGCCTTATTTGCGCCTCCTCACTGGTGCCAAGCCGCTCGGCAATCCCGCGAAGTTCAATTTTCAATGCCTCTAATTTGCTGATATGCACCCTCGCGCTCGCGTTTTCAAGTTCTTTTTCCCAATTATGACGGATTCCGTTTTCTCTGCCCTTTTTTATGTATTCCTCAACCGTCCAATAAAACTCTTTCAGTTCGCCGGAAGAAAGCATCCTGCGCGCCTCCGCCATCGACACCGCATTGTTTTTCGCAATTCTCGAATACCAGCCAGATATCTTATCGTCCATCTCCCGAAAAGCAACATCAAGTTCGGCTTCAAGCCTTTTGACAAGCCCTCCGTTGCTATCATGTCTGGCTTTCTCCAATGCCCGGATGCGCTCCTTCCAATAGTCCGCGTGATTCATTGCCTATTCCTCGTTTTCCTTGGGCTTACCAAATGCGCCGCTGTATACGTCTGTGAGCCTGCGCTGCTCCTCCTGCTCGGCCTTGATCCGTTCCATTTCCAGCTTTGCATCCGTAATGTACGGCACCTGGTTAATCAGCGTCTCCTGGGATAACTGCAAGCCGAGTTTTGAGAGCGATTCCATAATTTCTGTCTCGTTGATCAGCATATCCCGATTGAATACAACCTTTACGCTTTCGTTATCATAATCACCTTTCCCTGTGATCCTAAGAAAGGTATTCACAAACGCAAGCAATTCCTCAAAGGCTGCCTGCGCCTCCGTCTCAGTATTATTCGCGTCCAAATCAATGTCATTATACATCGACATGATATTCAGCTGGTTTGCATTGCCTCCGATACGGTCGTCCTTTGCGTCATAACTCATCGTGTTTTCTATCATTGCTTTTTTCAGCACTTCCAGTATCGCCTTGTAATTCTCTGCATTGACTTCAATCCGCAGCGTCTTAACGTCACCGGTTACACCGTCCACCGTCTCTACCTTTACGCAGCCGCAAGATGCAAGGTTGCGCCGAAATTCCCCCAAATTCTCGCCGGAATAATTAACGAGTATGAGAATCGTGTTTCGCATGTCCTCCAGCATATTGTCCTCAAAATTGGATAAAATGGTGTTGATTGCATCCTGGATTGATTTCACACCGCGGATCAGCGGTGTTTCCTGCGCATCGCGCTTTAGCGCAACAAGGGGAATCCGATCCCATGCAAACGCCTGATCTCCGATCGCAAGATACGGTTCATCCTCACGCTCTGCATCGGGAATCAAGGCGCCGCCCTGCATCACGTAATATTTTGCTCCCTCGCTGTCCAGAACCGTGACCCTTTTGATTGTTTTCTTCTTCCGCCCCTCATACGCGATAACCGGTTCATAAATTACGGCCAGATCAAGTTCGGTATGTTCGTCATCCGACCAAAACGGCAATACATTATAGGACGGCAGCTTTTTAAACCGAAGCTGCCCGTCATCAACATACGGGAAAATCCAGCTTATACCGCCATTGTAGACATCAATGCCGGCATTTTTTATCATTCGCTGAAACCGTTTGTTAAAAATCCCTTGCAGCAATGCGTAATAAGAATTACTCTCAGTCTCAAAGGTAATTGGCCGCCCGAAAAGATAATTTGTCTTTTGGATGACCGCCTTTCGGTATTGGTTGTCCGTGATTCTGGAATTCGGCAGCGCTGAAATCGTAACCTTTTGCCCGTTTTCGCTGATCATTTCACGCCTTTTGTCTAAGATATCCTGTCTGCCGTCATAATAGTTCCAGCCGTCCAGCATTTCTTTTCTTGTTTCTGATTTTAGCCACGCCGCAAGCTCATAATAGATGATGTCGATCCGGCTCTTTGCACTCGCCGCCCCCGCCTCGATGATTTTGATCGCTTGGTTTGTTCCTGCATTGTATTCTATCATTTTCTCTCACCTGCTATTTAAAACTAAACAAATCCGGCCTGTCCGCCTTTTCGGCAATGCCCGTGGTTGCATCCGGGGCATCGTCATGCTTATTTCTTCCTTCTTTTTGGTAGTTTGTCATCGCGTCATAATATTCCGGCCACCGATCCTTCCAGTTTACCGGATAATAAACGTGCGACATAACCCATGTGCTGTTTGATAAAATTCGTGCTGCTTTATTCTTGCTCTGGTAAAACCAGTTTATTTTTGTGCGGTTTGAGCCAAGCTGCGAAAGCTCCCGCTCCACATTTCTCGCAAAACCGCGGCCGCCGTTATTACTCTCTATATCCGCTTCGTTCACGCCAAAGCGCATCAGACGCTTCGCCGTCTCCGGTTCCGTGATTTCCATTCCGTCTTTTGTATAATACACATCCAGGACATACGCCTCTTTATGATATACGCCATAGATAATGTTACACAGATAATCCGCACCGGTATCCGCCGTATCACAGTATGACTTTACCACCGTAAACAACGAATTGCCGTGTTTGTCGTTTGGCAGCGTTTCATAGGTTTTAAACGATGAATAAAGCCGTCCTTTCATATCAATCGGCATTTGCTGGTAATTTGCTTTTGCAATATCCTCGCCCATTGCCCGAATCTTTGCCTGGTAGGAATCTTCAGACAGAATATCACTGCAAAGCATGGAACCGTCCGGATATTGCGCCGGCATCATCACCTGACGGCATCTCCAGCCCTCGTCTTTAAAGAATTGCATCGCTCGTCCTGCCAAATCCCTTGTCGCCCAGCGCGTCATAATAATAATGATTTTTCCGCCCTCTTCAAGTCTTGAAAGCATGGTATTTACAAACCATTCCCAGTGTTTTTCAAGCAAATCCTCGTTATGCGCCTCCAATGCGGATTTAATAAGATCGTCCAAAATCATCAAATCACATCCAAAGCCTGTCGCGGTTCCGCTCGGCGATGTTGCAAGATAATTGTTGTAGCCGCCCTCCAGGCTCCACAGGTTCATCGCGCCGTCCCCGTGCTTGATTTTAACATCGGGGAATATGTCCGAATAAACGGTTTTGTTCGCATCCGCTTTTTTCTCATCAATTGCATTGCGCACATTCTTGGAAAACACCGTTGACAGCGTTTCATTGTATGAGCCGGTCATAACCTTTAAGGATTTGTTTCTTCCAAGCGACCACTGGGTAAACATCTGCGCCGTCCTCGATTTTCCAAACCGCGGCGGAACGTTTACGACAAGGATTCTGTCGTCGCTTCCGATAAATGTTTGAAATTCATCACACAGCGTTTTTAAGTAGCCCCGTTCAGGCTTATAAAAATCGGGGGCCATCACACGACAGTAATACCAAAACTCACGTCTTGCAAGTTCAATCATCGCCCCGTTTACAATGTTTTTATCCATCGCCGGCCAACTTCTTTAATTCCTCGGTGGTAAGTCCCTCAAACGGATTACCGCGGCCTACCTCACCGCTCATTTCAACCTGCTGCCTGTCGCGCCATTTTTCGGGCTTTCTGTTTTTCAGCCAAAAAATAATGGCCGTCATATTGCCGTCAAGCGCCGCCTGATAGAGTGCGTTCTCAACCTCGATGTCAACAACCGCCTTGCTTCTTTTTAAGGCGTCCGAAATGTCCGGGAATTTCTTTTTCCATTCGCTTAGCGTACTTCTTGATATGCCCATGTTGTTCGCGATCTGATCGTCCGTTAAGCCGTCTCTTGCCCACGCCGAAATC
>ERZ839767.2779-NODE-2779-length-21835-cov-4.108081_pt1 | contig 21835 bp, 18 predicted proteins | sample MGYA00519879_ERZ839767 | MGnify/ENA primary metagenome ERZ839767 (study PRJEB31850, sample SAMEA3708852) | human gut metagenome | biome: human gut; feature: human-associated habitat; material: faeces | place: China | collected 2014 ... | reverse complement strand
TAGGGGATAACGGCAACAATACTTTTGGCTGATGCTCTTTTTGCAGCATCCACCATCAATAAAAGTTCCATTAAGTTATCGGAATTAGGGAACGTAGATTGAACTAAGAAAACGTCGCGGCCACGAATAGATTCTTCGTAAGATACGGCAAATTCACCGTCTGCAAAATGCATGATGTTCATATTTCCTAATTCGCACTGAAGACTAGTGCAAATTTTTTCTGCAAGGTATCTCGAATTTGTTCCGGAGAATACCATAAAAGATGCTTTTTCGCTCATTATTTCGTAATAGAATTTATCTATTGGTTTAATTTGGTTGCAAAGGTATGAAATCTTCGTTACATTTTAAGAAATGTACTTAGAAAATTTATTTGTAACCTTAATCGGCCAGTTTTTTTAGTTCGCGAAAGTGTTCTATCAGTTCTTTGTAGTCCCTGTTAATCCGGGTATCGAATCTGTTCCATAAGTCGCCTAATATGGCGGCTCCCCCAAAACCATAGTCTTTTATAAGAGGTATATTTCCGGCATCGATGCCTCCCAAAGCAATCACCTTTTTATCTATAATGCCGTCTTTTGACGCTTGGCGAATCTCTTCGGCCGAATAAGTAGACAGGTAATTCTGTTTGGAGATACTATCGAAAATGGGACTCATAAACACATAGTTACAAGGGCTTTTCCTGCTTTTAACCTCTTCTAAAGAGTGGCATGAACAGCTGATATGACCTCTGTAATTTTCCGGTGGATTGGGGTTACGATGATTGAGATGAATCCCCATTAAATTGAATTCTTCTTTCAGGTAGAAATGGTCGTGTGTGACGATTCTTTTGCGATATTGCTCCGGAATAAGCGTCAGCAGACGTTCCGAAAACATAGGAGCTGTATCCGGCTTGCGCAAATGAAGATAATCAAGTCCTTCTTCAAATAATGTGGTTAATATTTTATCCTCTTCTATAAAGAATGTAGGAGTTGTAATCACAATTAATTTCATAGACAGTCGAATTTAGCGCAAAAATAGTAAAATTTCGTAGATAGATAGAATTTAAAGCGAAATTATTTCGGTGCGCATACTCTTTAAATCGATAGTCCAAAGTTTATCGGAAAGAATTTCTCCGAATCCGACTATTATTTTTATTACCTCGGTTGCTTCTACACATCCTACGATTCCTGGAGTAACTCCTATTACTCCTTTAGGGGGATGGGGCATCGTTAAGATTTCTTCTTCATCCGGAAAGAGGCTGCGGTAGTTGCTGTGTCCTCCGGGATAGTTGAAAACGGAGACTTGTCCGTCGAAAGCCCGGATGGCTCCATACACATAAATTTTATTCATCTTCAGGCAGGTGTCGTTTATTAGATACCGTGTGGAGAAGTTGTCGCATCCGTCTACAACCATGTCATACGCTCCGATAATTTCTTCTGCATTGTTCGGAGTAAGCCTGAACGGATAGGATTCGATTTGGATTTCCGAATTTAAGGCTTGTAACCTTTCGTGGGCTTGCTCAGCCTTAGAGAAGCCAACTTCTGCTTCATTGTAGAGAATCTGGCGTTGCAAATTACTGATGCTTACCTTGTCATCGTCTATCAGCCCTAATGTTCCCACACCGGCTCCGGTTAAGTAGAGGGCGATGGGAGAGCCCAGTCCTCCCACACCCACTAGCAATACTTTGGCTTGTTTCAGTTTGGTCTGTCCTTCCTCTCCGATTTCGGGCAGAATACATTGCCTTGCGTATCTTTCTTCCATAGACTGAAATCTTCGTTATTTATGGTCAAAAGAGGCGTCCCAGTCTTTCCATACCGGCTCGCGTCCCAATAGCTGTAAATCGTGCCAAACTTGTTTAGCTGTACGTTCGTCGCTTACATGGAACTGTTCCAACGTTTGGGGATAGCTATAGTATCCGCCCGGCTCTGTCTTGCTTTCCGCACTCATGGTGGTGACTCCCAACGTAGCCATGTGGTTGCGTATTTCCGCACTTTCACGGGTAGAGTAGGAAATGTCCACGTCGTGGTCGAAGATGCGCATCGCAAAGGTTACTTGCGCCAATTCGCGGTCGTTCATGACCACATTCGGCTGGAAACCTCCGTTCTCGGAAGGACGCATACGGGGGAAGTTCACACTGTATTTGGTTTTCCAATAATGTTTCTGCAGGTAACGCAGGTGGTAAGCCATCATGGTGATGTCGGTGCGCCACTCTTCCAATCCTACCAGCACACCCATACCGATGGAATGAACCCCGGCTTGTCCCATCCGGTCGAAAGCATTGACACGCCATTCGAATTTCGATTTCATCCCACGCGGGTGGTAGATGTTATAGTTGGCTTTGTTATAAGTCTCCTGAAAACAAATCACTCCGTTCAATCCGTGGTTGGTCAATTCTTTATACTCCTCCGCGCTCAAAGGCATGACCTCTATTTTCAGGTTACTGAAATAAGGTTTGGCCAGGTCTAATGCGCGGGCAATATAGGGAACGCCCGCTTTAGCCGGATTCTCGCCGGTAACAAGCAGCAAGTTCTCGAAAGGCGCCAGTTTCTTGATAGCCTTGTATTCGTTTATCATCTCTTCTTCCGTCAAGATGGTGCGTTTCATCGGGTTACTGATGTGAAAACCGCAATAGATGCATGAGTTGGTGCACGAGTTGGTAATGTAGAGAGGCACGAACATGGAAATCGTTTTACCGAAACGTTCCATGGTGTACTTCTGGCTCAATCGTGCCATGGTTTCGAGGTATGGCGCCGCCGCAGGCGAAATGAGTGCCATAAAGTCGTCTACGTTACAATGTTCTTTGCTTAGGGCTCTGCGCACATCCGCATCCGTTTTGGAGTAGATGGCTTTGGTGGTTTCCTCCCATGATATTTTTTCTAATTCTTCTGAAAACATCTTGTTTTTCAATTAAATGTCGTTCTATAATTTTTCTTTTCGTATCTCTTTTAAAATATGGTTGCGGGTGCATTGCACGGCAGCCGGATAGTATTCGGGTTCCATATTTTCCAGATAAGCTTGTAACTCGCCCAGCAGTTCCGGCTCTTTTTGGCAGAAGGCGTAAGCGAGCTTCATGCAGACAGCCTGTCCGCTTGCTGTTTCCATCGGGGAGAGCATTCCGTGCAGGCAGAAATCGAGAAATTCCACATGGATAGGTTCCCGGATAGGCAGATGGAATACGATGTTCAACAACAGACGCTTGATGCCGCTGTGTTGGCATTGCATAGCCCGTTGCATCAACTCTTCCGTTTTGCCTTGGTATAGGGACGGAAGCTGTATGCTTAGCTTCTCGCAAGCCCAAGTGGCGTGCCAGGCAGTTCGTTCGTCTTCGTCGTTCGTCAGGGCATACAGCTCGCCGAAGCGGGCAGGGGAGTCCACTACCTGCGCCACTACCTTATCTATATGCTTTCTTCCGATAGTCCCTTCTAATACTTTCCTAAAATCTTCCATGTGCTTATTTAGCAACAGATTCTTCCGGCCAGGCGTTTACTTCGTGCTCCAGAATACTGTAAACGTTGATGTCCGTGTAGCGGTTTCCAATCAGCAACTCTCCGTCGCGTTCCGTTCCTTCCAGCTTGAAGCCCAACCGGATAGGAATATGGTTGCTGGCATGGTTGCCTACGGCACAGCGTATTTGTATACGATGCATGCCTCGTTCGTTTACGGCCGTCTTACAAAGCCGCTTCACACTGCGGGTCATGATTCCTTTTCCACGGAATTCAGGGAGAAGCCAATAGCCTATCTCTGTGCGGAAGTTGGCTGGGTCGTTCTTTACATAGCTCACTATCCCCGCGAACTCATCGTTCACATAGATAAGATAGAGCGTATCCCGCATTTCCTTGGGAATTTGCAATGTACTCTGCAAGAAATCCTTTTCATTCTCTACCGTTTCCAGTTTGTCGACAAACGGTAGCCAGATTCTCAGGTCCTCTCTATGCGTATCGATGGCATCGAATATCTTTTGCGCGTCTTTAGGGGTGGCTTCCCACAATGTGATGTCGGCTGTCTTCATCTCCTGTTTCTCCGTTTATTTAGCACAATCTTTTAAGTCGCGGCTCAATTTCATGGCGCAGAAGTTAGGTCCGCACATGGTGCAATATTCACCATCTTCGTGATGTCCGGCTTTAAAGTATTCCAAAGCCCGTTCGGGGTCGAGACTCAGGTTGAACTGGTCCTTCCAGCGGAACTCATAGCGTGCCTTCGACAGTGCGTTGTCGCGTACCGTAGCTCCCGGATGTCCTTTGGCTATGTCTGCGGCATGCGCTGCTATTTTATAGGTGATAACTCCCACACGGACATCCTCTTTGTTAGGCAATCCGAGATGTTCTTTTGGGGTAACGTAACAGAGCATGGCCGTACCTAACCAACCGATTTGCGCCGCTCCGATGGCGGATGTGATATGGTCGTATCCGGGTGCGATATCGGTGACTAACGGGCCGAGTGTGTAGAACGGTGCATTGTGACAGTGCGAGATTTGGCGTTCCATATTCTCCTTTATCTTATGCAAAGGCACATGACCCGGACCTTCGATAAAGGCTTGCACGTTTTTGTCCCACGCACGGAGTACCAATTCGCCCATCGTATCCAACTCTGCAAATTGCGCTTCATCGTTGGCATCGGCCGTACATCCCGGACGCAGTCCGTCTCCTAATGAAACGGCCACATCGTATTGAGCCAAGATGTCGCAAATGTCGTCGAAGTGTTCATATAGGAAACTTTCCCGGTTGTGGACAAGGCACCATTTGCTCATGATGCTGCCTCCGCGGCTTACGATACCGCACAGACGCTTGTCGGCCAGATGTACGTTCTGACGGCGGATGCCGGCATGAATCGTGAAGTAATCCACTCCCTGTTCGCATTGCTCTATCAATGTATCCTTATAGATTTCCCAGGTAAGGTCTTCCACTTTTCCGTTTACTTTTTCCAAAGCCTGGTAGATGGGCACCGTGCCTACCGGAACAGGACAGTTGCGCACAATCCATTCGCGGGTTTCGTGAATATTGTCGCCGGTAGATAAGTCCATCAGCGTATCGCCTCCCCAACGGCAGCTCCATACGGCTTTTTCCACCTCTTCTTCAATGCCGGAGGTTGTGGCCGAATTACCGATATTCGTGTTGATTTTTACCAGAAAGTTACGTCCTATAATCATAGGTTCGGCTTCGGGATGATTGATGTTGGCAGGCAATACGGCACGTCCTTCCGCAATTTCCTGACGCACAAATTCCGGCGTGATATAGGTGTCAATGCCCAGTTCCGCGCAATTCATATTCTCCCGGATAGCCACGTATTCCATTTCGGGGGTAACGATTCCTTGCTTGGCGTAGTACATCTGCGAAATCTGTTTTCCTTTTTGAGCCCGGTAAGGCAGTGCGATGTGTTCGAAACGCAGGGCATCCAGACTTTTGTCATCGCGGCGCATACGGCCGTATTCGGAACTGATTTCGGGCAGGCGTTCCACATCGCCCCGTTCAAGAATCCATTTCTCGCGCAGACGAGGCAACCCTTTTTTCAGGTCTAAATTGGCCTGAGGGTCGCTGAACGGTCCGCTTGTATCATAGATGTATACCGGAGCGTTTTCGGTTAGTTGCTTTTCTCCGTTTCCTACCGTAACGGTGGGGGTAAGGTTTACCTTACGCATAGCCACCTGTATTTCGGGGAATAGTTTGCCTTGAATATATACCTTTTCCGAATTAGGAAAGGGGGTTCTGGTGATTTGATTGTCCATGATAAATTGGTTGACTGAATAATTAATGAACTACTTTAATTCTTTGTAATATACGATTTGAATGATAAGTAGTTATAGTTTATATAATTAGCTATTTAAAAACGCTGTAAGCGGTGAGCTGGCCGAAGCTTCGAAGGAACCTGTTACACTTCCCAATCCGCTTTCGTAAGCCATTCGTCCGGCCTCCACGGCCATTTTGAATGCTTTAGCCATCTCTACCGGATTTCCGGCTACGGCAATAGCGGTATTCACCAGACAGGCGGACGCGCCTATTTCCATGGCTTCGGCTGCATGACTGGGTGCGCCGATGCCGGCATCTACTACCACCGGAACGTTGGCCTGCTCGATAATGATACGGAGGAAATCTTTGGTTTGCAATCCCTTATTCGTGCCGATAGGAGCGCCGAGAGGCATGACAGTGGCAGCTCCGGCTTCTTCCAGCTGGCGACAAAGAGTAGGGTCGGCCTGACAATAAGGCAATACAATGAATCCCAGTTTTACCAGTTGTTCGGTTGCTTTTAAGGTTTCTACCGAGTCGGGCAACAGATAACGTGGGTCGGGATGAATTTCCAGTTTCAACCAGTTGGTGCCGAACGCCTCGCGTGCCATTTGAGCGGCAAATACAGCCTCTTCAGCATCGCGAACGCCGGATGTGTTAGGAAGCAGTTGGATGTTGGGTTTCGTGATATGCTTCAACATATCGTCTTCCCTGTTTTCCAGTTCAATGCGTTTCATCGCTACGGTTACCATCTCTGTGCCGGAAGCTACGATGGCTTCTTCCATCAGAGCGTTTGAGTTGAATTTGCCGGTTCCTAAAAATAGGCGGGAGTTGAATTCTTTTCCCGCAATAATCAATTTTTCCATATCGTTTGTTTTTTCTCAAAGAGGTAAAGAATACTTCTTTGAAGGAGTTAGGGGAGTGAACGCTTTGCTGGGAAGTTACAGGCGTTAAAATGCCGGTGTTTCTCCGATGCTTCCGTCGTTTTACATTTTTTCTTGTATGTAGTTGCAAGAGTAAAAGTGCTGGTTTATCTTCCTGTTTTCTGCGTTCCTTTTCTAATTCCTTCGTTTCTTCATCTTCTCTACTTCTTTTCTCTTTTTATTTTTATAATATTTTTAATTTCTTCTCTATACTTCGTATCTCTTTAGAATACCTTTGTCCTTTTTGCTTTTTCCACTTCGTTTTAGGGAGTAGAAGGAGTGTCTTTTTAGAAGACCTCAGCTTCTGTGCTTCTTTCTCTTCTTCTAGTGGGTAAAGCGAGTAAATCTCTTTAATGCTTGTTCTTGACTTTATCAAAGCGAGCCGATTTACAGTTTCAAGATGCGTTGAGTCTCTTTTACAGGGTCTTCCGCCCGGAGAATGGTACCCGAGAGAGCGATTCCTGTTACACCAGTCTCCATGATGGCGGGGATATCCTCGTATGTGATGCCTCCAATGGCTACAATAGGTAATTGGATGCCGGTTTCGCGCATACGCTCTACAATATGGCGGTATCCTTCCAGACCCACTATCGGACTGAGGTTCTTTTTGGTGGTGGTGAAACGGAAAGGACCGCATCCTATATAATCGGCACCGTCGGCAGCATGTTTCTGTACATCCTCAAAGGTATTGGCTGTGCCCCCGATAATGAATTCTTCTCCCAATAGTTGCCGGGCTTGGAGGATAGGCATATCCTTTTTTCCCAGATGCACTCCGTCGGCATGAATCCGTTTGACCAGCTCCACATGGTCGTCAATTACGAAGATGGCTTCGTACTCCTTGCAAAGCGACTGTATGCGCAGTGCCTCTTCTTCCACTTCTTTTTCGGTCGCCTCCTTCATGCGTAGCTGAATCCAGCGGCATCCTCCTTCCAAGGCCATGCGGGCAGAGTCGTAGTAGGAGTACTTATCGGTGTAGTGAGTGATAAATTGTAGTTGTTTCATCCTTCTTATCCTCCACAAGCTGCTTTAATGATGGTTACATGGTCGCCTTCGTGCAACGTGTAACCGTCCCACTCGCTACGTGGAATCATTTTATTGTTTACTGCGAGGGCTATGCCCTGTTCCGGCAGTTGCAACTGGTTGGCCAGTTCCCGGATATGAGCGTCCGCTGTCAATTCCGTCTCTTTACTGTTTACAAATAGCTTCATACATTTCGATATTAATAAAATAAGGTGTAAAGCAAAGAGTTGCGTCATGAAGCGCTAAAATAGGAGAGAGTCTTTATAACAAATCCCTTCGCCGGTACTAACCGAATCAGGTTCATAGGGTGTGATCTCAGCCCGCAAACGTTGGGCACCCCTTTGTTTTACAGTGGCAAAGATAGCATAATTTTTAGAAAGGCGCTACTTTTTTACCCATTATTTTGTCTACGTTTTCAGTGGGTTTGTAACTAATAATGTGAGGCCTCGTCACATTAAGAGTTATTCAAATAACTAATAATGTTAGGGGCTTTCACATTAAGAGTTATTTTTCTAGGGGCGACAATCTTTAATTTTACGGAAGAACAACTTTTTAATCTGAAACAGAAGGCCTTTATGAACGCTCCTGAAGAATCCTTTCACGACTCTAGTCTAAATGAGTTATAGAAGTTAAAGCCGCTCCTTTTTACGCTGACCCATACAGTGGTATCTGCTCTAACTCCTTTACTCTTAACGAAGTGCTTACTTCTTTAACTCCTATTATGAATGATGCCGGTTCGCAATAAAGTCGAGTATGGCTCTTTCTGCATTTGTTAGTGATAATCTATGGTTTGGCTTTGAGTGAGTGTTTGGGCTTGGGGCTATTTCCGGGGTTTAATGTTTTAGAGGCCGGAGGGTAGAGGACGTAAAAAAGGAATACATTTTTTGCTTTTTAGTACACGATTCAGTATCACTATTTAGTATCAAATGCTCTATAAACCTTTTGAAAGTTCCATTTTTCTTAGAATTGAAAATTGTATTTACTTGAAAAAGAGCGGATTAATTTTTCTGGCAGGTGCTTGAAATGACTGATAGAGGCTTTATAAGGACAAAAAACAGCTGTTTTTATCCGGCAACCGCTGCTTTTTTGATGATGAATTTTTGTGTGCGAAAAAAGAATACATTCTTTTGTTATTTACTATCTGGGTAGGGATAACTCAGGGTTCAAAACGCTATATAGCCCTTTCTGGAGGGGTAACGCTTTATAAAAACATCCGCTCCACCTACGTCCCAAATACTGTATAGCCCCCTCGGGAGTGTGATTTTTTAAAAGCTGATATTTACATTCGATTGTAACTGAGCCGGTTGGAAATTTTGAGAAGGAATTAAAACGTCTGATTGGGGCTTTTAAGAGCAAAAAACAGTTACTTTTATCCGGAAATAGCTGTTTGGGGGATGATGAAAACTTTGTGTACGAAAAAACATGTTTTGGAGATGAAAGGAATGGATGGTAATGTAAGAAGGGTGAGTATGTTTACGCTTTTGGGAAAACGCTGGAGAGAGGAGGAAAAGGAAATGATATGATTCAAGTTGCTTTTCTTTGCCTGCATATACATCGCTAATCTCATTTTCTACCACAAAATGGTTATAAGGTTTTTTTGACCTAAATAGCCCCTGTTTACTGGAGACATATCTGTATATAGTTGATTTATAATTAATTGTATCGATAATATGTGCATTCTTGAAAAATGCAGGTCTTTTGTTCTCTAAAGAGGTTTGCAAAACATCTGTATTTGGAAGGGAATGGCCTAAGATAGGAGGGGGATATTAAAGATACATACGCTTGTTTCGACTATGGTCGACAGGGCTGCCGATAACTCACTTTATTCCTATTTTCAAGAAAAAAGGTATATATAGGCGTTTTGATACTAAAAGTGATACTTAATTATTCTTAGATTTGCTCGTATGCTTTTGATTCTTAGTTTGTTACATTAGTATTTAATACAGCAAAAAACGCACAGGCGTTTTTTTTAGTAAAATGGTGGTTGGATTGTTCGTAAAACGAAAGATTTCTTATCTTGCAAAGGAGAATTTCTATGTGAATGGATGGGTTTATAAAAACAATCAGCCTCTACTTGCTATTGAAACAGAATTCGCTTAATAGTAAGTAGAGGCAACGCAAAATGATTCAGGAAAAATAGGGGTAAAGCACTATAATATCTGTTTTACTAGTTCAGGTCTTTATAACTTTACTCCCGACTCCCCTCCCTAAAAAAGGAGGTAACGCTGCAAAGATAAATTGTTTTATGCCATATATCCAAATTTTTCGCTATGAAAAAATGAGGAGAAGGTGATAAATTTCACCCTCCCCATACACTTCAAGTCCTTTACCTTACAGGCGTTGCTCTACAACAATCCAGTCGATGATATCCCAAAGCTTTTTTATATGGTCGGCCCTGCGGTTCTGGTAGTCCAGATAATAAGCATGCTCCCACACATCGAAACCGAGAAGCGGTTTCATGCCATTGCGCAACGGATTGCTTCCGTTCGCTTCTTTAGTGATATGCAATTTCCCGTTGTGGTCCATGCTGAGCCAAGCCCATCCCGAGCCGAACAGGCCGGTAGAGGCTTCTTCCATCTGTTTCTTCATCTCTTCGAAACTGCCGAAATCACGGTTTATGGCTTCCGCCAGTTTGCCCTGCGGCTCTTTATGTTTCTGAAGCGGAGTGAATTGCAGGAAATAAAGAGTGTGGTTCAATACCTGTCCGGCATTGTTGAAAATAGCTCCGTCGGGAGCTGTCTCCACAATTTCTTCCACCGTTTTTCCTTCAAAAGAAGTACCTTTTACAAGGTTATTTAGATTGTTTACATAGGTTTGTAAATGTTTCCCGTAATGGAAATCAATCGTCTCACTGCTTATTACCGGTTCCAATGAATCGTGTGGATAAGGGAGTTGCGGCATCTGATAGTTCATAATTATACAAATTAAAGGGGTTAATATACTCATAATCGTTATTTTATTTAGGTTTATATTCCCTGTTTATAATAAAACAAACCGTTTGCTGAAAAAGTTCGCTTCTTCGTTGCTTTAGCCTGAATCATCCATACACGGGAGTTCTAGGAGTGAAAGGGGTTATATCAGTCAATAAGTTGGCTTGGTAGTGAAAGACGGCAGAGGCAATGCCCCCTAAAGAGAACCGTTGAGTGGAATCGAATTTCCATGCAAGTGATGAAATGCAGAGCCGGAGGCAAACTTTATGCGCTCATTTTTCGTAAGTTTGTTCATAATCGTGTACTTTTGCAGGCAAACTGGAAGAATTACATGTCTACAAATTATATTGATGAATTGAATGAAAGTCAGCGTGCCGCCGTATTATACAATGAAGGCCCTTCGTTGGTGATAGCCGGGGCCGGTTCGGGAAAGACACGTGTGCTGACCTATAAAATAGCCTATTTATTAGAGCAAGGCTTTCAGCCTTATTCCATCTTGGCGCTTACGTTTACCAATAAAGCGGCCGAAGAGATGAAGGCGCGTATTGCCCGGCAGGTGGGTTGGCAAGCCGCCCGGTATCTGTGGATGGGCACTTTCCACTCCATCTTTTCGCGTATCTTAAGAGCCGAAGCCCAGGCAATCGGTTTCACCTCTAATTTTACCATTTACGACCAAGCGGACTCACGTAGCCTTATCAAATCAATTATTGGAGAAATGGGGCTGGATAAAAGCGAGGAAACGGATGGACGGGCGGACCGGTATGGCCGGACGGCTAAGAACGACAACAAAACGGCTTATAAACCGGCGTTGATTCAATCTCGCATCTCCAGTGCGAAGAATCAGTTGATTCTGCCGAATGCTTATGCGGCGGATGCCGAAACCTATAAGGCGGACACTGCGGCTAGGATTCCGGCTACACGTGATATCTATCGCCGCTATGTGGAGCGTTGCCGGCAGGCGGATGCCATGGACTTTGATGATTTGTTGGTGTATACCTACCTGCTGTTTAAAAACCATCCGGAAATATGCCGGAAATATGCCGAACGTTTCCAATTTGTGCTGGTCGATGAGTATCAGGATACCAATTATGCCCAGCATAGCATTATCTGGCTGTTGACCCAAGAGCATCAGCGGGTTTGTGTGGTGGGAGACGATGCGCAGAGTATTTATTCTTTCCGTGGAGCCAAAATAGAGAATATTTTAAAGTTTACCCAACAATATAAGGGAGCCAAACTCTTTAAGCTGGAGCAAAATTATCGTTCCACACGAATGATAGTACAGGCGGCTAACAGCTTGATAGAGAAGAATCAGGAACAGATTCGCAAGGAAATCTTTTCCGAGAAAGAAACGGGAGAGCCTATTACGCTGTTCAATGCCTATTCGGACGTGGAAGAGGGTGAAATTGTAGTGAATAAAATAAGGGAACTGCATCGTAGAAAGGATTATGCCTATTCCGACTTTGCCATTCTTTACCGCACGAATGCCCAGTCGCGTATCTTCGAGGAGGCTTTGCGCAAACATTCCCTGCCTTACCGCATTTACGGAGGACTCTCTTTTTACCAGCGCAAGGAAATTAAAGATGTGATTGCTTACTTCCGCCTGGCTATAAATTCCAATGATGAAGAGGCGTTTAAACGGGTGATAAACTATCCGGCCCGTGGTATAGGAGACACCACGGTAGCTAAGATTGTTGGAGCGGCAACGCAAGCGCATGTCAGTTTGTGGGACGTGTTGTGTGCCCCTATGGAGTATAATCTCTCTATCAATAAAGGGACTCATGCCAAGTTGCAGGCTTTCAGGGAACTGATAGAGGAGTTCCGTACCGGAATATCGGAGAAGGATGCTTATGAGATGGGACAGGAAATTATATCCCGTTCGGGCATTATGAACGATATCTATCAGGATAGGACACCGGAGAACCTGAGCCGGCAGGAGAATGTGCAGGAGTTGATAAACGGTATGCACGATTTTTGTGCATCCCGTCAGGAAGAGGGCGATACGCATATCTCCTTGTCTGATTTTCTGTCGGAGGTTTCGTTGCTGTCCGACCAGGATATGGATAAATCGGCTGATGCGGAGAAAGTAACCCTGATGACGATTCATTCGGCTAAAGGACTTGAATTCAAAGTAGTGTTTGTGGTAGGGATGGAAGAGGAGCTTTTCCCCAATGCGATGGCCCAGAACTCTCCCCGCGAATTGGAAGAAGAAAGACGTCTGTTTTACGTGGCTATAACGCGTGCTGAGGAGTATTGTTTTCTCTCTTTTGCCCGCAGCCGTTTTCGTTACGGAAAAGTAGAATTCGGTAATCCGAGTCGTTTTCTCCGCGATATAGATACTCATTATTTGTTGTTGCCTCAGGAAACTATGTTTGCCCGTAAGGCGGATGAAGGGGTATCGCGTTTTCACTCTTCCCGTAGGGAGGAAGAGGCGTTCTCTTATAGAAACAGACCCGTAGAGAAGCCTAAAATGGAAGAGTATAAGCCTGCCGTACCTCGGAATATGACTAAAGTTCCCTCTTCATCACCCCGTTCTGCATCGGGAGGAGGAGCTCCGGCTTCCGTACAGGCCGGACAGATGATAGAGCACGAACGTTTCGGCATAGGAGAGGTGCTTAGAGTGGAAGGAACCGGTGATAATTGCAAGGCGACAGTCCGCTTTCAGCATGCAGGCGAGAAACAGTTGTTATTGAAATTTGCCCGTTTTAAAGTCATAGGATAAGGTTGTTCCTTCTCTGTTTTTTGATAAATAAGTAGTATGGATAAGATACAAATAGAAAAGGTGCCCTCTCCCTGTTATGTAATGGAGGAGGCTCTGCTCAGAAGAAACCTGAGTTTGATACAGCAAGTGAAAGAGCGTGCAGGCGTGGAAATTATTCTTGCATTCAAAGCGTTTGCCATGTGGAAGTCATTCCCTATCTTCAGGGAGTATATCGACAATACCACAGCCAGCTCCCTTTATGAGGCCCGTTTGGCTTACGAGGAGTTCGGGAGCAAGGCGCATACCTATTCTCCGGCCTATACGGACGAAGATTTTCCTGTGATAATGGCCTGTAGCAGTCATATCACTTTCAACTCATTCAATCAGTACCGACACTTTTATCCTCAGGTAGAGGCTTATCCGGAGAAAATATCGTGTGGCATCCGCATTAATCCGGAATATTCCGAAGTGGAGGTAGAACTTTATAATCCCTGTGCGCCCGGAACACGTTTTGGGGTGACGGCGGATTTGCTGCCCGAAGTGCTGCCTTCCGGCATAGAAGGCTTTCATTGCCATTGCCATTGCGAGAGCAGTTCTTATCAGTTAGAGCGGACTTTGCTGCATATAGAAGAGAAATTCGGACGGTGGTTCTCTCAAATAAAATGGCTGAACCTTGGAGGCGGTCATTTAATGACGCGTGAAGATTACGATACGGAACACCTTATCGGCCTTTTACAGAGACTTAAACAGAGATATCCGTGGTTGCAAATTATCTTGGAGCCGGGTTCCGCTTTTGCATGGCAAACAGGACCGTTGGTATCTACTGTGGTGGATATAGTAGAAAGCAGAGGCATCCGTACGGCTATTTTGGATGTGAGCTTTACCTGCCACATGCCCGACTGTTTGGAGATGCCTTATCAGCCGGCTGTACGTGGTGCGGAGACCTTGCCCCCTGATGCGGTAAAAAAAGAAACGGCGAAAGAGGAAAATATATATCGCTTGGGAGGCAATAGTTGTTTAAGCGGCGATTATATGGGCAGCTGGCGTTTTAATCATGCTTTGCAGATAGGGGAGCGCATTGTGTTTGAAGATATGATACACTATACAATGGTGAAAACCAATATGTTCAATGGTATACAGCATCCGAGTATCGCTTTGCTGCATGGTGACGGAGAGTTGGAGGTATACCGTCGTTTCTGTTATGAGGATTATAAGAATCGTATGTGTTGATGTAATTTTTTTAATCGAAAAGTTTGTAAGTCTCACAAAAACGCATACCTTTGCATCCGCAAAAGAAAAATAGTGGTTCTTTTGACAGATGAATGCGGAAATAGCTCAGTTGGTAGAGCACAACCTTGCCAAGGTTGGGGTCGCGAGTTCGAGTCTCGTTTTCCGCTCAAGTTAGAGGGGCTTGCTTGGCGGGTCTCTCTCTATTTATATATAGTGGTATATGTATTTCAGTTTCTTATCCTTTTATTCTATCCCGATATACATTTATATGCCTGTCCAGTAAAAACAAGGGAATGCTTGTAATTTAAAACACCTTGTTTCTGCATTTTAAAAGACTTTGTTATCATCCCAAATTGCAGCTTCCCTATCATGCCGAAGTGTCACCGGACAGCCATAATTTATTTGTCAGGAGGGATATCAGAAAATAGGAATCCTATTAGGATGGTACACCTCCACTTTATTGGTTTCATATTTTAGTAATTATATAGGTTTTCCCTTTCGATGCATTAAAAGTGGTAAGGTAATATTCTCCCTCTTTTCTGCTTTCGGCAGCCGTGTTTTTTACCGAGACCGGAACATTGGTTCTTATCACGCACTTGTTGTCTGTTTTGGCTGTAATCCGGGCTTTATATAACAGAGATTCTTTCCATTCGATATTCACGGAGAATCCTCCTCTTGCGAGCATTCCTTCGATTTTCCCGGCCTTCCAATCCTTAGGGATAGCCGGAAGCAGGTGGAGTTCACCGAGGTGGCTCTGTAGCAGCATTTCTCCTATACCGGAAATACCTCCGAAGTTCCCGTCGATTTGGAACGGGGGATGAGTATCGAACAGGTTGGATAGTGTTGATGTCGATAGAAGTTCACGGAACATTTTATAGGCATGGTTGCCATCGAGTAATCTTGCCCAGAAATTGATTTTCCACGCTTTGCTCCAACCGGTTCCACCGTCACCCCTCACTTGAAGTGTCTTTTCCGCTGCGCGGGCAAGGTCGGGTGTTGTTAATGGCGATATCTGACGACCCGGATGCAGTCCGAAAAGGTGGGATACGTGCCTGTGTTGAGGGTCTTGGTCTTCCCAATCGCCATACCATTCCATCAGGTTCCCATTCTTACCTATACGAAGAGGATACAGCTTGTCGCGTTTTTCTATCCATTCTTTGCGTAAGTCTTCGTCTACAGCGAGGGCTTCCGACGCTTCTATCAGGTTGTTGTATAAATCCCATATTATCTGAATATCCATTGTGGATGAGATGGTGACTACTCCTTGGTTGCCATTGTCGTCTATGAAAACGTTCTCCGGCGAGGTGGAAGGAGCGGTTATATAATGGCCATCTTTGAATATAAGCCAGTTGTTACAGAATTCGGCAGCTCCTTTCATAAGCGGATAAGCTTTGTTTCGCAGAAAGTCTTTATCCATTGTGTATAGGTAGTGCCAGAAAAGATGCTGGCAAAGCCAAGGGGCACCGAGCGACCAGTTGGCATATTTCGGGTCTCCCTGCACCGGATTTGCTACGGCCCAGATGTCCGAATTATGATGTACGGTCCATCCGTTCATCTGATAAAAGTTCTTTGTTATTTCGCGTCCGTTTGTCTCCCAACGCTCAATCTGGTCTATAAGCGGCTGATTCATCTCCGGTAGATTTAGCATCAATGCAGGCCAGTAATTCATCTGCACGTTGATATTGGTGGTGTAATTGCTACCCCAGGAAGGGCGCTGTTTGTTGTTCCATATTCCTTGAAGGTTGGCCGGAACACCTCCCGGTCGTGAAGAACTGATTAGCAGATACCGGCCGAACTGGAAATATAACACTTCAAAATCCGGGTCGGTAGCGCCGTTTTTATAAGCCTGGAGCCGCTCCTCTGTTGACAGCTTTTTGGAGGTGGCATCCGTTGTTCCTAAATGGAGATTTACCCTGCTGAAATAACGGCGGTAATCGGCAATATGGTCTTTAAGTAGACGGCTGTATGTAAGTCCGGCTGCCGCATTCAGGTAATCCGAAGCTATCTTGTCTTCATCTCGCCCTTGCGTATCGGGGCGGTTTTGGAATCCGTTAAAACTCGTAGCTGCCGAGACGAACAAGATAACCTCTGTCGCATCTGAAACGTTGAGTCCGTCTTTTGCCGTTATAACCCCTTTTCCGTCGGTGCTGACCGCTCTGATGCGTAGTTGGTAACGCATCCCTTTCTGTCCCTTTTTAGACTCTTCCTGCATTGGAATATTTCTGTTCGTATTGACATTATAGGGAGCCTGTCCGTTGAGTATGAATTCGTTGTTCCCTACTGTTTCCATACTCCATCCTTCGTATTGTGTATTCGCGCCCAACGAAAATCCGAGTCTTCCTTTTTTCGAGGCCTTCAGTTTTATGACTATCATTTGTGCAGGAGCGGATACAAATAGCTCACGTTCATACTTTACTCCGTCAGCAGTAAAAGAAGTGGTTGCAACGGCCGTATTTAGGTCAAGGGTACGTATATAATCCATCGGAGTACCTTTGATATCCTGTTCTAAAGTAATATCGGCGAGTGGAAGGTATGAATTGACATTCGGTCCTTGCATATTGCGCAATGTTCGGGAAGCCTGTTGCCACTGGCCTGCAAAAAGTTCATCCCGCACTTTCTGCAGATATCCCGGAGCTTTAGGATTTGGATTGTTATCAGCCGGGCCACCTCCCCAAAGGGTTTCTTCGTTGATGTTGAAAATTTCTTTTTCAATGCCTCCATAAACCATGACTCCGAGGCGCCCGTTGCCTAAAGGTAAAGCCTGTTCGAAGGTTTTGGCGGGTTGTTTATACCACAGAAGCAAATTGGATTCTTTAGCTATAGTATTGTGTGTAACAAGTAATAGTAACCCTGTAATAAGCGCGAAATTTAATTTATTCATACGGCTCAATTTATTTTTATCTAAGTAATAATCATATCTCTGCAAGGTAATAATAAGGTGATTAGAACCTCTTATGATGTTAAGGCTGGAAAAAGTGCTGGCTAATTTATGTAAAATAAATATGCGGACAAAACTTAACTTCATATTCTTTTATTTTCAAACTGTATCGTAAAACGATTTCATTGGTTATTGTTTAGTCCCTATTATAGGATAGCCCCGTTTCTTTAGGCATTGGAAGGCGGCGATTTTTGTTTTTATCATTTATCCGAATTGGTTTTTAGGTTAAAATTAAAATCGGAAGTTTCGGTATGGCTATCTTTGTTGAAAGGCTTATTTTTGCTTGATAGAGATAAATTCCACGATTGCCTCACATTTGTATAGGAATAGAAGAGATGGATTTCATTTTGGTTTATTTGAATTTGTTTGCTTGACTTTATAATGTAAAAAATGAAAAAGTTTCCATCTTAAAGCTTTCGGCGTTGTTATTTTATATACTTTTGCACCGCTTTAAACCAATTAAGTAGAAATGGACGATTCAAATTCGCGAACGTGCAGTAGTATAAACTAATTCAAACGGGGCCTTTCTCAATAGAAGCCTCTGTTTGAAACTAAACAAACGAAAGGAGGCAATAAGATGAGAACGTATCTTTATTGTGAAGCTGGCTTTGTGCAAAAAACAGAGTGGATGCCCAATTGCTGGGTAAATGTGGAATGCCCCGATATGGATGATTTCGATTTCCTAACCCAAAAATTAAAAGTTCCGGAATCTTTTTTAGAAGATATTTCAGATGTCGATGAACGTCCCCGTACTGATTCGGAAGGCAACTGGTTGATGACAATCATCCGGGTTCCGATGCAGCAAGAGGGGAGTATTCCTTATACCACTATTCCGATAGGCATCATTACAAATAATGAAATCATTGTGTCGTTGTGTTATCATAAAACTGAATTAATCCCTGATTTCATCGAGCATACGAGACGTAAAAAAATAATGGTCCCCAACAAGTATGAGCTGATTTTGAGGCTGATTTATTCGTCGGCAGTTTGGTTTCTGAAATATTTGAAACAGATATATAATGAAGTCTCTTTAGCAGAGAAACAGTTGGAACGCAGTATTCGGAATGAGGATTTGTTGCGGTTGATGAATTTGCAAAAAACGCTGGTCTATTTCAATACCTCCATTCGTGGAAACGAAGTGATGATAGGAAAACTGCAAAATATATTTCAGGAAAAAGACTATAAAAACAGGGATTTGGTGGACGATGTGGTTATTGAACTGAAACAGGCGTACAATACCGTTAATATATATAGTGACATTTTAACCGGAACGATGGATGCGTTTGCCTCTATTATTTCGAATAATGTAAATACCATCATGAAACGCATGACCAGTATTTCTATTATTTTGATGGTTCCCACGTTGATTGCCAGCTTTTACGGAATGAACGTGGATGTACACGTAGACGCTCTGCCTCATGCTTTTTTCCTTATTGTATTGATTTCGGTTGCACTTTCGGCATTCGCTTTCTGCATTTTCAGGAAAATTAAATGGTTTTGATGTGAGTGGAACTTTTCTTTTGTTTTGTTGGGAATAGGTAGGATTAATGTTGTAAACTGTGCATCGCTTTCAAGTTAGGTGAAGCATTTTCTCTTCAACAAATCCCTTAATTGTGCCGTACTTTTTCTTTTTTTCTCTACCTTTGCACAGATTAATATAGAAGAAGATGTTTCATAAGAGAATGAATAACTGGAGAGTTCCTAAAGGACAGGAACTTACAGAGTTGGATAAGAAAGTACTCTTTTATCAAAATAAAGGGCATTTAGTGCCAACCCGCAAATTGATTAAAACTCCGGAACAAATCGAAGGGATTCGTCGTAGTGGAGTGATAAATACCGGAGTGTTGGACTTGGTAGAAAAAGAAATACATGCAGGCATGAGTACTGCGGAAATAGACAAGTTGGTTTACGATTATACCGTTTCTCATGGCGCCATTCCGGCTCCGCTTCATTACGAAGGTTTCCCTAAAAGTGTATGCACTTCCATTAATGAAGTTGTTTGCCATGGAATTCCAAGTGAAGAAGAGATTCTGGAAGAGGGGGATATCATCAATGTGGATGTTTCTACTATTCTTGACGGGTATTATTCGGATGCTTCGCGTATGTTTGTAATAGGTCAGACTTCTCCGGAAAAGGAAAAGCTGGTACGGGTGGCTAAAGAATGTTTAGTGAAAGGAATGGAAGCTGCCAAGCCATTTGGTTTTATAGGCGATATAGGCAATGCAGTAGAAGCGCACGCCAAAAAGAATGGCTTTTCTGTGGTACGCGACCTATGTGGACATGGGGTAGGACTGGAATTTCATGAAGACCCGGAAGTACTCCATTACGGCAAGAAAGGTACGGGAATGCTATTGGTGCCGGGAATGGTGTTTACAATTGAACCCATGATAAATATGGGTGATTGGCGTGTTTTTGTCGATGAAGAAGATGGATGGACGGTTGTAACGGAAGATGAATTGCCTTCTGCTCAATGGGAACATACATTTCTGATGACGGAACATGGATTGGAAATTTTGACCTATTGATGAAATAGAAAGTCGTTGAAATACATTATTTTTGCAAAAATAAAGAGGAAGTAAAATGAGTGCAATTATATTAGGTATAGAATCTTCTTGCGATGATACGTCGGCTGCAGTGATTAAAGACGGTGTCTTATTATCAAATGTGGTGGCTAGTCAGGCAGTTCATGAGGCTTATGGCGGTGTGGTTCCGGAACTGGCTTCCAGGGCGCACCAACAGAATGTAGTACCGGTGGTACATGAAGCGTTGAAACGGGCTGGAGTAACGAAAGAACAATTAAGCGCCGTTGCCTTTACCAGAGGTCCGGGTTTGATGGGTTCTTTGTTGGTAGGTGTTTCTTTCGCAAAAGGGTTGGCTTGTTCTTTAGGGATTCCTATGATTGATGTTAACCACCTGCATGGACATGTTTTAGCTCATTTTATTCAAGCTCCGGATGAAGACTTTAACCCACCGAAATTTCCTTTCTTGTGTTTATTGGTGTCGGGTGGCAATTCCCAAATCATTCTGGTGAAAGCTTATAACGATATGCAAGTTATCGGGCAGACCATAGACGATGCTGCCGGTGAAGCGATAGATAAATGTTCGAAAGTAATGGGCTTGGGTTATCCGGGAGGACCGATTATCGATAAGTTGGCACGGCAAGGAAATCCGCAGGCTTACTCATTTAGCAAACCTCATATTCCCGATTATAATTATAGTTTCAGCGGGTTGAAGACCTCTTTCCTTTATTCTTTAAGAGAATGGTTGCAGGAAGACCCGGACTTTATAGAACACCATAAAGAAGATTTAGCGGCTTCGCTGGAGGCTACCATTGTAGATATATTGATGTCTAAGCTACGTAAAGCCGTAAAAGATTTGAATGTAAAGGAAGTGGCTGTAGCCGGAGGTGTTTCGGCTAATAACGGTTTGCGGAACGCTTTTAGGGAGCATGCAAAGAAATATGGTTGGAAAGTATACATCCCGAAATTCAGTTATACAACTGATAATGCGGCTATGATTGCCATTACGGGATATTTTAAATATTTGGATAAACAATTTTGTACGATAGACCTACCTGCTTATTCGCGGGTTATAATTTAAAAAACATAAGCTTATGTCAGTAGAAACAAAAGTAATAAGTAGAGAAATTAACGATTTGATGTGGCAGCAAGGAGCTACATTATCGACCGCAGAAAGTTGTACAGCCGGAAATGTGGCTGCAGCCATTACTTCCATTCCGGGAAGTTCTCAATTCTATAAAGGAGGGGTAGTAGGGTATTCCAATGAGGTAAAAGTGAATTTGCTTCACGTGAAGCCGGAGACCTTGGAAACTTATGGAGCGGTAAGCGAAGAAACCATTATAGAAATGATAAAAGGTGTGATGAAATCGCTGAAAACTGATTATGCAGTGGCTACATCAGGCGTTGCAGGTCCGGGTGGCGGAACACCGGAAAAGCCGGTTGGTACCATTTGGATTGCTGCCGGAAATGCAGATAAAATAATTACTCAGAAGCTGGAAGGAGATGAGGGACGCGAAATTAATGTATCGCGTGCTACCCACTCGGTATTGCAATTATTGCATGACCTGCTTACCAATAAAGACGAAAATAAGGAAGAATAATTGAATTATTTTCTTGAAATGCTTGTATATTAAGAATAAAAGCTCTAAATTTGCACCCTGTTTGAGATAAACAAGAAAAAGAAACTAAAAAATAAGATAGCAATGTCGAAAATTTGTCAAATTACCGGAAAGAAAGCCATGATTGGCAACAATGTTTCACATTCAAAGAGAAGAACAAAAAGAACCTTTGACGTGAACTTGTTTACAAAGAAGTTCTATTATGTAGAACAAGATTGCTGGATTAGCCTGAATATTTGTGCTAACGGCTTACGTGTTATTA
>ERZ839767.2773-NODE-2773-length-21900-cov-3.420691_pt1 | contig 21900 bp, 19 predicted proteins | sample MGYA00519879_ERZ839767 | MGnify/ENA primary metagenome ERZ839767 (study PRJEB31850, sample SAMEA3708852) | human gut metagenome | biome: human gut; feature: human-associated habitat; material: faeces | place: China | collected 2014 ... | reverse complement strand
GATTATATGCATGTGGAAGTACAGGATTCCATTTCAATAAAACAGCATTATTATTAAACGCAGGAGCAGATCATGTTTTTGATGCAGCGATAAGTCAATATAAAGCCATGACATCTTATTTAAAATGGGAAGATCTTGGTATTATTTGTGTTCCTAATATGGAAAATAAAGGAAGTATGAAAGAATCTTCAAAATTAGGTGAAGTTATTCAATTAGCTAAAAGTATTAAATAAGAAGATTTAAAGTAATGAAAAAAAGTTGCATTCATATGTGTTCACAATTCTTGTAGAAGTCAAATTGCTGAAACTTTAGGAAAGCATCTTACAAGTGATGTTTTTGAAAGCTATTCAGCAGGAAGTGAAATCAAAAATCAAATAAATCTAGACGCTGTTCGTTTAATGAAAAAATTGTATGGAATAGATATGGAAAAGACACAACATCCAAAGTTGATCAATGAAATACCTCAAGCAGACATGCTAATATCAATGGGATGTAATGTTGGTTGTCCTTTTGTTGGTAAAGAATTTGATGATAATTGGCAACTTGATGATCCAACGGGAAAAGAGGATCAAGAATTTATAAAAGTGATTCATGAAATCGAAGAGAAAATATTAAAACTTAAAGAAGAACTTACGAAATAAAAAATTCGTAAGTTTTTTTATTTTTTTGAAAAGTTTATTTTTTTCAAAAAAATAACGGAGAAGGAGGGATTTGAACCCTCGCGCCGCGTTAGCGACCTATACCCTTAGCAGGGGCACCTCTTCGGCCTCTTGAGTACTTCTCCAGACTCCGAACTCATAATTTCTTATTAAATTGGAGTGCATTTCTTCTGTGTTTTCATCCGAAACGCAGGTTTAATTATAGCGGAAGGCGATATGCTTTGTCAACACCTTTTTTTATTTTTTTACATTAATTTTATTGTATTGCGATAGATGGGGGATAACAACGGGTATATACTGTTGTTTATTGCCTTATTGCACATGGCTACGCGGGTCGCATTGTAATGCGGGAATACGCAGGGGGAAGGCCATCTCAGAGTTCCGTAAGCCCGAAGGCCCTCCCCCTGCACCCCCACCCTCTTGGGCACGGAAACCAGTGTTACATCTTCGATGTGTAACACAGTTGACTCTTGTCTGTATTCTTCGGTATTCAGGATGTAGCTCTTTGCCGATCCAATCTTCTGTATGCTACGATATTCAAAATGGTTCTCTTTGCCGATCTAGTTTTCTATATGCCACTCTATTTCAAAATGCTTCCCTTAGCCTATCCGGCGTTCTATATGCCACTCTATTCAAAATACTTCCCTTCACCAATTTAATCCCTATACGCTTTAAGAAACTCCCCACAACCAGGACAGGGCGCCATAGCGCCCGCCTCCGTCCCTCTGCTGGCTTCTTTTCTTCTTTCCGGTCTGAATGCACAGCCGAGGCTCAGGATACTGGCTGGCTCTGCTTCTGCAGGAGGGGTGTGCTTCTTAGATGCCAGCCCCCGACGAAGCCGCAGACCGGACAGTATCCTGAGCCTCGGCGTCCCGTCAGCCACCAAACCGTCCAATCACCAACAAACTCCCGCAGAAGCCCACCCTCTCAGCCATCCAGCGCAGCGCTGATGGCTCAACAACCTTCAAATTCAACAAAAAAGAGACTGCACACCCATGCAGCCTCTTAATGTTATTGATACAGTTTTTCGTTAGATCATCCAGAAATTATCCGTGCAGACAATCTTCCTGTAAGTCTCAAACTTAAACCACTTATTATGAAACTCCGACTTATTATCAGCCGCCTTAAACTCCTTCAGGAACTGCTGATAATCATCATTACTGCGGATCTCCAGGGCAAAACCTCTCTCGTCCACAACAGGAAGCCCCATAAAGGCATACTTATCCAGCGGAATAATATCCAGCACCTTCTTATCACGAATAAGAACAGCTGCATTGTCCTCCAGGGATACAATATCAAAATAACCCGGATACTCGAAGCTATCACCTTCTGTAGGTACAGCATCCCCTACATGATAAGTCTTAACCTCTTTATCCGCCTTAGAAAGCAGCGCATTCTCAAGGTTAAAATAAAACTCCTCAAAAACATAACCGCCAACCTTCACATCATCCTTCTGGAAATAAGGCTTCTCACCCTCAGTATCAACAGACTCCACAACACCACACGCAGAAGTCATATGACTCACACGATCGATCAGGATCAGCTCACCAAGAGTCTTATTCTTCTTAAACTCATCCAGCACAACCTTATCAGAAAGACCGATCTTACACAAAGCGATCTCATTCTTCTCAATGGTATCTGCATGAAGCTGCTCTCCAGTATTTACATCCGTCTTAAACTCAATACTCTTAACCACACCTGCGATCTTCTTGGTACCAAGCTTCACAAGATATTCCTTGCCCACTTCAAGCCTGGAATCATCCATCCAGAGAAGCGTAGCCTCAAAACCTTTAGCCACCGGAATCTCATTATTATTGGTAAGAACACAGCCACGGCTGACATCCACCTCTTTATCCAGCTGAATGGTAACAGCCTGGCCTGCAACAGCCTCCTCACGGTTATCACTGCCCACCAGGATCGTCTTAACAGCCGCTGTCTCGTTGCTTGGAAGCGTTGTGATGATATCGCCTACATGAACCCGGCCACTCTCGATCTGGCCCTGGAAACCGCGAAATTCATGATTTGGACGAGAAACACGCTGAACAGGCAGATAAAACTCGCTGACATTCTCAGCCTCGGAAACATCTACAGTCTCAAGATGATCCAGAAGAGCTTTGCCCGTATACCACGGCATATTCGGAGACTTCTTCGTAACGTTATCACCCTCTGTAGCACTGACAGGAATGATTACAACATCCTGAAGACCCAGAGTCTTTGAAAGCTCATTGATATCCTTCACGATCTCGTTAAAACGGCTCTCACTGTAATCAACAAGATCCATCTTATTAACAGCAAATACGAAATGATGGATACCCATCAGAGCGCAGATACGCGCATGACGTCTTGTCTGCACCAGAACACCCTGTTTTGCATCCACAAGAATAATGGAAAGCTGGGCAAAAGAAGCACCAACTGCCATGTTTCTTGTATACTCTTCATGACCAGGAGTATCCGCAACAATAAAACTTCTCTTATCCGTTGTAAAATAACGGTAAGCAACATCAATAGTGATGCCCTGCTCACGCTCAGCCATCAGACCATCCAGAAGAAGAGAATAATCAATGGCACCGCCTCTGGAACCTACCTTGCTGTCCAGAAGAAGGGCTTTTTCCTGGTCCGCATATAAAAGCTTGGAATCATAAAGAATATGACCGATCAGTGTAGATTTTCCATCATCTACACTTCCGCAAGTGATAAATTTCAGTAATCCGCTCATCCTAGAAGTACCCCTCTCTCTTTCTTTTTTCCATGCTTGCAGCTCCGCCGTCGGAATCAATAACACGTGTGGTTCTCTCAGATTCCACAGAGCTTAAAGTCTCGTCAATGATCTCGTCCAGTGTTTCTGCGTCAGACTCGATACCACCTGTCAGAGGATAGCATCCGAGAGTACGGAAACGCACCTTTTTCATCTGCGGCTCCTCCCCCGGGTTCAGGCGCATCCTGTCGTCATCCACCATGATAATATTTCCGTCTCTGTATACAACCGGACGCTCTTTTGCAAAATAAAGAGGAACGATCGGGATATTTTCTCTCTTAATGTACTGCCAGATATCAGTCTCAGTCCAGTTGGAGATTGGGAAAACACGGATGCTTTCACCTTTGTTGATCTCAGTATTGTAAAGCTTCCACATCTCCGGACGCTGGTTCTTCGGATCCCAGGCCTGCTCTGCGTTACGGAAGGAGAAAATACGCTCTTTTGCACGGCTTTTCTCCTCATCACGACGGCCGCCGCCAAATGCAGCTGTGAAACCATATTTCTTAAGAGCCTGCTTCAGAGCCTGCGTTTTCATGATATCTGTGTATGCGGAGCCACTGTCAAAAGGATTGATTCCCTGCTTCACACCATCCTGATTAATGTACTCAAGCATTTCGATCCCCAGATCCTTCGCGGTTTTGTCACGGAACTCTATCATCTCTTTAAATTTCCATGTTGTGTTTACGTGAAGAAACGGGAATGGCGGTTTCTCCGGGTAAAAAGCTTTCATCGCAAGATGAAGCATTACAGAACTGTCTTTTCCTATAGAATAAAGCATTACCGGCTTTTCGCACTCAGCTGCAACTTCACGGATTATGTAAATTGCTTCTGCTTCAAGTGCATCAAGATGTGATAATTTTTCCATTACATTTTTCCTCCATTCACTTAATATTTGTTAGATTCTTTTTTATCTATAATTATTGTTTCTATTCTTCCGTCTGTTTTGTGGATATTCCAGTCAAGAAAATGGTCTCTTGACTTTACTGTCATACGGCTTCCCATTCCACCTATGTCAGCTCCGAGATAAAGTCCTATGGCATCAAACTGACACTCTTTTATACATGAACAACATCCCCAGCAGTCCTTTGGATATTTTATAAATGCTTTTCCGTCCTCATCTTTTTTAATGAGACTTCCTGGACAGACCTCCGTGCATTTTCCACACTTTCTGCATTTATCCTTATCAATTATTATGCTCATAGTTTTCACCCCTTCCCACAAGCTGTCTTGTGATTATCTTTATTTCTCCGTCAACTTTCTTTGAATTGACGTATTTGAGCCATTCATCACTCTTTTCAGGGTAATCAAGATTCTCATCAAAACTGTGCCAGCGTGTCTCTTTTCTCGCTTTAAGATGCTCTATAAGTGTAAGGCATACTGTAAGTCTTTCCTTTAACTCATATGCAAACATAAGCTCATGGCAGTCATCAGCACTGACATTTTCAGCAAGTTCCTGCAATTTCTTTATCTTTTCTTTTGCAAGTTCAAGCTGTTTTTCATTGAACTGATAATGGCTTCCGATACCTCCTGCATAAGCATCCATAACCTTCTGCATGGCATCTTCAAGCTGTTCTGTCGTGTATACACAATCTTTATTATTTAAAATTCTGTTATACTCGTTTACTTTTTCATCAAAAGCTTTATCAATGCCGCATACATCATCATTTTCATTATTTGCTTTTTTATCTTCTGTTGTTTCGCTGACCTTTTGTGCATCAAGCTCTTTTACCATAGTTTCCGCAGCAATCTCACCTTCAACCATAGCACCCGTAACATACTTCTGAGGACAGCCGCCTGCCACGTCTCCCGCTGCAAAAAGATTGTGAATTGTAGTTCTTCTTTCCGTGTCAACCCAATAGCCGCTCGCTGTGTGTCCGCCTACTACATAAGGTTCCGTTCCTTCTATCTCTACATTCTGCTCACTCGGATTCTTTCCAGACTCAATCCACTTTAATGTCTGGCTCGGTGCCATATTAAGATATGCTTTCTTTAATGACTCATCCTGTGCATCACTGATACCTTCAGTTCTAAGGTAACATGGTCCTCTTCCCTCAATATTTTCCATGACAGTTCCGTATACTCTCTGTGAAGTTGTGAGACCATATTTTGTCTCGTATATCTCGCCCTTTGAATTAACCTGCTTTGCACCGACACCCTGTGCTATCGTTCCTGTCGGTGCTATCGTATCTTTACATCTGAGTGCTATAAAACGCATCTCAAATGTTGTCATCTCAGCTCCAGCATTTATTCCCATTGCATATCCCGCTCCCGTATTAAATGGCGGATACCACATTTTGTGTCTTGAAAATCCCGGATTGTTTGGTCTGTAAAGACCTGCCGCACCGCCTGTCGCACAGAGAACTTTCTTAGCCTTTATAAGATATGCCGTTCCACTTTTTTCTCCGTTTTCTTCCGTTTCATCTATACTAAATCCGTATGCTCCGCAGATTGTATTGTTTTCAACATAAAAATCCGTGATATTTACCCTGTTAAGAATTGTGCAATTTGGAAGTGCTTTTACCGCATCTGCAAGAATCGGCTTGATATTTTCGCCGTTAATTTTTATGTTTCTGTTGCCTCTTGCGACATATTTGCCATTCTCATCCTTTAAAATGACCAGTCCAAGTTTTTCCATCTTTTCCGTGACACGGTTAAGTCCCTCAGACATTGTAAGAAGCAAATCCTCTCTTACAATTCCGTCTGCGTCTTTCTTTGCGTAATCAACATAATCTTCAGGCTTTCTGCCATCAACGATGTATGCGTTGATGGCATTTACTCCAGCTGCAAGACAGCCGCTTCTTTTTATATTGGCTTTCTCTGCGATAAGCACCGAATATCCCGATTTTTCTGCAATCGTCAACGCAGCATAACAGCCTGCTGTTCCGCCGCCGATGATAAGTATGTCTGTATTAAGTGTCTCTCTTTTTTTAATCTGCATAACACATTTCTCCAATCCCTAGATATAGAATACGTCATCTTCCTGCATTTCTTTATTTTCACACAAATATGCTTTCGTATCGTCCATTACATAGATTCTGTATATTAAAAGATTAACTTTTTCGCCAATCTCAAGTGAATCTTTCTCAAGCGACCACTCGCCTGTAATTTTTATTCCATGGACATCAATCGTAACGTCAAGCCTGTTGCCACGGAAAACAACGTCCTCGACAATTCCTGTCTCTGCCGCACTCATGTATCTGTCGAGCTTTCCAAACTTTGAAATTTTGACAAATTCAGGTCTTATAACCGCCTTGTCTGCTCCCTCTATCTTGTCAAAGCCGTTCAATGTATCATAATTATGTACTTCTGACGGCCTTCCGATAAATTGTGCAACAAATGGTGTATCAGGTGATTTGTAAATCTGTGACGGCGTTCCCATCTGCTCAATTTTACCGTGGTTCGTAATGATAATCTCATCGGCAACCTCAACGGCTTCGTCCTGGTCATGCGTTACAAATATACTCGTAATCCCAAGCTGTGTAACCATACTTCTAAGCCACAGTCTCAATTCAGAACGAACCTTTGCATCAATGGCGGCAAATGGTTCATCAAGCAGAAGCACCTGTGGATTCGGAGCTAATGCTCTTGCAAAAGCAACTCTTTGTCGCTGTCCGCCTGAAAGCTGGTTCGGATACCTTTTTTCCATTCCCGAAAGCCCTGTTATCTCAAGAAGTTTCATAACACGTTCTTTTATTTCGGCTTTCGGAACCTTCTGTAATTCAAGTCCAAATGCCACATTATCGTATACCGTCATATATCTGAATAATGCGTAACTTTGAAATACAAAGCCGATTCCTCTCTTTGATGCAGGAATATCATTAACACGTTTTCCGTCTATAAAAATATCTCCCGCATTAGGAGTCTCAAGCCCTGCAATCATTCTAAGAAGCGTTGTCTTTCCGCTTCCCGATGGTCCGAGAAGTGCGACAAGCTTACCTTTTTCAATTCCGAAACTCACATTGTCAGAAGCCCTGAAATCGCCATATTGTTTATAAATATTTTTCATTTCAACATACATATTTCACACCACTCTCAAGAAGCTGCCTGCTCCTGACCTTTCTTTTTCGCCCTGTATTCAAGTATATTTCTAAGCACAAGCACAACAACCGCAATAATAACAAGTATTGAAGATGCTGCAAATGCCGCCGTAATCGAGCTTTCCGTTCCAGACATATACAATGCGTCTATTTCAAGAGGAAGTGTAAATGTCTCGCCTCTCGTCTTTGATAATGCATTTACCGCACCAAACTCGCCGAGTGCTCTCGATGTACAAAGAATAATTCCATATATTAAAGCCCATTTTATCTGAGGAAACGTAATCTTAAAAAAGATTTTAAATCCGCCCGCTCCCATAAGAGCCGCCGCTTCCTCCTCGTCTTTTCCCTGTGCATTAAGCACCGGAATAATCTCTCTTGATACAAACGGAAATGTTACAAATATTGTCGCAAGCACAACTCCGGGAATTGCAAATGCGATTCTTACATTCGCTCCGAATACCGAATTAAACCATCTTATAACAGGATAAAACCAGCCGAGACGCCCGAATGTCATAAGAAACGCAAGTCCAACGATAACGGGTGATATTGAGAACGGAATATCAATAAGTGTCGCAAGCACCTGTTTTCCCTTAAATGAAAACTTTGTCGTAACCCATGCCGCACACAATCCAAAAAATGTATTGATAACAACCGCAATAACAGTTGCAAACAAAGTAACCTTCAAAGCACTGACAACATATTTTGACGATATCGATTTAAAATAAAATCCAAGTCCCTGCTTGAGCGAGCTGGATACAATACAAAACAGCGGCATCACAAGCATAAAAAATACAAATAAAACGCTTATTGTTATAAGAACATATTTAGTTATCTTTTTTCTCTTTTCAAATTTTTCCTGTTCATTCATAACTTTTCCCATCCTGTCTTTATCATCCGCCATTTTAACATTGTATAATTATATATTATTGGTTCTTTTTGCCTGCTTCATCTGGATAACATTTATCGCAAATAAAAGCAGAAATGATATTACAAGCATCACAAGTGCTATAGCTGTTGCCGACGCATAATCAATATAACTTAACTTCTGCATTATTACATACGATACAACCTGTGTATGCTCTTTGGCACTGTTACCCGAAATGTAAATAACGCTTCCATACTCACCGATTCCCCTTGCAAATGCAAGCCCAAAACCTGTAAGTATCGCAGGTCTCAATTCGGGAAGTATTACCTTAAAAAATGTCTTTGACGGCGACGCACCAAGTATGTAAGCTGCTTCCTCATACTGTCCGTCAAGTTTTTCAAGCACCGGCTGCACATTTCTTACTACAAACGGAATTCCGATAAATATAAGTGCAACTATAATTCCAAGATGTGTGTAACTTACCTTAATTCCTATTGCGGCAAGCGGTTTTCCAAGTATTCCCGTATCCGAATACATCTTTGAGAGCGTTATGCCCGCAACTGCTGTCGGAAGTGCAAAAGGAAGCTCTATAAATCCGTCAAGAATACGCTTTCCGGGAAAGTCATATTTTACAAGTGTCCATGCAAGAATTACTCCAAATATTACATTTATCACCGCCGCTATAAAAGAACAGACAATACTCGTCGTAAATGCGTAAACTACATTCTGCTTTGTAATCAGTTTTATAAATTCCGACGGTGGCAGTTTCAGCGAATATACCATAACCGATGCAAGCGGAATCAATACAATAAGTGAAAGCATCGTCACCGTAATTCCCATTGTAAGCTTAAAGCCCGGAATCACTCTGGTTTTCTTTGCTTTTTTTAATTTTACGGTTTCTTCCATACTTATTTTTCCTTTCCGCTTTTATTTCTGTGTATATATAAATATAATTTCCACACAACTTCATACCCTATATAAATACAACTTCATATCTGCATTTAGTTACACAGCTTGTCAAACAATGCACCGTCATCAAAATACTGTTTATACGCATTGTCCCAGCCGCCGAAATCATTAATTGTTGTACATTTTACATTCAGATTAAATTTATCCGAATATTCATTAAGGATTTTTTCATCACTTGGGCGATATCCGTAATCAGCCACAAGTCTCTGGGCATTTTCCGAATACAGATAAGAAAGATATTCTCCTGCTGCCTGCCCTGATTTATTAACTTTTACATTATCATCAACAACCGCCACGCTCGGCTGTGCAAGAATACTTACTGACGGCGTTACAATCTCATATTGTCCCGGATAATTGGCGACTGTCATCATTGCTTCATTTTCCCATGCAATAAGAACATCGCCTTTCTGATTCTCAACGAATGTTGTCGCTGAACCTCTCGCTCCCGAATCAAGAACTGATACATTAGCATACAATTTTTTGATAAATTCATTCTGCTTATCTGTATCCGTATATTTCTCCCTGGCATAACTTAATGCCGCAAGAAAATTCCAACATGCACCGCCGCTGCTTTTCGGGTCCGGCGTTATAACTTCAACACCGTCTTTAATCAAATCATCCCAGTCTTTTATATTTTTCTCATTTCCTTTTCTTACAAGAAAGACCATTGTTGAAGTGTATGGTGCGGAATCATTGTCATATTCCTGCTTCCAGCCGCTGTCAATAAGTCCGGTTTTTTCAATAAGCGAAATATCATGTTCAAGTGCAAGTGTGACAACATCTGCATTACAGCCTTCAACAACTGACCTTGCCTGACTCCCGGAACCGGCATGTGACTGTATTACATTCACCGGCTCACCATATTTTTCTTCATAATAGCTTTTGAAAATCTCATTATAGCTTTCATAGAATTCCCTTGTGGCATCATATGAAACATTGGTGATTGTCATTATATTCGATTTTTCACGGCCGCATCCCGCAAGCCCCGTAAAAACACATGCAGCTAACAAAACTGCCTGCATTTTATATATTTTTTTCATATGGTTTACCACCCATTCCTACAGCTTAAAATTCAAATAATGATGTCGATAAATATCTTTCTCCCGTATCTGGAAGTAGAACAACTATATTCTTTCCTGCATTTTCAAGCTTTCGTGCCTCCTTTAATGCTGCACAAAGAACTGCTCCCGAAGATATTCCAACAAGCAGGCCTTCTGACTTTGCAACCTGTCTCGTCGTCTCAAACGCCTCGTTATTTCCTATAGTTACAATCTCATCAACTATACTTGTATCCATAACCTCAGGTATGAATCCGGCTCCTATACCCTGTATCTTGTGAGGACCAGCACTACCACCGGAAAGAACCGGTGAACCCGAAGGCTCCACGGCAACTATTTTTGCATTAATTCCAGCTTCTTTAAGACCTTTTGCAGTTCCCGTTATAGTTCCGCCTGTTCCAACTGATGCAATGAATATATCAACCTTTCCGTCTGTCGCTTCTGCGATTTCCTTTGCTGTTGTAACCCTGTGAATCTCAGGATTGGAAGGATTGTCAAACTGCTGTGGAATAAATGCGTTGCCGTATTCTTCCTTTAACTGTTCAGCCTTTGCTATTGCACCTTTCATTCCGAGTCTTCCCTGTGTGAGAACAACTTCTGCTCCAAGTGCCGTTACAATCTTTCTTCTCTCTACACTCATAGTGTCAGGCATAGTAAGAATAAGCTTTAATTTCTTTGCGGCACACACACCAGCAAGTCCTATTCCCGTATTGCCGCTTGTAGGCTCTATAATAACCGTATCTTTATTAATCTTTCCCTGTTTGATTCCGTCTTCAATCATCGCATATGCAACTCTGTCTTTCACGCTGCCAAGCGGATTGAAATATTCAAGCTTCGCTATTATGTTTGCATTAACATTATTGTCCTCCTGAAAGTTACATAACTGCAACATCGGAGTACGTCCAATAAGCTCTGTTATCTGTTTTGCTATCTCTGCCATAATAACCCTCTTTTCTTTTTAAGTTCTGCAACTTTTATTATAATACACTACTATTCATATCGTTTCAATAGGATTTAAGAATTTATTTAAAATTTTTTCCAGTTCTTCATCATCCGGAATGTTTCTCCGGCTATATGTAAGCTCTGCCATATATGAAAGAAAACGTGCCCTTAGTACATCATTGCTTATCTTTTGTTTAGCGTAAGGACGCAATTTTTCAAGGTAATCAAGTATTTCTTCTATATTGTCAGGCAGAATACTGTCAATTTCCCCGGCAAGAAGTGTTGTGATTCTTGGGCTTGCACCACTCGACGATATTCCTATTTCCAGCTTTCCGCGGCTTACAACCGACGGGAATATAAAATCACATTTATCTTTTACATCAACTACATTAATAAGTATTCCTTTATCGTTACAAAGACTTGTTATATGCTCATCAAGTTCTTCATCACCTGCCGCTGCAATAACAAAACGCACACCTTCTACGTCGCTGTCCTCAAACTCTCTTTCTTCCCACTCAACACCTTTAATATTTTTAATTCTCTCATCAACTTTTTGGGCAACAACCTTTATCTTAGGTCCATAATCCAGTATTCTCTTCACCTTGTGAAGTGCAACCTTTCCGCCGCCAACAATAAGTACCGAAACATCCTTTAATTCTACATAAAATGGAAAATATGCCATAATTGTCCATCCTCCTCTAATACAAAATATCCGCAAGTTTCTGATAAGCCTCACCCCAACGCTCATTAGGCTTAAAATTGTAAAGACTCTTATCAAGCACATAATATCTGTCATTTTTTACTGCTGTGAGACTTTTCCATACAGGATTGCTCTTTAAAAGTGTGTCAACATTCTTTAATGCCGCCTCAGTATTAGTTCCCTGAATTGTCACAAAAATAAAATCGGGGTCTTCCTTTACAATAGCCTCGAGACTCAGGTCATCAAGCAAAGAACTGTCGCTGTCAGCAATATTTACACATCCCAAATCTTTTAAAATCTCGCCGCTTACAATTCCATCGCTGCCCTTCGCCTTGACATTTTTGGAAGCTGCACGAAGAAGCAATATCTTAGGATTGCTGCCGTCAATCTGTTTTTTTGCATTTTCAACTTCTGTCCGCACAGAAACACCATTTTTTTCATATAAATCCTTGCGTCCCGTTATATCTGTGCATATATCAAGCATTGCTATATAGTCTTCATAATTATTAACATCAAAATATGCAACTGTAATTCCTGCATTTTCCAATGTTGCAAGCATTTCGACATCAGGCTTTGTATTGGCACTGGCAATAACAAAATCAGGCTGTGAAGCTATAAGAAGCTCTACATTCGGTTCAAGTATCGCCCCAAGCTTGACAACAGAATCGTCGAGTTCCAAATCAAGGCTGTCCCACGCATCATTAACCGAAGCCACAAGCTTTCCGCCCGCAAGAAGCCACACATCAGAAAAACTTCCGAGAAGCGAAGCCGTTCTGTCTGCCGATTTTACGGTAACACTTCTGCCCAGTGCATCTGTAAATGTAACACCGTCCTGCACATCAGCATTGGCATTATCAGAATTTTTCACTCCGCATCCTGCAAGTGCAAATATTGAAATTAATGTTGTAATAATTAGTACGTCTGCAATTAATTTTTTAACTGTCTTCTTCATATTCTACCTTTCCTACCGTATTACTATGTTTTATTTTTCATAGCGTACTATAATTTCATATAAAATGCAACAAAAATATGCTACAATTGTTTGAGGTTTATTATTGAAAATATGGAAACGGAGGATAATTATGTATTCAAATTATTTTACTGAAATAATACCCTATGCCGGATATGATATAAAACAGATTGCATGGCACGAATGTATGGCATGCGGCAACGGACACATAGGCGTTCTCACATCTGGTGCCCCAAAAAACGACAGCTTTATTTTTCAGAATACTGAATTTGTAATGCCATCAGACGAGCCAAGATGTGTTCCCGCAGAAGTAACAGAACAGCTTGACGAAGCAAGACAATCTGTAATAAATATGGATGACACATGGAATATACATAACAGAAAAAGAACCAATATGTACTGTTATCATCCGGGACACCAGTTAAGAATATCTTTAAAAAATGCCTCAGATATTACAGACTTTGTGCGTTCTACAGATTATGAAACATCTGAGCTGGTTTCATCGTATAACATGTCAGAATACAATACGTATGCAAATCATATAAAAAAACGTACCTTCGCATCATCTGTTGACGATGTAATAATCACAGAAATATCAGGTAACAGTTTCACTGTTGACATATCAATTGATGATTTTGAATCAATGCACAAATTTGGCAGACAAAAAAGCGGTGACGCACCCGAATTAAATATGAAATATACGCGGTTTGCAACTGATGGATTAATCGGCTTTTGTGCATTGTATCCGCAATACGAAGAAAGTGAATTAAAAAATGGAGGATTTGCAGGCGTAACACGCATTATCCCTTATGACGGAACAACTTCCCTATCTTTTACGGACACTGATATGCGTGCAAAATCATGCCTTGACCCCAAAAATCCCATCATAACATTTTCAGGCAAAAAACTTGTTCTTATAACATACCTTGACTGTACTTATAAACAGCCTGATAAAATAACCGAAGATTTTTTCACAATTCCACTTGTCTCACAGTGTATAAATAAAATTAATAAAACATTAATAAAATACGCTGACGCAAGTTCTTTATTTTCATACGAAGCTGCACTAAAGCCTCATATAGAAAAATACAGCAGTATTTTTAACCATGTCAGCCTGAAACTTAACAACGCCGATAAAGCTCTCAGCAACGAAGAATTATTACAAAAGCAGAAAAGAACTGATTACATACTGCCTGAACTTCTGAAACGTGTATACAACCATGGCAGATATGCAATGTATTCCTGTGCCGGACATACTGCACCTCGTCTTTCGGGGCTTTGGACAGGCGAATGGAATATGCTGTGGAGAAGTGCCTACACAATGGACGCCAATGTAAATATTCAGGTATCAGGCATGAACACATGCGGAATGTGTGATGCAGGCAAAGGTTACATCTGGTTTGTGTTAAAACAGATTCCCGACTGGGAAATCAATGCCAAAGCCGTTTACGGCATGAAAAACGCTGTCCTCACCCCCGTAAATACCGACGGTCACCGTGCAATGATGGTTGAATATGACATCAATTATCCATTTCAGTACTGGAATGCTGGAGCAAGCTGGATGATTATTCCGATTTATGAATTCATGCAAGTCTATGGCAACGTCACAATCACAACACACGATGAAAACATAATACGTATATATAATAAAAACATTTTCCGCATTAAAGAAGACATTCTTCTTCCTTTACTTGCAAAAACATTCAACTTCTGGGAACAGCTTTGTACTCCCGAATATTTTACAGATTCAAACGGAAATGCCCGCTTTGTAAAGGGAAAAACATCCTTGGAACCAGATGAAAAATATCTTATAATCCCATCGTTTTCACCCGAAAACAAACCGCTCGATTATAAAAGTGCAATAACTGCCAACGCGGCTATGGATATAGCTGCTGCCGTTGATTCTCTTAATATGTACAAAAATATACTCTCAGACATAAAGCCTAATGGTTATCAGAAAACCCTTGAAAAAATCACACATCTGATATCGTGCCTGCCTGTATATATGTTTGATAAAAGCGGTGCAATAAAAGAATGGTCCATGAACGAATACAAAGAAAATAATGCCCACCGCCACATAAGCCATCTTTATTGTGCATGGCCATCATCAGAAACACAGCACAATCACGCACTTGCATCCGCATGCCGTCAGGCAATAATTAACCGTAACCGCGAAAACACAGGAAAAGACGACACCGCATCACACGGCTGGATTCACAAAGCTCTCGTAGAAGCCCGCCTCAAAAACCCGGAAGCTGTATATAATACGCTTTTGCTGCTTTTTAAAAGCGACATATTTTACAACACATTTTTTACAGACCATAATACAGATCGCTCAAAAGGCGTATTCTGCACAGACACTCTTCTCGGAATAGTCGGCATCATAAACGAAATGCTGGTGTACTCTGACGAATGTACGGTCGAACTGCTCCCTGCATTAAACACAGGTCTTATTAACGGCGAAATATGCGGTATTCTCACAAAATGCGGCATAAAAATAAACCGCCTGTCATGGGATAATAACAAGCGGTCTGTATACATAGATATATCTGCATTACGTGATACATCATTCAATCTTATATATGATAATGAATCAATACACCTTGATATGAAATCTGGCGAACAGACATTACATAAATTCCTTCATTGATGTATACACATGGAAACCTTTATCAGTCAGATACTTTTCAACTTCAAAGCTGTCTTCTGTTCTGAATACAATAACAGGCTCCTGGTTATGGCTTACAAATGTAAAAATGCAGTCCAGATTAGTACGTGCATTTTTAAGTTCCTTTAAAAAATCAGACATATTTGTAAATCTTTCCTGGAGTCTGACTGCTATCACGAATCTTTCAAGTACAGTATATCCCTTTGAAGAAAGCACATCATTACATCTGTCAGGGTCGTCCACTATCATATGAAACACACCAAAATCCGTAGCATCATATGTTGACAGTCCATAACATTCAATATTATTTTCCTTTAAAATTTCAACAACATTAAATAAGTTACCCGGATTGTTGGAAACAAGTACCGATAATTGCTTAATCACAGATTAGCCCTCCTTTAATTTTAAATACAATTATTGTATTGTACCACCTCTGTATGACATAAGCAATGTTTTAATTATTTTATTCCTCTAAAAGCCATTTCCATACAGGAACAACATCAATTTCCATGCCCTCACATTCAATGACAGCTTCCTCACTGTTCGTAATCAAAATACATTTTGTATCAGTAAGATAATTCTTTAATTTAACAAATGCTCCCGTTTCACGTTCTTTAGTATCAATGTTATCCAACACCTGCATACTAACCTGAATGGCAAGATTTTCAGTTGGAACATAAAAATCAATAATATCAACTATATCATCTTTGAAGTTACTGTCTGATATTATATTTTTTCTCAGTTTTTTCACGGCGTATATCCATCACTAATAAGCTGCCATTTCCCATTTTCATCTGTTTTTTGGAATATCCATTTCCAGTCATTATATGTTGCATTTCTGTTCATTTTACCTATTTTTTTGTTTCCGGTAATAATTTTTGTATGCAATGTTATTTTACTGTCGGACGCAGTCTTATAATTTTCCCCACCTGTCTGCGTATACCACATATCTGATATGCTGCATCCGGCATAAGATTTTTCAAAAATACTTTTAAGCTCACTCATTGCATCTTTAACTTCAAGTGATGTAAAAGGAGCCGAACCATTAACTATTCGTCCCTCTACAATACATACACCGCCTTTGGGTGTATTAACAATATTTTGTATAATAAATACTATAATTACAGCAATTATTAATCCACTCACTGCTATCACTATTTTTCTTTGTTTTTTCATTTTACACCCCGCTTTTTCTGCTATTTTCTTATAATTCCATAAGCTGAATATCCTGCATATTGTTCCCAATGATTACTTCTGAACTCATTACCTAAAACAATGCACTATCTAATTTCATATTACATAATCTGACACTTTTTTCAATAATAACTCTGTGAACAAATGGTATAACCCTTTTTATGTATATTTTTCACACAATTCAAACTGTTATTTTATTATAATATTGGGGATTTTATTAAAAATAATATTTTAAGACTTCTTTTAAATATTCTCTCCTATGTAAAGCTTATATTCTAATCTCTTTGCAAACTCAGCAATAACAAAGCCACATAATCAAAGAGCATACCAGCCTAAAAGCAACTTGACTCTGTCATCAATTGTTCCATGAAATTTGTCACTAGATTTCTCATAAACAAAAAATTAGACTGCATCACAAAACAACCAATGTTACATAAAATATCAACTATATCATCTTTGAAGTTACTGTCTGATATTATATTTTTTCTCAAATTCTTCTTCAGGTATCGGGCGTGAAAAATAATATCCCTGGAACATCCTGCAGCCCATCTGTATAAGCATTGTAAGCTGCTGGGATGTTTCAACACCCTCTGTTATAACTTCCATTCCGAGTTTCTGTGCAAGGAAAATAATACTTTCAAGAATATCCTGGCCTTTCAACTCATTCTCCGTGGCATTTAAAAATCCCATATCAATCTTTAAAATATCAGCACTTATATCTTTAAGCATATTAAGAGAAGAATATCCGCTTCCAAAATCATCAATTTCAATCTTAAAGCCATAATCCTGAAGGCGTTTTATAATTTTAATATTTCTCTCAAAATTATCCATAATAGTTGTTTCAGTTATTTCAAGCTTTAACTTTTCCGGATTAATTCCATTTCTTTCAACAATATCTACAAATGTCTCATAAACATCAACAAGATAAAAATCTTTTGTAGATATATTAACAGATATATGATACTGTTCTTTTCCCAGTTCTTTCCACTCTTTTAATTTAGCTGCCGCTTTTTCCCACATATATTTGTCAATTTTGTAGATAAGTCCTGCCTTTTCAAGCACATCAACAAATACTGCCGGAGATAACAGGCCTTTTACAGGATGTCTCCATCTCACCAATGCTTCAGCACCTCTGGCAATTCCCTTAAAATCAACCTGCGGCTGAAGATACATAACAAATTCTTCATTATTTAATGCACGCTCAAATTCACCGATAATACGTCTCTCTTCAATTGAATTTTCAAGCATTGCATTATTATAATATGCTATATAACTGTGATAATCATTTTTAATTGTATCGCCTGCAATATTAGCCTTATCGCACATTATACTGACAGGATCATCCAAATTTTCAATATCATAAACACCTATAAATACATGCATTCTGAATGCATTATTATCAAACTGTTTTTGAAATTCATTCAGTCTGCTTATAATCGCTTTTTCATTGAATTTTTCTTTTGGCATACATAGTGCAAACCTGTCATTTTCAATTCTTGCACATATTGAATCATCTTCCAGATATTTATTAAAAAATTCTCCTACTTTAACAAGAACTTCATCACCTTTTTTCAGTCCAAATAATTCATTAATAAATTTAAAATCCTTTATATTACTGCACAATATACAATACTGTATGCCACTGTTTTTATTTACGATTTCATGTACATGTCTATAAAAATATTCTTTATTATATAATCCTGTAAGGCTGTCGTGTGATGCTTTATACTTTTCAATTTCAATCGACTTTATATCTTCGGTCTTATCATTAAATATAAAATAATCACATATAAAATTATTTTTATCATCAAATATACGTTTATATATCACATCATAATTTTTACTTTCACCATCAACGACTTTCACAGCTGAATACTTAATATTATTTTCTCTTTTATCTGCAATTTCCTCAAGCCATCTGTGATATCCCGTTTCCAACTCACTATACTCATCACACAAACTAAATACTTTTTTTATATAATCATTACAATGTATACATTTTCCCCTGTTATCAAAACATATAATTCCGCTATTCATATCTTTTATAACAAGTGAAAGCGTATTTTCAATCAGTTCCTCAGGAACATAACTCAATGTAAAATAATATATCAACACTGACATCAACCCAAATGCTACAACTGAAATGTCATAAACAGAATTAGATTTAAAGAAAATAATATCTAATACAGCTGCTATAAAAAGTGATGCAAAAATAACTTCATATCTTATTCTGTAAAACTTGGAAGATTTCATTATCATAAACATGTATGAAACGAGAAGAAGAAGCACAACTGCAAAATTATATATAAAATGTATTTTTACAAAAATACTGTCTGTAAATCTTAAATGTAATTCGGCATCTGTAATAAATTCAACTGAAAACATCTGACCTGTCCATATATTGGAAAATAATAGTACAGTATCAAACATACCATATATAACCATAGCTTCTTTAATAATTCTGACTTCATCAAATAAGCCTGTATAATATTGTGTATAATACATCAATAATATAAGAAGCCAGTCATATCCTGCAAACATAAGACCACGGCAAAAAGTTACTACCTTGATATTATTGGAAAATGTAAATATCATAAATGTAATACCAAATAGTACCGCACCTGTTTCATACAAAAACACTATTCTGGCAAGATTCCCTTTTTTACTCTTTGCCTTTAACGCACATGCTCCAAGTAATATTATAAGCAATATTATAATGATTCCATAAATTATTTTCATAATATCTCCACGTTATTAAAACAATGTTTATAGTCCCATTTTTAATCCAACCGATTATACTTTATTTTATAATTTCATGTAAATAGTGCTATTGTTGTATTTTCCGTTTTTCATTTAGTACATGGTACCTGTATTACAACTTATTTTGTTGTTGCAATCATGTCGGCAATAGCCCAATTTTCCTGGTATTTTACAAAATAAAATGTTGAATCAATAACATCTTTTCTAGCACCGCCGGATGTAAGTGTCATATTCTTGGTAAATGCAATATGACATGAATAACAGTTATCGTTATATTCAATATAATTATCAACTACCACACCTGTATAAGGATTACCTGAAAGTACATGGTCACTTATAAATGTAATATCAGGACTTACCGAATAGTCTTTTGCAAGATTCCAATAATATGAATCCTCAATAAGATATTGCTGTACAGTTGCAAGACCGTGACCTGCACCGCTTAAATCATTAGTAAGGAAATTATCCCATATTTTTGCCATGTTAAGAGCCTCTTCTTTTCTGTCTGATGGCATATCAGATGAATCCCCTCCTGCACCGGCTGTAATATTGCCCTTAGAATCTACATTGACAGCGACTTCTCTTCCTGCCGCACTATAAATCTTAATTTCAGGTTTGTTTACAAATCCTGTCAGCTTATATTCTACAGATTTTGGCATATCAACATACTTAGATACATTAACAAAATCAGGATTTTCAACCATTTTGCCTGTTTTATAATTATCTGATACCTTAATTCCATTAACAGTAACTGTGTAATCCTGTGGAATCAAAACAGTATAGTCAGTAGTTTTAGCAGAAAATGCCGGCTCGATTGACTTGATTTTCCAATCAAATACTGTAAGAATCCCAAGAACAACATGCTGATTTTTCGCTTCAAGTGTCATCCTTGCAGCCAGTTTGTCATCAGCATATATATCATACTGCGGCTCTTCTGTATTATAACTTCCCTCTGACTTCTTATATGTATATCCAGATACACCATCAAATTCTGACATATACATATTGACAAATGTATCTTTCCCTTCAAATTCACTGCTTGCAGGAAGCTCTATATTGTCCGCAAGAGTCTTATCATCAACCATTTTTTCAAAGTCTTTAAGAAATCCATCCATAACTTTATCTGACTGTGAATTTTCATATTTCTTAACGCATGATCCTGTATATATATATACGCAGATTCCTATAATTAACAAAACAACAGCATATATGATAAGCCCTGTCCAATAATTTAATTTTATATTAAATTTTCCTGTTTTGTTTTTAGTATTGTCTTTCATTATTACAATTCTCCTCCCTCGTCTATTTAGGTATTACAACAAACGCTGTTGGCAGTTTCCATGACGAATTCTGATAATAAAATGTCACACTCGTCATCTCATAGCTGCCATTGTAAACCATAGTTGAAGAACTGCCGCCGTCGAGATTTGCTGCATTAACAGCACCGTATTCCTGCATGACTGAAATAAGGTCTGATGCCGTTGCTCCAAGATGTCCTGAAGCACCTCTTCCATCTGTAACCAAAAGAAGAATTGCACCGTCTGCTCTTTGTCCTATAACTGTTCTTGGATTAGCTCCACTTCCCTGACCCTTTAAAGCTCTAGCCTCATTATTAATTATAAGTGAAACAAAATGATTATTTGCATCAGAACTTTCTTCCTGGAAAGCAACCGCATCCCTGATTCCGGCTTCCGCTACATATTTTTCAAAATCTGCTGCCGACATCCCATCTATATCTTTGATTACAAGAAGATTGTCCTTATTAAGCCCGATAAGGTAAAGTCCTGTCAGCGACGAAGGACTATTATATGTAATATTTCCATCCTGTACAACTATTCCAAGTGGTGAACCCCCTCTGTTTCCTGCTGAAACATAAAGACCTCCGTTGACACCGGCAACTGCACCTGCACCGCTTACAATCTGGTCAAGTTCCTTACCATAATCTCCCCATGGATATGTAGTTCCTACTTTGACCTGTGAAGGGTCCTTTATAATAAGCATTTTACCAAAAAAAGATCTTCCTGATATCTCTACCATTCTTATGCCATTCTCATCAAACTGCTCCGCTTCCTCATTATTATCCTTTACTGACTCATCCGAAGCAGATATATTAATAAGTGATGTATCAATATCCGAATCAAGAGTTTCCATCTTATTAGCATTAATTACCTCATTAATCTGATCATCTGTACAGAACCATGATGCAAGAAACTTCATCTGACCAGATTCAAGAACTGTTGATATAAAAAGATTTCTTGCTGATGGTGCCGAATTACTGCATATCCGTTTAATCATAAAAAATAAAGTTCCGACAAGCATTATC
>ERZ839767.2757-NODE-2757-length-22026-cov-10.091939_pt1 | contig 22026 bp, 15 predicted proteins | sample MGYA00519879_ERZ839767 | MGnify/ENA primary metagenome ERZ839767 (study PRJEB31850, sample SAMEA3708852) | human gut metagenome | biome: human gut; feature: human-associated habitat; material: faeces | place: China | collected 2014 ... | reverse complement strand
CCGCCCGCCATCGAGCAGAGTTTTACACCTAATTGGGGATAAAACAGCTCATGGCGGGCGGCGGTGTGGCGCTCATCGGTATGATTCTCGTGCCGCTGCTCAAAGGGCTGTTCGGTTAATCCCGTCCATGCCGCAACGTAAAACCCTTCGCCCCTGCCCGCCTGACACGGGTGGGGGCGGGAAAGGAGGGCTGACCCATTGGATTTGATATGGGAAAAATTCACCGAATGGCTCAAGGAGCTGCTGGTGGGCGGCATCATGGACAACCTCACCGGCCTCTTTGATAACGTCAACGCCAAGGTCGCGGAGGCGGCGGGACACATCGGCAGCACCCCGCAGGCGTGGAACGCCAATATTTACAGCATGATCCGCTCTCTCTCGGACAACCTGATCCTGCCCATTGCAGGCGTGATTCTCGCCTTTGTGATGACGCTGGAGCTGATACAGCTTATCGCGGACCGCAATAACCTCCACGACATCGACACATGGGTATTCTTTCGCTGGGTGTTCAAGACAGCGGCTGCCGTGCTCATCGTGTCCAACACATGGAATATCGTCATGGGCGTATTCGAGGCGGCGCAGAGCGTGGTCAACCGCGCCTCCGGCCTTATCGTGGGCAACACCTCCATCAACCTTGCCGACCATATCGCGGGCCTTGAGGCGCGGCTGCTGGAGATGAACGTGTGGTCGCTCTTGGGGTTGTGGCTGCAATCCTTCGTGGTGGGCTTCACCATGTGGGCGCTGACCATCTGCATCTTTATCATTATCTACGGCAGAATGATCGAGATATACCTCGTCACCAGCATTGCGCCCATCCCCATGGCCACCATGATGGGCAAGGAATGGGGCGGCATGGGGCAGAATTATCTCCGCTCCCTGTTGGCTTTGGCGTTTCAGGGCTTTCTCATCATCATCTGCATCGCCATCTATGCGGTGCTGGTACAGAATATGCTCATAGATGACAACATTTCCACGGCCATCTGGCTGTGCATGGGCTACACGGTGCTGCTCTGCTTCACACTGTTCAAAACCAGCAGTCTCGCAAAGTCAATTTTCAACAGTCATTGACGGAGGTAAACCAATATGGCATACGTTCCCGTACCCAAAGACCTGAACGCGGTCAAGACCAAGGTGCTGCTGAACCTGACAAAACGGCAGCTCGTATGCTTCAGCGCAGGGGCGGCGCTGGGCGTTCCGCTGTTCTTCCTGCTCAAAGCCCATACCGGCGTCAGCACGGCGGCGATTTGCATGATCCTGCTCATGCTGCCCTTTTTTCTGCTGGCCATGTATGAGAAGAACGGACAGCCCCTTGAAAAGATCGTCCGCAACATCGTGCAGGTCTGCTTCCTGCGCCCCAAGCAGCGCCCCTACGCAACCAATAATTTCTACGCCGTTCTGGAACGGCAGGACAATTTAGACCGGGAGGTGTATCGCATTGTCCACCCGCACAAAACTCACCCGCGCCGAACGCAGGCAGATCGAAGCCGCCATCGCAAGAGCGAAGCGGCAGGATAAGAAACAGAAGTCCGCGCAGGACAGCATCCCGTTTCAGCGGATGTTCCCCGACGGCATCTGCCGCGTGACGGACAGCTACTACACGAAAACCGTCCAGTTTCAGGACATCAACTATCAGCTCAACCAGAACGAGGACAAGACCGCCATCTTTGACGGCTGGTGCGACTTCCTCAACTACTTTGACAGCTCCGTGCGCTTTCAGCTCTCCTTCGTGAATATGTCCGCCAACAAGGACAATTACGCAAGGTACATCACCATCTCGCCGCAGGGCGACGATTTTGACAGCATCCGTCTGGAATACACCCAGATGCTCCAGAACCAGCTTGCCCGCGGCAACAACGGCCTCATCAAGACCAAGTACCTGACCTTCGGCGTGGAGGCGGACGGGCTGAAAGCGGCAAAGCCAAGGCTGGAGCGCATTGAAACGGACATCCTCAACAACTTCAAGCGCCTCGGCGTGGCGGCGGAGCCCATGAACGGCACGGAGCGGCTGCGGCTGCTGCACGGGATGCTGCACATGGACGAGCAGGAGCCGTTCCGCTTCTCGTGGGACTGGCTGGCACCCTCCGGGCTTTCGGTCAAGGACTTCATCGCGCCCAGCTCCTTTGAGTTCCGCACCGGGCGCTCCTTCGGCGTCGGCAGGCGCATCGGCTGCGCCAGTTTCTTGCAGATTTTAGCGCCAGAGCTGAACGACCGGATGCTGGCGGACTTCCTCGACATGGAAAGCTCCCTCATCGTCAGTATGCACGTCCAGTCCGTGGATCAGGTCAAGGCCATCAAGACCATCAAGCGCAAGATCACGGATTTGCAGAAAATGACCATCGAGGAGCAGAAAAAGGCCGTCCGCGCCGGATACGACATGGACATCATCCCCTCGGACCTTGCCACCTACGGCACGGAGGCGAAGAAGCTGCTGCAAGACCTGCAAAGCCGCAACGAGCGTATGTTCCTGCTGACCTTTATTGTGGTCAATACCGCAGGCAGCCGCCAGCAGCTTGACAACAACGTGTTTCAGGCGGCCTCCATCGCCCAGAAGTACAACTGCCAGCTTACCCGCCTTGATTTCCGTCAGGAGGAGGGGCTGATGAGCAGCCTCCCGCTGGGGCTGAACCAGATCGAAATACAGCGGGGTTTGACCACCTCCAGCGTCGCTATTTTTATCCCCTTTACCACGCAGGAGCTGTTTCAGGACGGCAAGGAAGCCCTGTACTGCGGGCTGAACGCGCTGTCGAACAACCTCATCATGGTAGACCGCAAGCGTCTGAAAAACCCCAACGGCCTCATCCTTGGCACTCCCGGCAGCGGCAAGAGCTTTGCGGCGAAGCGGGAGATCGCCAATGTGTTCCTCGTCACCGACGATGACATCATCATCTGCGACCCCGAAGCTGAATACGGGCCGCTGGTGGAGCGCCTGCACGGACAGGTCATTAAAATCTCCCCCACAAGCCCGCATTACATCAACCCCATGGACTTAAACCTCAATTATAGCGACGATGAGAACCCGCTGAGCCTGAAATCCGACTTCATCCTCTCCCTGTGCGAGCTGATCGTGGGCGGAAAGGACGGCCTCATGCCGGTGGAAAAGACCATCATCGACCGCTGTGTGCGCATGGTGTACCGGGATTATCTCAGCGACCCGAAGCCGGAGAATATGCCGATTCTGGAGGACTTGTATAACGAGCTGCGGCGGCAGGAGGAAAAGGAGGCGCAGTACATCGCCACGGCTTTGGAAATCTACGTTTCCGGCTCTCTCAACGTGTTCAACCACCGCACCAACATCAACATTGAAAACCGCATTGTCAGCTTCGACATCAAGGAGCTGGGCAAGCAGCTCAAGAAGATCGGGATGCTCATCGTGCAGGACGCCGTGTGGAATCGAGTGACCATCAACCGGGAAGCCCACAAATCCACCCGCTACTACATTGACGAAATGCACCTTTTGCTGCGCGAGGAGCAGACGGCGGCCTACACCGTGGAAATCTGGAAGCGCTTCCGCAAGTGGGGCGGTATCCCCACCGGCATCACCCAGAATGTCAAAGACCTGCTCTCCTCCCGCGAGGTGGAGAACATCTTTGGTGCGACACGTTGACGCACAAACATCGCTCTATGAGGGTAACACTTCATAGACTTATGGCCATGCGATGCTAAAAACGTCGGGCTTATTCCGTAAGGGATAAGCAACAACTGATAACTCGAGAGGTAGAATGACGGGGTAACGCCCTGAAATGCCTTCTCTGATACTTCGACCGGCTCAGGCTGTAAAGGCTGGGGTCTGGAGCTCGATAAAGTCGGCGGAAGTCTGTCGTAACAGCGTGGCAACACGGCTGACGAAAGTGCGGTAGAGGTACTGTATGCAGATGACACGCCGGGAGTCTACAAAATATCTATGGTGAGAATTGTCCGCGATGGACTGACGAAAACCGCGAATGTACGGGTCTAAATGTTTACCGTATAGAAATGTACGGACACTTAAATGTGGGCCAGTGCGGTGGAGTAAGAATCGAAAATATGAAACTCCGTATTGTGTTACAGGCACAATCAAGCTGACAGGACTATAGCGGACACCTAAGGATATATGCACAGATAGAGTTATCGGAACGTGGAAAGGTACAGAGTTGCACATTTGCAATATGCGTACGAATCATATAAGCCGCTTAATCTGTGCCGAAAAGCGAAGCTCGAACCTATGACAGCCCAACGAAAAAGGCGGGCTTGAGGAATGGGCTTTAGTCGGTTAGAAACTATTGTTGTCATTCAATCTAATAAGGATTACGAGTATGACAAAAAGGGACACTTCCCCAGAAAGGAGAGTGATGCCTTATGACCAAGAAAAAGGAAAAACAACTGCTATGTGAGGATAATCTGCGGCACAATGAGTATTACGGAATGCAGAGCACCATTGATAATCTCTACCAAGCGAGCGCAAACGGAGAAGTGTTTACAAACTTAATGTCCGTCATACTTCAAAGAGAAAATATTTTGCTTGCGTACAGAAATATCAAGAAGAATACAGGAAGTAAGACAAGCGGAACAGACAACCTCACAATCGAGGACATCGGAAAATGTACCCCCGATGAAGTGGTCGAAAAAGTAAGATTTATTGTAAATGGAAGCGAACATGGGTATCGCCCCAAACCAGTAAGGCGCAAGGAGATACCGAAGCCATACGACCCCAGCAAGACAAGGCCCTTGGGTATCCCTTGTATATGGGACAGGCTTGTTCAACAATGTATCAAGCAGGTAATGGAACCTGTTTGTGAAGCTAAGTTCAGCAACAACAGCTACGGATTCAGGCCGAATCATTCGGTAGAAAATGCAATAGCAAGAAGTTATCAGCTATTACAGCATGCAAATCTCCACTATGTTATTGAATTTGATATAAAGGGATTCTTTGACAATGTGAACCATGCCAAGCTGATACGTCAGATTTGGGCTATGGGGATTCATGATAAGAAACTGATCTTTCTTATAAAGAGAATACTCAAAGCGCCTATCAGACTTGAGGACGGAACTACCGTTACGCCCGACAAAGGAACACCTCAGGGAGGAATTATTTCGCCCCTCTTGGCTAACATCGTACTCAACGAATTAGACCATTGGGTAGAGAGTCAATGGCAATGGTGTCCTATATGCAAGAGGAACACCAGATCCGAAAATGGCTACCGGCAGGCAAAGAAATCCAATCTGAAAGAGATGTTCATTGTCCGTTATGCTGATGATTTTCGTATCTTCTGTAGAACAAAGGACGTTGCTGAGCGTACCAAATGTGCAGTCACTCTCTGGCTGAAAGAACGGCTGAAACTGGAAATTTCAGAAAAGAAAACAAGGATAGTCAACGTGAGAAATCATTATTCTGAGTTCCTTGGTTTCAAAATGAAAGTACACAGAAAAGGCGATAAACTCGTGGTTATGTCGCATATCGCTGATAAGAATCTGGAGCACAAGAGGGAGAAGCTGAAAGAACAGGCAAAAAGAATCGTCCACCCCCGCAAGATATACGGGGAACAGGGCGAAATCAGATTGTACAACAGTATGGTAACAGGGATGCAGAATTATTATTGCATTGCTACGCACGTCAATCATGATTGCGCGTCCCTTAATCGCACGATTATGACTTTGCTGACAAACAGGCTTAGCACCCGTACAGGCAACCGCCTCGTTAAAAAAGGCAGGGAGCTGACTGCGTTTGAAAAAGCCCGGTTTGGTAAATCCAAAATGATACGGTATGTTGCTGGTACGAACGAACCTATATATCCGATAGGTTATACACAGCACAAAAATCCACTTTTTCGGAAGAAAAGCTGGAATTACTATACACCCGAAGGACGGGAAGGTATTCGCGATTGTTTGAGAATCAATGTCTCAATGATGTTGGCTCTCATGCGGATGCCAACCTATTCCAATAGTGCCGAATATGCAGACAACCGTATCTCCCTCTTTTCGGCACAATGGGGCAAATGTGCAGTTACTGGTGATGAGTTCTCTCACATCGGAGAAATTCACTGCCACCATAAGCTGCCACGGCATCTCGGCGGAGACGATTCTTATGGAAATCTCGTTCTGATTAAGGACGCTGTACACAAACTCATTCATGCGTCAAACACCGAGACAATTCACAAATATATGGATGTACTTCAGCTTGACAGCAAGCGACTGGCTAAAGTCAATAATCTGCGTCAGCTTGCTTCCATGCAGCCCATTTAATCTTACTCACAATTACAACAGTTGCAACACTTTTATAGGTTGATTGTTTAGACAACGAAAACTACTAACCGATGGAACGCCGTGTGCGGTGAAAGTCGCATGCACGGTGTGGAGTGGGGGAAAAGCCCGAGATTATATCAGAGGCTCACCTATCACTATAAAACTCGGACTTCCTTGTGCTGCTCTCGCAGGCACAGGGGGACCGGCAGATTTTAGCCAAACAGCTTGGGATCAGCCCCCACCAGCTGTCCTATGTCACCCATTCCGGCGAGGGCGAAGGGCTGCTGTTCTACGGCAATGTGATTCTGCCCTTTGTGGATCACTTCCCCACAAACCTGGAGCTGTATCGAATCATGACCACCAAGCTGTCTGAGGTCACTCCTGAAAAGGAGGGCTAAATGGCCGCAAGAAAGCCCTCTCTAAAGTTTTCCGAAAACAAGGGCACACCCACTTCTGGAATGGCTGCGAGCAGGCAGAAGCTTTTAACCGATGCCGACAAGGCAAAATCCCGTAGAGAGCAGCTTCGATTTGGCAAAAAAAGAACCTCCACCCAGGTCAATTCCAGCGCACGCAAGCAAGCTTCCGGAAAGGGTGTCGTGAAACGCGACGCCCTTTTGAAAAAGTCTGTCCGTGCCGCGAGGGACGAAGCAGCCTCCAATGCCAATGAAGATGAAAATGTCGGCACGCAAGCCCTTGAAAGCGGCATTGGGGCAGCCGATACTGGCGCGGAAGAAATCGTTCACAGCAGATACAGCCGCAAGCTGAAGCAAATCGAAAAGGTCAATAAGCAGGAGCGGCATTCCAGCAAGTCAAATTTTGGCACAAGCAGCAAACCCGCAGAAAGTGATTTCCCCAATTCAAACCCCATTTCCCGTTGGCGGCAGAAAGCAAAAATCCGCAAGGAATACTATGCGGGAACCGCACCGGGAGTTACGAATTCTGCCCGTACCGCAAGTACCGTGCTGAGCCGAACAAAGGAAGGCATGGAATCCATTCGCACTGCGCTTTCCAGCCGCACCGGGGTTCGTTCCGCGCTGATTGTCGCCATGGCTTTTCTTCTGATAACCGCCCCGTTCCAGTCCTGTTCTATGATTACCGGTGGAGTGCTTACAACGGTCACCGCAAACTCCTGGCCTGCAGATGACATTCAAATCACCAAAGCAGATGCCTACTATACCAAGCGGGAGGCACAGTTGCAGCAGAAAATCAATACTGTGGAATCCAGGCATCCCGACTGCGAGGAGTACAATTACAATCTCTCGGAGATTGGTCATGATTCCACCATGCTCATCAGCTATCTGTGCGCAAAATACCAGGATTTCACGTTCAATCAGGTTCGGGCTGAGTTGGACGCAATTTTCAATACCCAATATCGATATACAGAGGAAATCCGTACCGAAGTCCGCACCACGACCAGGACGGTGGAAGTTGGTGACTACATTGGCCCGGTGGTAACAAGTGCCTATTGCAGCTGCCCAATTTGCTGCGGCATTTGGTCTGGTGGGCCCACGGCATCCGGTGTTTATCCAAAAGCAAATCATACCATAGCGGTGGATGCCAAAAGTCCTCGCCTGCCTATGGGGACAGAAATCATTATGAACGGAACGCTATACAAGGTTGAGGACACCGGAAATTTTGCCCGATACGGTGTGGATTTTGACGTGTACTACGATAGCCATCAAGCTGCGCTGAATCACGGGCATCAGACCTGGGATGCGTATTACGCCGGTGGCAGTGGGGATTCCATTACCATTACAGAGGAAGAAAGCGTTTCGATCTGCTACGTCATACTGGATTCCAGTGATTTTGAAAGCATTCTTCGCAGCCGCCTTACGGACAAGCAGTTGGAAATGTATGACATCTACCAGATTACCAAAGGCAACCGCATTATGTTCGGCTCCCCCGTTGACATGAATTGGCACAGCAACATTCTGTACGGCTACGGTTATCAATGCTCCGGGAACACTATAAGGGAAAACGAGCATATAGAAGTTTTGATTCCCAATGGTACACCGGCACTCTCCGTCATGGATGGGCAGGTGGCGAGGATCACCGGCGGTGTAATTACGCTCAAAAACGAAAAGGGTTACACTGTGGCAATCGGCGGCTGTACCAATATTGCCGTTGCTGTGGGCGCGGAAGTCACAAAGGGACAGGTCATTGCCCAGATTGGCAGCACAGGCAAAATGACGCTTTCTTTCAGCTATCGGAATACCAGCTTCAATCCCTATTTTTATTTGGATGTCGGAAGCATTTTGGATTCTATTGACGCTGAAGCCACTGGCAAGGCAGCACAGCTTATTGCCAAGGCGGAGCAATATCTCGGAACGCCCTATGTCTGGGGCGGGTACAGTCCCAGCGGCTTTGACTGTTCCGGCTTTGTTTCCTATGCAGTCAACAACTGCGGTGCCGGGTTCCATTTTGGCAGGCAAACCGCCGAGAACTGGCATCGCCAATGTACCATCATTCCCGCATCTCAGGCCCGTCCCGGTGACCTGATTTTCTTCCAGGGCACCTACAACACAAGCGGCGCTTCCCATGTGGGCATTTATCTGGGCGGCGGGAAAATGATTCACGCCGGAAACCCCGTCAAAATCAGCAGCATCAACACCGCCTATTGGCAGCAGCATTTCTATTGCTATGGCAGAATCCCCGGTATGTAGCCGGGGATTCCTAACGAAAAAAGGAGATTACTATGAGTGTAAGACTAGATAGACTTGGCGAAGACCGTGCCCGCGCCTTGCGGAAGCGTGAGGAATGGGATGCCAAATACAAGGAACTGGATCGGCTGTATAAAGAGCGTGAAAACACCGAAATCCACGACATTGTTCACGCCGCGAATCTGACCCCTGACCAGCTGGCCATGCTGCTCCAGACGCTGGGGCAGGGACTTCCCAACGGCGCAGTCCCGGAGAACATTACCGGTGCTGCGGCAACCATCACAAAGAATACGGAGGATACCGATGATGAAGACTAAGCTTTTTTCCCTGTTCCTGGCTGCCCTGTTTTGTGTAAGCATGATGGCTATTCCCGCATCCGCACAGTCAAACGAAAACGAAGAACCCCTGCCGCCTCTTACCCCGGATGGCAACATGAATCTTGTCGATGATATGGTCACTTCCAGCGGCAAGCAGTTCATCACCGTAACTACCAGAGACGGCAACTATTTCTATATCATCATTGACCGGGATGACAATGGGAACCAGACGGTACACTTCCTAAACCAGGTTGATGAAGCGGATCTGCTCAATCTGCTGGACGAAGATGAGCTGAAGGACTATACCGAATCCCAGAAACCCACAGAACCGGCTCCCACCGAGCCGCCCCAGACGCAGCCTACAGAGACTCCGGCAGTCAGTGAGGACAAGGGCAGCAGCAATCTGTCCGCATTTTTGCCCCTGCTACTCTTTGCAGCAATGGGTGTAGGCGGCTTTGTTCTGCTCCAGAAGAACAAAAAGAAGTCTCAGCAGGAAAAGCCTGATCCTGATGCAGACTACCCGGAGGAGGATGATTTCGAGCTTCCGGATGAAATGGAAGAAGAATAAGGAAAGCAAGCGCACAGTGAGGCCCACTCGCTGTGCGCTTTATGTACATATCACGAAAAGGAGGAACGTCAATGCCTCAATTGGTCATTGCGGAAAAACCATCTGTTGCCCAGTCTATCGCCGGTGTGCTTGGTGCCAGCCAGCGCAATGACGGATACCTGGAAGGAAATGGGTATCTCGTCAGCTGGTGCATCGGTCATCTGGTGGAGCTGGCGCAGCCAACCGCCTATGGAAACTATGAAAAATGGAAAAAAGAGGATTTGCCCATTCTCCCCGAGAAATGGCAATATCAGATTACCGTAAGCACAAAAAAGCAGTTTCAAATTCTGCAAAAGCTGATGAACCGCTCTGATGTTGACCGGCTTATCTGTGCAACGGATGCCGGTCGGGAAGGAGAGCTGATTTTCAGGCTCGTATATCATCAGTGCCAGTGTACAAAGCCTTTTGACCGTCTTTGGATTTCCAGCATGGAGGATTCCGCAATTCGGGAGGGTTTTCAAAATTTGAAGTCCTCCTCGCAGTACGATTCTCTATACCATGCTGCCCTATGCCGGGAGCGGGCCGACTGGATCATCGGCATCAACGCCACCCGGCTCTTTTCCTGCCTGTATGGTCAGCCTCTGAGTATTGGGCGTGTCATGACCCCAACTCTGGGAATGGCGGTTCAGCGGGAGGCTGCAATCGCGGCCTTTTCCCCGGAACAGTTTTACACCGTTCGGCTCAATGCGAACGGAATAAACCTGGACAGTCAGCGATTCTCCACCAGAGAAGATGCCGCCGCGATTCTAAGTGCCTGCAAAAATGCGGAGTATGCCATGATTCATTCTGTTACACGAAAAGAACACGCCGAAAAGCCGCCTGCTCTCTACGATTTGACCACCCTCCAGCGGGATGCCAATCGCCTACTGGGTTTCACCGCACAGCAGGCCCTGGACTATACGCAGTCTCTCTACGAAAAGAAGCTGGTCACCTACCCCAGAACAGACAGCCGCTACCTTACGGAGGATATGGAGCCTACCTTAGCGCAGCTGGTTCCACAGGTAGCGGCACTGCTCCATGTGTCCGGTGAAGTCCCATTGCGGCCTGAACAGGTCATGAACAATCATAAAGTTACAGACCACCATGCGATTATTCCAACGCTGACACTGACCGCAGATGCCATGGAGGCCCTGCCCAAAGGGGAGCGAGAACTCTTAAAGCTGATTGCCGTGCGGTTGCTTTGCTCTGTTGGAGCGCCTTACCGCTTTACGGAGGTAACTGTCACAGCAGAATGTGCCGGAGAGGAATTCACTTTCACCGGAAAAGAAAGCATCTGTGAAGGCTGGAAAGGCATTGCAAAACAGTATTTTCCAGAGAAACAGAGCGATACACCTTCCCTCCCAAATTTGGAAGCAGACACAGTTCTTCCGGTTTCCAAATACGAAATCAAAGAGGGGAAAACGACACCGCCCAAGCATTTCACCGAAGATCTGCTTTTGCAGGCAATGGAAACAGCCTGTGCAGACGAGTTTCCCTCCGATGCAGAGCGAAAAGGAATCGGAACCCCCGCGACACGGGCCGCAACCATCGAAAAGCTGGTGAAAAAGGGCTATCTGGAACGCAAAGGCTCCGGGAAGGCCAAGCACCTGCTGCCAACGGCAATTGGGCAGGCGTTGATCACCGTTGCCCCGGAACAGATTCAGTCCCCTTCCATGACCGCCGAATGGGAAAACAAGCTTTCTCAGATTGAGCATGAACAGTATACGTCCGAACAGTTCATGCAGGAAATTTTCCAGATGATAACAGATTTAACCAACCACTATGAAATTGTAGAAGGAGCAGATGCACTTATGAAACGCAGCAATGTAATTGGAGCTTGCCCCCACTGCGGAAGCGAAGTCGTTTCCAAGGATATTGGCTGGGCCTGCCGGAATCGGGAATGCCGGTTTGTTCTTTGGAAGAACAGTGCGTACTTTCGGAAAATCGAAAAGCCCATGACCGAGTACATGGCAGCCAAGCTCTTGCGGGAAAAACGTGTGCGGCTGAAGGACTGCAAAAGCCCCAGAACCGGAAAGGTATTCACAGCGGATGTCCTTATGGACATTGAAGAAGATGGGAAGCCTGTTTTCCGAATGGAGTTTCCCAACAGTGGCAGCCGCAAGTAAGTAATGTGCTCAGTTATTGCAATTTTTGCAATAACTCGATTCCACTACAGTTTGCCTTTCTAAAATTTCAAATGAAAAAGGAGTTGGTTTTTATGGATTTTACAAAGGAGGAAGAAATCCTGATGATGCTATACAGTCCCGGCACAAGATTGGGACTGATAACAGCACTCAAAGAAATGTCCGCAAAACTGGATCTGAAAAATCCAGAGGATTCCCATCTGTACCGCTTAACTGCGTCGGTTCTTCAAAAATTAGCTTCTTTATCCGATGCAGATTTTGAAAGGATTGACCTATATCGCAATCTATAAGAAATGGAGGATACCATGGAAGACAAGCGAAAGTCTCTTGCCCAGCTTAGTGAATTTATCGCCGCCAACAGCACCCAAAGCTACGAAAACTGGACGCATTTTTTAAGATTTGCAGGACGTTTTTACAAGTATTCCTATGATGAGCAAATCGGAATCTATCTGCAAAGGCCGGATGCCACCGCTGTGGCCAGCTATGAAATCTGGAATGAAAAGATGCACCGATATATCAAACGGGGGTCTGTGGGCATTGCCGTCCTGGATAACAGCGGTGAAAGCGTCCGTGTGCGCTATCTGTTTGACATTGCGGATACCGGCACTCGTATCAATTCCAGAACCCCCAACATTTGGGAAATGCGCAAGGAGCACGAAAATGCAATCGTCCAGGATTTGGATCGGCGCTACGGTATCCCAGATGATGTTGGTGCGCTCGAAAACCATCTGGAGCTTCTGTCAATGCAAATGGCTTCTGCGTATTGGGAAGAAAACAGTGCCCAGATTGTCCATATCCTTGATGGCAGTGGATTAAGCGTGTATGATACAGATGCACTGGGAATCAACTTCCGGAAAGCACTCTCAAACAGCGTTTTATATCTGCTTATTAGCCGCTGTCTTGGAAACCCGGATGACTATCTTGGACTTGAAGACCTTTCGGACGTAGCAGATTTCAACACGCCGCAAGCAGCCGCCGCACTGGGAACCGCAGTCAATACGATTTCGTCCGGGGTGCTTCGCCAAATTGAAAGAACCGTCAGAAGCTATGACCGCAATCAGGAAAGGAGCAATCAATATGAACAGCCAACTGACTTACATTCGCAACGGGGATTATCTGATTCCGAACATCAAACTGGAACCCACACCCCAGATTCCTCTGAACAAGTACGGGCGGATGCGCCGGAGCTTCCTGAAGGAGCAGAATCCGACACTGTACAGCATCCTGGCAATGCGCCAGCAGCTATTTCCGCACCTTCTGGAGATTCAGCAGACCGCCGAGGAGCGGTTGAATCGGATGATGGCGGAGCTGCTGGAGCAGAACCCGGCACCGGACAAAGCGCAGAACCAGATGGCTTGGGTACAGCACATGAACAGCCTGAAAGCCCAGGCCGAGGAAGTAATCTGCCGGGAGCTGATTTACGGCTAATCATCGAGGACCCACCTTTTGAGGGAGAACAGGTTTCGTTCTTTGCAAGCGAATACGAACAAATCCAAATTATCGACGAAGCGGAGCGTGTCCAAGCGGCACCCTCCGCTTTTTCCATGCCCCAGGAGTATATTGACCAGTTCCTCCGCTATGGCAGCAACACGCAAAACCACCGGATGCGGGTCGCCATTGAATACGCCAAGCAGCATCCGCAGGACGATCTGGTAGATTTCCTGAAAAAGACCTACCACGGCGGCTATGGCCTGCAATTTGGCGGTCAGAAAGTAAGCGCATGGTACTCCGAGGACGGTATGCGCCTGTCCTATGGCAGCACCGCCCGGTATGCCCCCAATGCCCAGATTCTCTCTTGGGAGAATGTTGCCGTCCGAATTGGAGAACTGCTGGAACAGGGACGGTTCGCCACCAATGTGGAACTGGCCGAGTGTGGAACTTTTGAAAAGCGGCAGCTTGCAGAACAGCTTTGGTATATGTCCCGTGATGTAAGCAAGAAGGCTGTGGAAGCGGGGTATATGAGCATTGTTCGCTCTCTCCGGGGCGGTTTCCCGGAAGAAACGGAAAAGCTCATGAATCTGCTGTCTGACCCGCAATCCTACCAGACGATCATGAACCAGGTCTATGTCTTCCGGGATGCCTGCGACGCTGACAAGAGCATGATGCGTTTTCAGGTATACAACCCCAACAAACTGATTCGCCCACTGGAAGAATACACCCTTCCCCGGCGGGAATACGCCAGCGATCTGGCAGAGCTGCCCGCGGAGAAAAGCTTCATCACCGAGGATGAAATCAACGAGCATCTATCTGGCCGCAGCTCCCGAATTTACGCTTTTTACCAGGCACCGCACACCGCAAAGGAAAAGCTGGATTTTCTGAAAAATGAATACGGTATTAGCGGTGGTAACAACGCACTCTCCCGCAATTTTATGAGTGATGTCTGGACTGACGGAAGAGGCATTCGCTACAGCAAGCCGAACTGCCCCCGCATAGAGCTTCCGTGGGCGAAGGTGGTCAAGTATTACGATGCTCTGGCAGAATCCGGGCGGCTTATTCCCCCAAAGGAAGCAAGCCAGCAGAATCATCCCCAAGAAATCACTTCCGAGGCAGCCGCAGAAACTGCCGAGCCTACTCCAAAAGAACCTTTACCGGCTGAATGGGCTTACAACGAGATAAAATCCGCCCACCCGGATGACATTGTGCTGTTTCAGGTCGGTGACTTCTTTGAGATGTATGGTGAGGATGCCAGACAGGCGGCGAAGCTGCTTGAACTGACGCTTGCCACAAGACCCGTTCCGGGTGCAGGTCGAGTGGAAATGTGCGGCATTCCGGCGCACCGTCTGGAACAATATACTGAGAAACTGCGGGAACAGTTTGATGTGACCATAGCTGCCATTTCTGAAACCGACACAGAACGGCGCATCTTTACCCTGCGTTCTGTTGACCATGAGGCAGAGGCTGCCATTAACGCACAAGAAGCCGAATTGGGAGCAGACGGTACACGGGTGTTCCACGTACCCGATGCCGATTTGCCCCAGCCTACAGTGCAAGATTATCTTGACCGATACACCCCGGTGGTAATGACGGCGGTTTCGGAGGATACGGCCTATCGCAATGCCTGTGGACATACTGACCGGGAAAACGCCAAAATCGAATGCAACGCCGCCGTGCGCCGTGTGGTTCTCCAGATGAAAAACACGGAACTTCTCAAACCGTTTTTGGATATGCCGGAATTCCGCAGCCGCTTACACAGTGAAGTCTTTGACGGAACCTATGCACAGCTCCATGAGCTTCTGCGCCCTCTGTCTCAGGATGATATTGACGATGCCCTGCGCCGTTGGAATGGGGATATTGCCAGCAAGCGGGCAGTTTACAGGCACATGAGTACCCATGGTCGGGAAAGCGATACTGCCGCATGGCTGGAGCAGGAATTCAGTGCTGTGAAAAAGCCTTTTATTGTCCGTCCCGGCAGCCCGGAAAGCTATGAAATGCCCTGGGCAAAAGTACAGCGCCGGATTGCCCAGCTTATCCGAACAGAGAAATTCTATACCGAGGAAGAACAGGACCGCCTGGACGATATTGACCCCATCGCCATCCGGGAGCGACTTGCCGAAAGCGGCATTATAGATGGTAAAGTAGTTGACCCGGAAAAGCTAAACAACAATCCCTTTATCCGTATGGTTACAGAGGATGTCCGGCGGATTTCCGACGAAGAATTTGCCAAAGAACACCTGATCCCCGGTGAATCCACCTTTGAGATCGACGGGCGAACCTTTCTGGTTGACCGGGTACATCTGGATTCAAGCTCTGTAAATTTTCAGGATATTACCTTCTCCAATGCTACCGGCTTTCCTATTTTCCGCACGGAATCCATTGCCTTTATAAGAAAATATGTTGAGGAACAGGAAAAGCAGTCGGTTCAACCGGTAACATCCGCCGAAACAGTAGCTGTCTATCCCGGCGAAAAAAACAATCTTCCCTATGATGTTGTCGTGCAAACACTCCGCACAGAGGAAACCACGCCTCCCGTCCAAAGCACTCCGGTGTCCATTCCCATTGACGAAAAGTGGCAGGAATTTCCCAGTGTTGCCGATGCGGAACAAGCCTCTTATGAAGAATACAAAGAAAATCTCCGCAGGAATGCCCGCAACTTCCGTATCACCAACGATGACCTGGGCACCGGTGGCCCAAAAGCAAAGTTTCAGGACAATATAGCTGCCATCCATCTGCTGAAAAATTTGGAGCAGGAGGGTTTACAAGCCAGCCCGGAACAGCAGGAAATTCTGTCACGGTATGTGGGTTGGGGCGGTCTGCCGGATGCCTTTGATGAAAGCAAGCCCACATGGTCGGGCGAATTTGCCGAATTGCGCTCCACGCTCACCCCGGAGGAATACACCGCCGCCGCGCTTCCACCCTCAACGCCCACTACACCAGCCCCACGGTCATCCGGGCAATCTATGAAGCGGTTGGCAATATGGGTTTTCAGACCGGCAATATCCTGGAACCGTCTATGGGCGTGGGCAACTTCTTTGGGATGCTGCCGGAGGAAATGCAAAGTAGCCGCCTGTACGGTGTGGAGCTGGATTCCATCACCGGGCGGATTGCGGGGCAGCTCTATCCCAAGGCAAATATCACCGTAGCAGGCTTTGAAACCACGGACCGCAGGGACTTTTTCGACTTGGCCATCGGCAATGTTCCCTTTGGTCAGTACAAGGTCAATGACCCGGCCTATAACAAACTGGGCTTCAACATCCACAATTATTTCTTCGCCAAAGCATTGGACCAGGTGCGCCCCGGCGGCATTGTGGCCTTTGTGACCAGCCGCTATACCATGGATGCCCAGAATCCCAGCGTCCGGAAATATCTTGCCCAAAGAGCGGAGTTGCTGGGCGCTATCCGGCTTCCCAACACCGCCTTCAAGGCCAACGCCGGTACGGAGGTGGTTTCGGATATTCTGTTCCTGCAAAAGCGTGAACGGGCACTGGATTTGGAGCCGGAGTGGGTGCATCTTGGGCAAACCGAAGACGGCTTCGCCATCAACAGCTATTTCCTGGAACACCCGGAAATGGTCATGGGCAAAAACAGCTCCGAAAGCACCGCCCATGGCATCGACTACACCGTGGAGCCCTTGGGGGATGTTTCTCCTGCACAGCAGCTTCATGAGGCAGTACAGCACATTCAAGGCAGCTATCTGGAAGCGGAGCTGCCCGATCTAGGCGATGGCAATGTAATTCAGGACACCATTCCCGCTGACCCGGATGTGAAAAGCTACTCCTACGCACTTGTGGACGGAGAGGTTTATTTCCGGGAAAACAGCGTCATGGTGCGCCCGGAGCTGAGCAATGTGGTCAAAGAACGGGTCAAAGGTATGATTGGGCTGCGTGACTGTGTTCGAGCACTCATTGACCTTCAAATGGACTACCTGACTCCTGACGCTGATATTCGTGAAAAGCAGGCAGATCTGAACAGTTTGTACGATGGCTTTTCTAAAAAATATGGCCTCATCAATTCCAAAGGAAATCGTATGGCCTTTTCAGATGACAGCTCCTATTACCTGCTGTGCAGTCTGGAGGTGCTAGATGAGGACAACAAGTTCCTTCGGAAAGCAGATATGTTTACAAAGCGCACCATCCGTCAGGCCCACGCTGTCACCTCTGTAGATACCGCATCGGAAGCTCTGGCCGTATCCATTGCAGAGCACGCCTGTGTAGATATGGATTATATGTCCCAACTGTCTGGAAAGTCTGCCGCCGATCTGGCCGCGGAACTCCGTGGTGTTATCTTCCAGGTTCCTGATTTTTCTGAGAATTCCATTCCACACTATGTCACGGCAGATGAATATCTTTCCGGCAATGTACGCAAAAAGCTTGCCCAGGCCAGACAGGCCGCCCAAAAAGATGCGGTATTTCAGGATAACGTTGCTGCATTGGAAAAGGCGCAGCCAAAGGATTTGGATGCCTCCGAAATCGATGTCCGGCTGGGCGCTACCTGGATTGATAAAAAATATATTCAGGAGTTTATGGAGGAACTTCTTCAGCCGCCTATTTATCTGCGTCAGTCCATCCAGGTCAACTATTCCTCCTATATAGCGGAATGGAACATCACAGGGAAAAAGAACATCAGTTTCCGGGACGTAAACGCCAACACCGCCTACGGAACTTCCAGAATCAATGCTTACCAAATTCTTCAGGAATCTCTAAACCTACGTGATGTCAGGGTTTACGATACAGTGATAGATGAGAACAAGAATGAACGTAGGGTATTGAACCAAAAGGAAACAACCCTGGCACAGCAGAAGCAGCAGGCTATTAAGGACGCATTCCGGGAGTGGATTTGGAAAGATCCGCAGCGGCGGCAAACACTGGTTCAGCTCTACAATGAGCGTTACAATTCTGACCGTCCCAGAGAATACGATGGTTCGCATATCAATTTTGGCGGAATGAGCCCAGAAATCACATTGCGGGAACACCAAAGGAATGCCATCGCCCATATTCTGTATGGTGGGAATACGTTGCTGGCCCATGAGGTTGGCAGTGGAAAAACCTTTGAAATGGTCGCCGCAGCCATGGAAAGCAGGCGTCTGGGGCTTTGCAGCAAGTCCATGATTGTGGTTCCCAACCATTTGATTGAGCAGTGGGCAAGCGAATTTCTGCGGCTATATCCTTCCGCCAACCTTCTGGTTGCCCGGAAGAAGGATTTTGAACCAGCCAATCGAAAAACCTTTTGCTCCAAAATCGCCACCGGTGAATATGATGCGGTCATTATCGGGCACTCCCAATTTGAAAAGATTCCCATGTCCTTGGAACGTCAGCAGGCAGTGATTGAGCAGCAGATTGCAGAAATTGAGGAAGGCATTGAGGAGTTGAAAGCCAGCGGAGCTGAGCGTTTCACGGTGAAATCGATGGAACGCACAAGAAAGTCCCTGAGCGCTCGCCTGGAAAAGCTGATGGACGGTGGACGGAAAGACGATGTTGTGTGTTTTGAACAGCTGGGTGTAGATCGCCTGTTCGTGGATGAGGCATATGGGTACAAGAATCTTTTCCTCTATACTAAAATGCAAAATGTCGCCGGAATCTCAACCACAGATGCCCAGAAGTCTTCTGACATGTATATGAAGTGCCAGTATCTGGACGAAAAAACCGGTGGTCGAGGTGTTATTTTTGCAACCGGAACCCCCATCAGCAATTCCATGACAGAGCTGTACACCATGATGCGGTATCTGCAAAGCGATACGCTCCGGGAAAAGGGATGGAGCCATTTTGACTGCTGGGCTGCCCACTTCGGTGAGACCAAAACCGTCATTGAGCTTGCGCCGGAGGGCTATACTTTAGTAGGACGATAAATAATGCGTTCCTAAATTGAAAATAGGTTATCAAAGTCGGTTGCAGAATTTCAAAAAATATTTTTTTGATTCTTTGAAAAACAGTTCCGCTTTGTATCCCTATTTTCTCCTATTGGTAGAGGGAGTAATACTTTTAATACCAAAACAGATTACATAAAGAAAGGAGGATAAGAGAATGTCAAGGACTTCAAAGATTACAGCACTCTATGAGCGTTTATCAAGAGATGATGACCTCAATGGTGAGTCAAATTCAATCACCAACCAAAAGAAATACTTGGAAGATTATGCTCGCAGAAATGGGTTCACGAATATTCGCCATTTTACTGACGATGGTTTTTCGGGTGTGAATTTCAATCGTCCGAGTTTTCAAGAACTGATTAAGGAAGTAGAAGCAGGAAATGTCGCAACGATTATTGTTAAGGATATGAGCCGATTAGGACGAAACTATCTGCAAGTCGGCTTTTATACGGAAGTTCTGTTCCCACAGAAAGATGTCCGTTTTCTTGCAATAAACAACAGTATTGACAGCAACAATGCTTCGGATAATGACTTTGCCCCGTTTTTGAATATAATGAACGAGTGGTATGCCAAAGACACAAGCAATAAAATCAAGGCTGTGTTTGATGCCCGTATGAAAGACGGAAAGCGATGTAGCGGTTCTATTCCCTATGGATATAACCGATTAGCAACCGACAAACAAACGCTTGTCGTTGACCCTGTGGCTTCTGAGGTGGTAAAGCGTATCTTTCTGCTTGCCAACGAGGGCAAAAGTCCGAGAGCAATCGCTGAATTGCTTACCGAAGAAAAGGTTTTAATTCCGGCAGCACACGCAAAGGAATATCACCCCGAACAGTATAATGGAACGAAGTTTTCAGACCCATATACTTGGGGAATGTCAACCATAAGAGCGATTTTGAGCAGACAGGAATATCTTGGTCATACTGTTTTGCGTAAGTCGGTCAGCACCAATTTCAAACTGCACAAAAGGAAAAATACCGATGAAGATGAACAGTATGTATTTTATAATACGCACGAGCCTATCATCTCGCAGGAACTTTGGGACAGCGTTCAGAAGCGAAAGAAACGAGCCAACAGAACAGCGGCAAGAGGAACGCACAGCAATCGTTTAAGCGGTTATCTGTTCTGTGCTGACTGTGGCAGAAGAATGACCTTGCAAACGCATTACAGTAAAAAAGACCGTTCGTTACAGTATTCTTACCGTTGCGGTGGGTATGCCAGCAGAGTAAACTCCTGCACTGCCCATTCGATTAGTGCTGATAATGTTGAAGCCTTGATATTATCGACTGTAAAACGATTATCAAGATTTGTTCTGAATGACGAAGAAGCCTTTGCAAAGGAACTTCAAGTATTGTGGAACGAAAAGCAGACAGAAAAGCCAAAGCACAATAAATCGGAGTTGCAGCGTTTTCAGAAGCGATACGATGAACTGTCAAAACTTATTCGTGGGTTGTATGAAAATCTTGTTTCGGGATTACTGCCCGAAAGACAGTACAAGCAACTAATGAAGCAGTATGATGATGAGCAGGCTGAACTGGAAACGAAAATTGAGGAAATGCAAAAGGAACTGACCGAAGAAAAGGCGAATACGGTTGATATTAAGCATTTCATTTCTTTGATACGCAAGTGCAAAGAGCCGACAGAAATTTCCGATTTGATGTTTGCCGAACTCATTGACAAGATTGTGGTTTATGAAGCAGAGGGTGTGGGAAAAGCAAGGACACAAAAGGTTGATATTTATTTCAACTATGTGGGGCAGGTCGATATTGCCTACACAGAAGAAGAACTTGCTGAAATCAAGGCACAGGAAGAACAGATTGAAATGGAACGACTGGCAAAACAGCGTGAGCGTGAAAAAGTTTACCGAGAGAAGCGAAAGGCGAAAAAACTCGCTGAAAACGGTGGAGAAATCGTAAAAGCAAAGGTATGCCCCCATTGTCAAAAGGAGTTTGTACCTACAAGCAACCGACAGATATTCTGTTCAAAGGATTGTTGCTATCAGGCAAGGCAAGACCAAAAGAAAGCCGACAGAGAAGCAGAAAAAGGAAATCATTATTATCGTCAGCGTGTCTGTGCTGTGTGTGGCAGTACCTACTGGCCTACACACAGTCAGCAGAAATTCTGTTCCGAAGAATGTCAAAAACAAAATCACAACGAAAAATCTTTGGAATTTTACCATAAGAAGCAAAAGGAGAAATCAAAATGCAAAGATTTATTACAGACGAAAGAACCGGTATCCAGTACGAACTCATCGGAGATTATTACTATCCCTGCTTGACGATAGAAAACGAAGAACCGCCCACTCTCACAAAATACGGAAGAATGAGGGAAAGATATTTAAGGGAACACAGGAAAATCTTGTATATCAATCTGCTTACAAGCGGAAAGTTATATGAACACCTTGCCGATATTGATACTTCGGCGTGTGATATGGCGGAGTATCTGATAAAGGAAATGGCAAGAAAGCAGGGTGTGACGGAAGAACTGAAAGGAAAGGATATGATGAAATGGATAGGATTGATGAACAATATCCGAGCCTGTGCAGATGAGATTGTATTGAACGATATTGTGTATTCTTAATAGCATACCAGCCGAAAAGGAACTGCTGTCTTAACGGATGGCAGTTTTTCTTTTTCGGGAAGTATTTAAGAAGTTATTAAGTCGTGAGTATAATCGAAGTGGCTAAGTTGAAAAATTCACAAAAATATGGTACAATACGTCTAAATCAGCGAGATAAATCCGAAGTTGTGGAGGTAAAATATAGATGAATCAAGGTAGAATTATTGTAATCACAGGTGCG
>ERZ839767.2748-NODE-2748-length-22057-cov-38.347741_pt1 | contig 22057 bp, 18 predicted proteins | sample MGYA00519879_ERZ839767 | MGnify/ENA primary metagenome ERZ839767 (study PRJEB31850, sample SAMEA3708852) | human gut metagenome | biome: human gut; feature: human-associated habitat; material: faeces | place: China | collected 2014 ... | reverse complement strand
AAGCATCTAAAACTCATTGGATGTGCTTTATGAAACTGCCAATTAACTAATAATTATGGATAAAGAAACATACGTAAAGAGAGTTCAAGAATTGAACCATATAAGACAAAAGGCTTTGGAGTACAACGAAAAGGAAAAAGCCAAAGCGGATGAAAGCTACATAAAAGAAAATTGTCCGTTTAAAATTGGGGATAGAGTGAAACAAGGTGAAAATATTGGCACAATTGAAGAAATAAGAGTTGACAATGACGGAAAGTTTGAATATACCATACGAAAGGAAAAGAAAGACGGCACCCCGTCAAAAATATGCTTTAAAACCTTTTCATGGTATAGAAATAATGTAGAAAAGGCATAATAAACGCCCCGGAATTATAACCGGGGCTTTGCCGTTTAGGTACCGGAATGAAAGAAAGCCAAAATTAGCCCCGTAGGGCGACGAAAATACAAAAGACAATAAAAGTATCAAGTAACAAACAAAACCCGCTTAAAACGAAAACTCCCCGAAATTAACAAGCAAAGGGAAAGCGACGTTTGAGAGGAAAGCAAAGTAAACGGCTTTGCTGTTATAAAAAGGTTAGAAAAATGGAAGCGAGTAAAAGACAAAGGGGCGGACGCCCGAAAATGTGCAAACGAACAAAAGACCAAAGGGAGTTTGATTTGGCTTTTTGTTCAAATCTGTTTTTACGTGGTTACACATATAGGGAGATTTCGGAAAGACTGAATGAGGAAAACGCCCGGCGTGGCGTCGGTTATACCATAACAAAACAAATGGTATATTGGGATATGCAACAATTGCTAATTGAGTGGAAACGTGAACGTATGGAAAATATAGACGATTACGTTACGCAGGAATTGCGAAAGTTGGATAAAATGGAGGTTGAATTGTGGGAGGCGTGGGAACGTTCAAAGACCGGGAAATTGCGAGAGAAAAACAGACAGAACGCAAAGCCCCGTAAAGTGTTGGAGGATGGCGACAACCCGGAATATTACGGGTATGAGGAAACCACAACGGAAACGTCCGCCGGAAACCCCCGGTTTTTGGATTTGCTTTTGAATGTGCAGCAACGCCGGGCAAAGATGTTGGGATTTGATGCACCAATTAAAGTTGAGATTCCGGGAATAGAAAAAAGCATAAACGGCGATGCACCGCAATACGATGTATCAGCAATCCCGGAGGATTTATTGTTTGCGGTTGCTGATAAACTACAAACAGCAGAATATAAAAAACAATTAGCAGAAAAAGGAGTAATTGACGATGGCACGAACAACAAAGAATAATATCAAGAAAAAAGACGAACCGAAACCCGTACACACGTGCGGCGAATGTGGTTGGGGTAAATTCTATTATGAACATTCAAATTTGGATATGGCCGGGAACCCGATTTGTTTAAAATGCCCGTTTGTCGAAAATCACAGTATGATACGTTCGGAAAAAGCGTGCGACAAATGGAAAATGAAACAATAAATTGGTCGTTTTTTAAGATTTCCGGTTTTTAAGTCAGAAAAAATACGGGGGTAAGACAAAAATATATGGTTTATTTTTAAGAATTAAACAAAATGGATAAAGAACAATTACTTAAAATGTACGCCGCACTAAAAAACAATCCCGGGGAATTAGTAAAAGCGGCGTCACGCAATAGGCTGATAAACTTTGCCCGGTATATGCAACCGGATTTAGCATTGGAACCGTTCCACGTCGTTTATTATACGTTGTTGGATAAATTCGCCCACGGCGAAATAAAGAAAATGATTGTGCAAATGCCCCCTCAACATGGAAAAAGCGAGGGTTCAAGCCGAAAGTTACCATCTTTTATGTTGGGATTAGACCCGGACAAAAAGATTTGTATCGGTTCCTATGCGGCAACCATTGCGAGAGATTTTAACCGGGATGTCCAAAGAATAATTGACACACCAAGATACCGGGAATTGTTTCCGGAAACATATTTGAACGGTTCCAACGTAGTAACAATGGCTAATACGTATTTACGAAATTCCGACGTAATAGAAATGGTTGGGCGTAAGGGTTCATTGCGTGTTGTCGGCCGTGGCGGTTCGTTGACTTCAAAAACGGTTGATGTTTCTATTTTGGACGACGTTTATAAAGATTATGCCGAGGGCAACAGCCCGATTGTACGTAATGCAGCATGGAAATGGTACACGACCGTAGTACGTACCCGTTTGCATAATGATTCCCAAGAATTAATTGTGTTTACCCGTTGGCATGATGATGATTTGATTGGGCGCATAGAAAAAAGCGGGGAAACCGTAATTGATATTAAAAGTTGGGATGATGTAAAAGATATTCCGGCGGGCGCATGGGTACGAATAAATTTTGAGGGACTGAAAACCGGGGAACCAACAGAGATTGACCCACGGGAACCGGGGGCGGCGTTATGGGATAGACGACACAGCCGGGTAAAATTGGAGGGGCAAAGAGCGTTAGACCCCGTACAGTTTCAATGCTTGTATCAAGGCAACCCCGGAAATGCAGAGGGCAAATTGTACCGGAACCCGTTCCGAACATACGTTGACAAATCCGAATGGGGGACGTATGTACGTAGCGGAAATTATACAGACGTTGCCGACGAGGGCGACGACTTTACATTTTCGGCATGTTATGACGTTTACAAATCCGGTAATGAGGCATGGAACGAGCAAAAGAAACGGTTTGAACCGATTTTGTATGCGCTAATTACTGACATGGTATTTACGCAGGAAAATACAGAAGTAACAGCCGTTACCGTCCCGGAAATGATAAACCGTTGTGGAACGCAAAAAGCATGGATTGAAAGTAACAACGGCGGTGCCGGGTTTGAAAAGTTGATACGTAAAAAGATAAAAGCGATTTCCGAACCATTTTACCAAGGTGCCAACAAGGAAAGCCGCATTATAACAAATTCGGCAAGCGTCAACGCCCAAATCATAATGCCGTTAGGATGGGAGGAACGTTTTCCAAAGATACATGAACACGTAACCGGGTTTTTGCGTGATTTCCCAGCAAATGAGCATGACGACCCGGAGGACGGTTTGACCGGAATATATGAAAAGGAATTGGCGGACGGTAATGTTAAGCCATACAATGCCGCATGTAAGGGTATTACACGCCGTAACTAACAATAAACTCCATATATGCAAGAAATTAACCGGGAAATATTATAACTTTGCAAAAAGAAAGGGGCAAAGGGATAGCCCCGGAGATTATAAATTTAGTTTTAACGTTAAAAATTTAAAGAGTATGGCGATTTGTAAATGCCCGGCAGCAGCAGCGTTGCCAAACATTCCAAACTTTACGTGTGCCGAGAGTTTCGGACAGATTCAGAAAGTAGCGTTTCAGAGATTGCACAAAAGCACCGGAGAAAAAAATTCATTTACCACGACGGCGGGTATTACAAAAAAAGCGTCATGGACGCCGTTGTTATCGGCAGATGACGACACAAAGATTGTTGTTTCCCCGTACATTCAAGCACCAACAGCAGAAGCGGGCGCACCCCGTACATTTGGAGGAGGAAACGAAACGTTGGGAGGTATTGAGGAAATTATAGGACGTGAGCCAACCCCATTTACGGCGGTTATGCGTAAAATGCCGCAATCACTGATTAAAGCATTGAAAGATTTGCAATGTGAAAGCGATTCCCAAAATTTGGGGGTTTATTTGTTTGATGAAAACGGCGCAATTGGTGCATTGCAAGACCCGACAACAGCAACAACGCATTATCCTATTCCAATTCGTTCTTTGTTTATCGGGGATAAAACATTGGGAGGATTTGAGGCACCCGATAGCAACGCAATACAATGGTCGTTTTTACCTAATTGGTCGGATGATTTGGCTATTATCGTACCGGAAGATTTTAACCCGCTAACAGACTTAAAAAATGCAGCAGGGTAAACAAACAATAGTGACGTTGGAAAATGAAACATTGAAAACGACACGAGATTTTGAAGTTAGCCACGCCGAAAGACTTTTAAAAATGCCAAATAACGGCGGTTGGCAGTTACCGGAAAATAGTAAATTTGAATTTGACAAAGAAAATGGGCTTAGATATAAGAGAAATAAAAAAGCAGATAACGGAGCCACGGAACAAAGCGGCGATAAGTAGGGCGATTTACCACCAAAACCGCATACGATTTCATGCGGAAAAGGCGTTGACGCCATACATTACGCAACCCGTGACCGATTTTTTGGCTTATGTTTCAAACCTTATACCCGCAGACAAATTCAAAGTGTTCAAAACATTGTTCCGTTACCCCGTAAAGACAAACGAGGTAACGGGCGTTTGTTTTGATAAGTTGAGCCGCATTTTTGACGGTCGTAACCCGGCGTTCAATTATCAGTTTATGAACAGCGAACAAAGGGACGATTGGGAGTATTACAGACAACACGTATTGGAAGAACCCGAAATTTGGAGCACAAAGGGATGGGAATATTTCAAAACCGAAATTAACAGCGTATTAATTGTTGATTTGCCAAAAGAGCAATCCCCCGGCGATAATTACCCGCAACCGTACTTTTATTGGTTGCCAATAGAACACGTTATTTCATACAAGGCAGACAAAACAACGGGCGTTATGCGTTGGATAATATTCCGGCAGGACGACAACCGTATTGCCGTAATTGACGATGAACGATACCGGGTATTTACCGAGGAAAAAGGCAATATTGGCGAATTGCTGATTGATAGCCCGCACGATTTGGGATATTGCCCAGCACGTTTTTTTTGGAACGAACCATTGAGTTTGAGAGAACCGGACGTTAAGGCGTCCCCGTTAACAACCGAGTTGGAAAGTTTAGATTGGTTCCTTTTTTATCATTTATCAAAGAAAAATTTGGATATGTACGGGTCGTACCCGATTTATTCCGGATATGAACAAAGTTGCGATTTTACGAACGGCGAAAACGGCGATTATTGCGACGGCGGGTTTTTGAAAGATAAACAAGGCTATTATAAATTAGACCAAGCGGGTTTATTGATGCGTTGCCCGAAATGCGGAGATAAACGAATTGTCGGGGTTGGTTCATTCATTGAAATTCCGGTACCGGACGGCGACAAACAGCCGGATTTGCGCAACCCGGTTCAGATGTTGACCGTTGACCGTAATAGTTTGGATTATAACGTTAGCGAGGAAGAACGGTTGCGTACAAACATAATTACGGCGGTTGTTGGTACCAACGAGGAAATAACAACCCGTGATGCATTAAATGAACAGCAAATTAAAGCCAATTTTGAAAGCCAAAGCACGGTATTAAACCGAGTAAAAAAAGGCTTTGAGGCGGCGCAAAAGTTCGTTGACGAAACCGTTTGCCGTTTGCGTTATGGAACAATGTTTATTTCGGCAAAAATCAATTATGGCACCGAGTTTTATTTGTCTGATGCAACCCAATTGCGAGAACGTTATAAGATGGCGAAAGAAAGCGGAGCAAGCGAGGGGGAATTGGATGCGCTACAAAATCAGATTATCGAAACGGAGTACAGACACGACCCAATACAAATGCAACGTATGTTAGTGTTGGCAGAATTGGAGCCGTACCGACATTTGACACGTCCGGAAGTATTAGAATTGTACGAAAAACAGCTAATTACCGAGGATGAATTGCGCATTAAATTGAATTTCGCTAATTTTGTGCGTAGGTTTGAACGTGAGAATACAAACGTTTTGGAATTTGGCAGCCAAATACCATTTTCCAAGAAAATTGAAGTAATAACAAAAAAATTTTATGATTATGCGAGTGAAAGCAGAAACAGAGGGTAAAACAAAGGACGTCGGATTGTTGGACGTTACCCCGGAAAATTTCATTGTTCCAAAAGGGGAAGAAAGTTTTTATCATTGTCGTATTGAGGTTGTAAAATTCAACCAAGAAACGGGCGAAAGAATTTCACGACCACGTATGCAGGTTTTCGGAAAAAAGTTCTTTGAAACATTCGGATTGCACAATTTGCGAAAAATGGGTTATAAAGTTGACATTATGCACGACCCGAACGTTTGGGAGGCAGCGAACAAAGAAAAGATTGAAGCCAGCAAACGAGCAAAGGCAGAAGCAGCAGCAAAGGCGGCAGCAGAAGCAAAGGCGGCAGAACGTGAACAAATGAAAGCCGAAATTATTGCAGAACTGACAGCCGCCGGAGTTATCCCAGCAGAACAAAAGAAACTCGGAAGAAAGCCGAAAGCCGAAAAGACAGAAGAAACGGCAACCGAAAGCCCGGAAAATAACGAGAACGTTTAACCATTAAAAATTACGAATATGGCACAGATTGCACAGCAAGACAATTTGGTTATTGAAGTAACCACAACCGCCGCAGCATTGGACGACGACACAAAGAAAAAGTTGATTGAATGTATTGAGGGCGGAACAATTACCGACGTCATTTTGGTAACAAAAGAGGTTGAAAAGGAAATCAGCCATGCACGTGTTGTTAGTTGGTTGGTTGACACAACCGGGGATTCCCCCAAATACACAATTGATATTATTAACGCAAACAGCGGAAAAGTAGAAGCAATCGCACTTAATTAATTCAAAGGGTAAGAATATTATGTTAACGAGAGAAATTTTAGTTGCAAATGCGGCTTTGTCGGGATTGTCTGACGAACAGATTACAGCGATAACAACATTATCGCAGAATGACGAAAACAGCGTTATTGCCAAGAAAACGGGCGAAATTTACGGGGCTTTGGATGCCGATATTTTGGCGGTTTCCGGTATCGCTAAAAATGGAACCGAAAAAACGTATGATTACGCAAAACGTGTAATGGGGGAAATGAAAACAAAAGCCGATGGCGCAACCGGCCTGCAATCGCAGATTGATTCATTGACCAAGGAAAGAACCCGTTTAGAAAAGGCAATTGCCGATGGTGCGGCAGATGCGGAAACCGTGAAAGCATTGAAGCAGGCAAAAGCAGATTTGCAGAACGTGACAACGCAGTTTACCGATTTGACAACCAAGTATGAGGCAGAAAAGGCAAACCACGAAAAAGAATTGTTCGGAGTAAGAATTGACAACGCATTGCAGACAGCCGCCGCCGGGCTTAAATTCAAAGCAGGATTTCCGGAAAGCGTAACAAAGGTTATTTTGACGCAGGCGACCGAAAAAGTAAAAGGCATGAACCCGGAATATATAGACGACGGAAACGGCGGAAAGGTTTTGGCGTTCAAAGATGCAAGCGGCGCAATTATGCGCAATCCAAACAATCAGTTGAACCCATTCACGCCCGCCGAGTTGCTGACAAAAGAATTGGAAACGATGGGAGTATTGGAGCAGCAAAGACAACAGCCAGGAGGCGGCACAAATAAGCCCGCAGGCGGTGCCGGAGGCGGCGGAATTACATTGGACGTAAGCGGAACCAAAACGCAATCAGAGGCGTACGAACTTATTACAAAACAATTGATGGCGCAAGGTAAAACGGTAGGTTCCAAAGAGTTTGACGAAGATATGAGAAAGGTTTGGCAGGAAAATAGTATTAACAAATTGCCGGAGAGATAACCGGGTAATGGGTAAACCCGCATTTAATAACAAATTAAAATAAAAAGACTATGAGTTTAATTGCAACAAGATTACAGAATTGGCGAGTAGAAAACCCGGAGTTAGACCGTAATATGACCCGTCCGTGTGAGTATGGCGCATTGGATTTTTTCATTGAACAGACCAACGCCGGAAATTCCATTTTGTCCCCGAAATTGCGTGAACGTGCGTTTGCCTCAATCGGAAATACGGTACAAGTTCCGGTTATCAATTACGATGGCGACGTTACGGTTAGCAACGTTCGTACGTGTGTTATCCCGGACGATGAAAACACGTCCGCACTTTATACCGTGGTTTGGGCGACATATTCCGTCGGCTTTACAATGGTGCCAACGTTGTATATGAACAACGAAATTTCGTATGACCACGATTTCAACCGCAAAATGGAAAAGGTTTGCAGAGCGTTTGCAAATTCGTTAGACCAAGCAGCCGTTGCAGCGTTGGAGGCAGGAAAAACCCAAGTATTGAAAGACAAGTTGAATTACAAATTCGCCGCCAACGTTATTGAGGTTCCAACGCAGATGGCAACCGAAATTATGGGCGATATTAACCCGATTATGCGTGCTAATTGTTATCCGGGTTTGGTTCACGTCGTAGGTAACGCCGGAATTGACAGCCTTATTAAAAAATTGGCACAGCACGGTATTTATAACGACGTAAACAAACGTATGGAATACGAAAATAAAGTGTTCCATTATACAAACAACGTCGTAAATGAAGCTAGCAAAAACGGTACATTCTTTGCCATAGAGGATGGCAACGTTGGCGTTTTAACACGTGTTGACCGTGAGGCGTTGAACCGCACCCGTGCGAATTTCCACGAATGGGACGTTGTACGTTTGCCGTACATTGATTTGCCCGTTGGTTCGCACTATTACACAGCAGTTGGCGACCAGTCACAGACAGCAGGCGCAGCGAGTGCCGATATGACGTGCAACGTGAAAGAATATTTTGGATTTAGCGCAGACGTTGCGTTTGTAATTGCTTACAACAGCAACCCAACAACCGTTGCAAATCCGATTATCAAAGCGCAGATTGCAGCACGTGCGGAAAATGTACCTTTGGGTATGCCTGTATATGTAACCAACGCCGGGGAATTTCCCGCCGGAGGTGCAGGCGCATAAGCCGGAAAACGGAACAATTATTTAACCGAGGGGACGGGGTGGTTATCCCCGCCCCCTTATTTATTTCAAACGCAGATGTATAGACTTAAAGAAATACAGGACGCATTATTACACGTCGTCGGGTGGGAACAATCATACGACCCGGCAAAGGCAATTGACAATTATATGACTGAAACGGAAAGCGGGTTGTATTTTCAAGGTGCGCACCCGCTTTTGACGTTGGATAATATGAAAAGTATTATGCCGGATGATTGGGGGCTGCAATACCCGGAATGGAACATGATATTGCCGTACAAAGCCGGGCAGAAAGTGAGCCATAACGGTATTGTTTGGATTGCTAAAATTGACAACACCGGAGAGGAACCAACGGCAAGCGATTTTAATAATGATTACAGCCGGGAGGATTACGGAAACCCATATTGGAAACCGTATAATATGTTGACGGACTTTTTGGAGAGAATGACCCGAAACGGAATTGCGACCGCAATACAGACGTTTACACAGATTAAGCAGTTAGACAAAGAAACACGTAATTTGTTGGAGCGAAAAACGTTCTTTGATGGCGCCGGACGCATACGGGCGACGTTGCAAAACAATCATAAGTTGGTAGGATTTGAAATTGTCCCGGTTCGTGCAATGGGAGTGACGGCGAAAATTGAAAAGATAGGTTTGCAAATGACCGGGGGGACCGGGGTTGTTAGAATGTATTTGTTTCATTCGTCGCAGATAGACCCAATAAAGACTTTTGATTTGAATTTTACCGTTACAAATGGCGGTTTTCAGTGGTTCCCGTTAACTGATTGTTATTTGCCGTATATCAGCGACGAAAACAACGCCGGGGGGTCGTGGTTCCTTTGCTACAATCAAGACGAATTACCCGCCGGAATGGAAGCAATTAACGTATCAAAGGATTGGAGCCGGGAGCCGTGCGGAACGTGCAACATTGGTTCTGTTGAGGTTTGGCGAGAATTGACAAAGTATTTGCAAGTAACGCCGTTTATGTACCATGCGCCGGAAACGTTCGCAGAATATCCGGAATTATGGGACATTGCGCAAACCTTATACACAAGAACACAGAATTACGGGTTGAATTGCGAAATTACAATTGGATGCGATTTAACCGATTTTGTTATTTCTCAAAGGGCTATTTTCCAAACCGTGATACAACGGCAAGTTGCCGCAATTGCGTTGCGTACGTTAGCAATGAACCCCAACGTAAGGGTAAACCGCAATCAGTCAAACGCAAGCCGTACAGACATTTTGTATGAGTTGGACGGCAACACGTCCGGCGTTAGACCCGGCGGGTTGGGGTATGATTTAAAAAAGGCGTATGAGGCATTGCGGATTGATACGCAGGGATTAGACCGCATTTGTTTAAGTTGTAACAACAGAGGCGTAAAATACAGAACCGTGTAATTATATAATTCAAAGGGAAAATTGTATATAATTTCATGTAAAAATTGTATTTATGAAAAAGATAACCGATTTACGAAAAAGGGTTGCGGATTTCAACGAGGCTTTGACGTCCGGGCGGATAATACAAAACATTATATGGGACAATGAGGCATATATAGTTGATTTAAACGCCGAGGAACAATTGTTTGAACAAGGTATTAACCGTTTGGGCGTCGAAATTTCGGATTATGCACCATACAGCCCCGTAACAATCGCAATTAAAGAGGCAAAGGGACAGCCGACAAACCGGGTTACGTTAAGGGATGAGGGAGATTTTGAAAGTAGCTTTTTTTTGGAAGTTGGCGACAAGCAATTTGAAATTAAGGCGTCCGATTTTAAGACAGAGGATTTAATAAAAAAATACGGTCGTCAAATATTGGGTTTAACCGACGAAAATATTTCAATATTGATTTGGAAATATATTTTCCCGGATTTAATGGCAGAAACAAAAAAACAAATTTATGGCAAATAAGGTAAAAGCCCCGGTTGTTGACAACCCGGAATTGTTAGACCGGATTATTGGGAACATTCAAAACGGATTGGTTGATAATTTGCCGTGGTTGGATTATGCGTTTGGCAGGGCGGAAAGACTTGTTAAAATGAACGCAAACCAAAAACGCTATTATACGCCAAACGTGTATTCCGGGAAAAACGAATATATGGAAGTTTGCCCCGATGCGGGTATTGGTAATTTCTGTTTCTTTTGGGTTGACGACCCGCAAAATATCAGTTGGGAACCCGGAGTTGATATTGGCATAAAAACGGCGTTTTCGATTATCTTTTGGTTTGATTACAGAAAGATATACAACGATGCAAGCACACGCAACAAAGAGGATTTGAAGCGGCAAATATTGGACGTTTTGAACGGCGGTTTTTTGGTGCGAAATGGAAGTTACAGAATAAACAAAGTGTACGAATTGGCGGAAAACATTTACAGGGGCTTTTCGTTGGATGAAATAGAAAACCAATTTTTAATGCACCCGTTCGGCGGATTCCGGTTTGAGGGCGAATTGAGTATTGGAGAAACATGTAAATTGTAGTATATGGAACATTTTATTTATAACATTATTGTTGTCGCATTAATAGCGGCTTTTGTGCTGACGTTATTACGCAAATGGGGCGTCATTGAATGGGTACAGATTCACGGGAACGATTTCTTTTCAAAGATGTTTAATTGCGATTTCTGTTTGTCGTGGTGGACGTGCGTTTTGATTTGTTTCTTTGCGTTGATATTTACCGGGAACCTCTCATTTTTGGGCGTTCCCTTTTGTAGTACAATGATAACACGTGTTTTATTATGAAGGATGTACAAATAAAAGGAATGAACGTTGAGTTGTATGATAGTATAGACGAATTGCCGATGTTGCGTTTCCACAAGTATAACAAAATGCTTTTGGTTGACGCCGGGGTTGGTTCTGATTTATCGGATTTTGACCGACATATTGAAAAGGTAATACGTTATTTGAACAGCCCAACGCCAAACATGGCAACCGTTGAGTTGGAAAATATGCGCCAAAACATATATTTCATTCAATCCGAGGTTTCCCCCCGGCATTTGGCTTTTGCCGTGTTAGTTAAATCAATAAATGGTAAACCCCGAAATGATTTGTCAGATGATGGATTGCAACAAACAATGAGTCTTTTTAAAGACGTTGCAAATTCAGAGATAACCGCCCATTTGGAAGCGGTTAAAAAAAAAATAGACGATGAATTGCGTTTGTATTTTCCCCGGTTGTTCGATGATGCGACATTGAAAGAGTATTACGATAAATTGAAACAAAGAACGATTGTTGTATTACGCACAATAATAGACGGTCGGGCAACCGAGGCGGACGCAAAAGAGATTGACGACATTACGGCGGAGTTGATAACCTATTTCAACCCGCAGACGTTTACCGGGTCGGAAAGCGTGGAAATTAGGCATGACAGACAATTTGAAAATATGTGTTTGATATTGTCCCAAAATTTGCATGTTGACCCAAAGAAATTTACCGTTTTGGAATATTACAACGCATTTGAGTATATCAAGGAACAAGCCAAAAAAGCAAACAAGCAAAAAAGGGCAAAATAAGGCGATTTCCGGCGTTTTTATTTTTAGGCGATAAATTACACATTTGAGAAAAGAAAATGCAACAGACGGGGAATTTCCCGTAAATAACTTAACAATCGGCGTATGGCAGATAATAACAACCCAATCAAATATTCGGATTTAATAAGCCCGGATAATTCGATTACAGATTTGATAAAACAATTGGATGAACTTTCGGACACCTATACAAATGCGCTGAAAAATATCAAAGCCGAAGCAATACAATTGGCGGAGATTCTGAAAAAGGTTTCCGGCGCAACGGAGGACGGGCGAAAGACAACCAAAAAAGCCGCAGACGATGCGGAACGTTTGGCACGTGCGCAACGTGATTTGGCGTTTGCAGAAAGCGAGAACGCCAAAAAGTTAGCCGAGTTAAAATTGGCACAGCAGGAAGCGAACCAAATTAATAAACTGATTGTGAAAATAAATCAATCCGCCGAGGGTAGTTATAACCGTTTATCGGCGCAATATTCATTGAATAAGATTTATTTAAACAACATGACTAAAGCCGAACGGGAAAACACCGAGGAGGGGCGAAAATTGGTTGCACAAACCAAAGAAATATACGAAGAAATGAAACGTTTGCAGGAAGCAACCGGGAAATTTCAATTGAACGTCGGAAATTATACGGAGGCGTCCGACGCAATTATTGCGTATGGCGACAAATTAAAAGAAACGTTAGGTTTAAATAGCGCATTTGGCGAAAGTCTTTTGGCGTTAGGACGTGGCGGGGCTGAAAGTAAAGCCGTTTTTACAGCTATTGGCGACGGGGCAAAAGCATTGGGAAAAACTTTGTTGGGATTACTTTCAAACCCGGTTTTTTTGGCGATTGCCGGAATTGCGGCGGCGGGTGCGGCGTTTAAATGGTGGTACGATTATAACGCCGGGTTAGTTGAGGCAACGAGATTGACGCAACAATTTACCGGGAAAAGTGGCGATGATTTGAAAGCGTTTAGAAATGAGGTGCAAGCCGTCGCCGATTCATTCAACGCAGATTTCCGGGAAACATTGATTGCAACAAACGCATTATCAAAACAATTTGGTATTTCTGCAAATGAGGCATTGCAATTGGTTAAGGATGGGTTTTTAGCCGGAGGCGATGCGAACGGGGAATTTTTAGACACGTTGAAAGAATACCCGGCATATTTCAAAGAGGCGGGAATATCAGCAGACCAATTTGTTGCAATTGTTACCCAAACAAACAAAATGGGTATCTTTTCAGACAAAGGCGTTGACGCAATTAAGGAGGCAAATTTGCGTTTGCGTGAAATGACGACGGCGACGGCGGCGGCTTTGGACGGTATCGGTATTTCGTCGGAACAAGTTCAAAAAGATTTGCAGACCGGAACCAAAACAACGTTCGATGTTATACAAGACGTTTCCGCAAAATTGGCAGAATTGCCGGATAATGCGGCAACGGTCGGGGCTGCAATTGCAGATATATTCGGGGGACCCGGAGAGGACGCCGGATTGCAGTATTTGCGCACGTTGAAAGATATTTCAACAAACATGGATGAAGTAAAAGGGAAAGCCGGAGTTTTGGCGCAATTGCAGGAGGAACAATTGCAAAGCCAAATTGAGTTGCAAAACGCATTATCCGGGTTGTTTGACGCAATCGGAGGAAATTTTGAAACGTTGACAACGCAGGCAAAAGTTTTTGTTAACCAAGGATTGACGGCGATAATAAAAGGGGTTATTGATGTTGTCAATTACTTTATTGAGTTGTACAATGAAAGTGTTTTGATACGTGCCATTTGGAACGGTATAGTTGCCGGATTTAAAACCACATTTGACACGTTGGGAAATTTGTTTGGATTCTTTATTGATATAGTCAAAGCAACCGGAACCGCATTAAAGGGGGCGTTTACGTTAGATTTTGACGAAGTAAAAAAAGGATTGGCAGATTATGCAGCAGCGTACGGAAATTTGGTTAAAGCCCAAGTTAAAGACATAACAGAAAATTTCCAAGAGGGTTTGGATGGTATGCAAAAGAAAATAAAACCGTTAACAATCCCGGTTTCTGTTGGAGATACCCCGACGCCACAAACAGACAATAAGCCCGTAACGACACAGAACCCAACCGTAACGCCAAGGGGTAAAAGCGATGCGGAAAAGGCAGCAGAACAACAAGCAAAGCAAATTGAAGCGGCATATAAAAAGAATTTGGAAGCAACCCGAAAATTGCAGGATGCACAATTGCAGTTGGAAACCGACGAATGGGCAAAGCGTCGCCAACAAACGCAATATCAGTATTCCCGCCAAATTGAGGATTTACAACACCAATTGCAGACCGAAAAGGATTTGAACGAAACCGGACGTCAAGCGATAAACGCCACAATTACGGCGTTGGAACAGCAACAAACCGAGGCATTATTGAAAATCGAACAAGACCGACAATTGCAGGAATTGGCGTTGCAGAAAGAAAGCATTGAATTACGTTTGCAAGCAGTCAAAAAGGGAAGCGAACAGGAAAGACAATTGCGGATGCAGTTGTTGGAAAACGAAAGACAAACCGCATTATTACAGAACCAACAGAAACCGACCGGGCAACAGCAAGACGCCGGGGCGATTAATGCAAGTTTTGACGCAAAGGGAGCCGGAATTGCGGACGAATATTTGCAAGCGCAATTACAGATATTCGACCAACAACAAGCGTTGGCACAATCGGAGTTTGATTTGTTGAGAAATTCAGAAGCCCGGAAAACTCAATTCCGTTTGCAAGCAGAAAAGGAACGTTTGCAAAAGGTTTTAGAATTAAATCAGCAAGCCGCCAATAAATTGTCTGATGTTGAGGTACAAACAATTCAAAACACTATTAAAAAAATAGACCAAGAAATTGAGCAATCCAAAGGGGAGGAACGAGGAACAGACATTTACGGTTTGTTTGGGCTTAATTTGGACGACGACCAAAAAGAGGCAATTAATACGTCTATGCAATACGCATTGGATGCGTTAAATACATTCACGGCGGCACGTGTTGCCGCAGCAGATGCAGCCGTTGAGCAAGCGGATAAAGAGGTTTCCGCCGCACAATCGGCGTTGGATGCAGAATTGGAAGCAAGGGCAAACGGGTACGCCAATAATGTTGTACAAGCGCAAAAGGAGTTGGATTTGGCAAAGAAAAACCAAGAAAAAGCGTTGAAAGAACAACAGAAAGCGCAAAAACAGCAGGCAGCAATACAAACATTGCAGCAAATCGGAAACATGGTAACAGCAACGGCGCTGATATGGTCGCAATTAGGTTTCCCGTTTGCAATACCTGCAATTGCCGTAATGTGGGCGAGTTTTGCAGCGTCTAAAATCAAGGCGGCGCAATTGGCAAAACAGACCGGAGGAACCGGAGGAACGGAAACATACGGCGACGGTACCGTTGAACTTTTGGAGGGCGGTTCGCACCAAAGCGGAAATGATATTGATTTAGGAACGAAACCGGACGGAACCCGCCGACGTGCCGAGGGAGGCGAATTTTTCGCCGTGATAAATAAACGAAGTTCACGCCGTTTCAGAAAGATAATACCGGACGTTATCAATTCGCTAAACAATGGTACGTTTGCACATAAGTATTTAAAATCCTATTCAGACGGCGACGGTTTGACGTTAAACGTTACCGGACAAAGCCCGGATTTACGCAATTTGTCGGATGATGTAAGGGAAATTAAGGAACAGAACCGACGACGGGTTTACGTGGATGGCGACGGAAATACGATTGAAAGTTACAAGAATTTGAAACGTAAAATAAAAAGACTATGACACCAAAATATAGATTCTTTTTGCAGATAGGGGAGGACGGAACCAAACAAACCGTCCGCCCCAATTATAAGGATGATTTAACGTTGGATTATGAGTTGGAAACAAATCAAAGGTTTTACCGGGCTAAATTGTCCGGTAAAATAAACTTTGTCCGTGCTGATTACGATATTATCAATAACGCCCCGTTTGATTCTGAATTTTTCCTATATATCGAAAAAAGCGATGATTGGGGACAAACATACAATCAATACTATAAAGCAAAGTTTATGAAAACGGATTGTACGTTTAATGATGATGATAAATTGGTTACGGTACAGCCGGAAACAATAGACCAATACAACGACGTTTTGGCAGGATTGGAAAAGGAATACAATTTAATTGAGTTGGCCCCACAAATCGAATTTCTTACAATAAGAAAACGCCCATTGATACAAATATACGTTCCCGGAGATAGTATTGTTTCGTGCTTTTTGGGCGGCACGAATTGGGAACAAGACGCAAACGCCACGACTGACCAAAACGCATTAATACAAACCTATCATTTTGCACTATGTAATATTTTGAAAGAAATACAAATTACGTCGCACGGTTCCCCGGAGGTAATATCCGGGCTTTATGTTGGGCGGATGTCGGTGGGTGTAAGTCCTAATGAATTTATGGGAGATTTATACCCGGAATTAAATGTAAATTATTATATCCATATTGCACAAAAACTAGTTGCGGGTGGGCTACCTATTGGGCTAGCAGGTGTTGAGATACGCCGCCGTTCTGATGATGTGGCAATGTTCCGGTTTACAAAGATAACGCAAGAACCTTTTGATACGTTGGAATTTGATTTAACCGCCGTTGAGGGTTCCGGAGCAACGGGTACGATGCACGCCGATATGAAAAGTTATAATATATACGCCCGATATTTGGTTGATGTTGATAAAATAGACGATTTAGATACATACCTGTTGCCGTCCGATGATATTGTAGATAATAATAGAAATTACCGCCGGGCAATTGGTTACGCAATCGACGTGGCATTTATATCTAAAAATTTTTCAGATACGCCGACCGAGTGGGGATTAGCCGACAGTGGAAAGTATTTTGCGCCGCCTTATTCCATATATGGACAAACGTTTTATCCAATCGCCCGGTCAACGTGGCGTTATGCGTCGTTATGGTTTGGGTTTTATCTGATGGATTGGATATTAGAGGAAAAATCCCGAAAAGCATATACTTTGCGTGATGCGTTTACATTGTCGTCATGTATCAATGTGCTATTAAAAGAATTTGCGCCCGGAATAACGCATGAAGCGACGCCGGAATACAGCCAATTTCTTTATAACACAAACAATCCTATTTCCGGGCGGTCATTTAAGTTGCTAATAAGTCAGAAAAGTAATATCATTAATGGCGAATATAAAACCCCGGCGCAAAAAGCCCCGGTTACATTGCAACAGATTATGACGATGTTACGGGATATTTACAAATGTTATTGGTATATTGAGGACGGAAAATTTAAGATTGAACAAGTAAGTTGGTTTAGAAATGGCGGTTCGTATGGATATAACCCGATTATTGATTATGATTTAACACAATTAGAAAACGTTAGGAACGGCAAAAAATTAGCTTTTGCAACGTCTGAATATTCATTTGACAAAGTAGAAATGCCGGAACGTTATCAATTTGAGTGGATGGATGATGTAACAACACCATTTGAGGGTTTACCAATAGAAATTACGTCCAAATATGTAACAGCCGGGAAGATAGAAGAAATAAATATTTCCAATTTTACGTCCGATATTGATTTGATGTTGTTAAACCCCGGTGTAATTAGTTTGGATGGATTCGCATTGTTTGCGGCGGTTATGCCGTCCGGAGGTGGACAATTGGAATTGCCGTTTACAAGACAAACCGTTGATGGCGTAGAATATTTTTTGCAAAATGGATATTTAGCGTTTATCAATATACAACCGACATATTGGGTTTATGATATGCCCGCACGGAATTTCAAAATAAATAATTCCCAATATTATGCTTTGGGAGGATTGGAACGTAAAAAGAAACAAACATTGAATTTCCCGGCAGGAACCACAGACCCAAACCCGATGCAGTTAGTTAAAACATATATCGGTAACGGTCAAGTTAATAAACTTTCGGTAAATTTGTGTAGTCGAAATATTAAAGCAACGTTGAAATATGATACAGAATAACAACATAAGTGTTTTACCGTGGTACACGTCAATAAATGAACAGAACCACAGAAAAAGTTACGCATACGGCGCAATTTACCCGTTGTTTGCCCCGGCTGATAGATTGTTACCGTTTCAGATAATCAGAAACACACGGTCAAACAATGTTACGTCAGTGGTATTGTATGAAAAGACCGGAAAGCAAGTTGCAAACATAACAACGTACATGAAAGAAACCGGATTGCAGATTGTCCGGTTTCAAACGTTGGGTTATGATGTTATATTGTACCCGTCAATATTACCCATGCCATTAAATCAGTTGGACGGAATATACTATATGACGTTATCAGATGGGGTTCAAACATGGTATTCAGAAATGTTTACCGTGGTACAAGACATTTCCGGCTATCTTAAAATTGAATGGTGGGACATTGAAAATTTGGTTTTTGATGCAGGGCAAATAGTATATCAAAACCCGGCATTTAAAAATGCTTTGTATCTTTGTACGGAGTTAGGAAAGCCGGATTATGAATTTGAAGAAGATGGAGAAGAACGGGACGGGTATTTTTTTCCGGAGAAACAAATATCAGTCAAAACGTTTAAATGCACGATATTGGCACCGGAATTTCTTTGCGACGTTATGCGTTTTATCCGTATGGCTGATTACATTCATATAACGGACAAATACGGCAGGGAATACGATTGCGACACGTTTTTAATTACCCCAAAATGGCAAACACAAGGGGATTTAGCGAGCGTGGAAATTGAGTTTAAAACAAATACCGTCGTTAAGAAAATAGGACGTGGATATATTATAAGTAATAAAGGAGATTTCAACAGCGATTTCAATAATGATTTTGACAACGATTAAATTATTAAATTATGGGAAATTACGAACAACTAAAAAAAGCGGTTTCAGCCGTTATTAAGACGAACGGAAACCAAGAAATTACCGGAGAAGTAATGAAAAGCACATTATTGTCTATTATTTCAACCGTAAGTAATGACGCTACATTTGCAGGTATGGCAACCCCCGAAACAAATCCCGGAACCCAAGACCAAAATGTTTTTTATTTGGCGTGTGAAAATGGTGCGTATGTAAATTTTTCATCAATCATTAATGTATATAATAATGAAGTTATCATTTTATATAATAAAGATGGAGTATGGAAATATAATAGAAGTGGTATAGGTTCTGAAAAAAAACAAATAGAATTATACAATGAAATAAATAATATAAATAATGATTTTATTTTAACGGTAGATGCGTTAAAAACTAAATACGGGAATGCAGCTATAAAAAATATATATATAGAAAATGTTTCACTTTCTGAAAATGAAAGAATAGTTATAACAACATTTGTAAAAAATGAAGATGGAACGTTTCGTCTAACATTGAATAAATATAATATAACAACGCAACAAAGTGAACTATTATATATAAATCAAAATTTATCAAATGGGCTAAAAGCAGGGGTAATTGAATTACTTTCTTCAAGAACTAAAAAAAATAAATACATAGGGGCTATTTATATAGATTCAAATTCTTATTTGGGAAATATTACAAATGCAGGAGAAGGATTGGCAAGGCTACCATATTTGAGTAAAAAGTGTTTTAACGTAGAGGAACAGAATATTATTCAAAGCAGCGATATTTATGAGAAAATAAATGATTTGAATAATATTGTAAAAAATGAAACAATTATATCTTTGCCCAATACTCAATATGTAAATTATGATAATGGTAATTTGGTAGCAGGCGGAAATAATTGGATTTGTTCAGATATTGTCAACGTTCAAAAAGGTGATGTTATACATTTGAATTTGTACGGAAATAACATTGTAGCAACAGTTGCATGTTATAATAATGGCGTATATTTAAAAGAAAAATCAACAAACGAAAATTTTATTGAAAGATATTTTGTGGTTCCCGATGGAATTAATAAAATAAGAGTTTGCGGACAATCAGATTCGTTTGGTAATTATTCTCATTACGCATACAAACAAACAACTATAAAAAATTTATCTGATGAAATAGTAAATATACAAGAAACAATCAATGATGATTTGTGCACGTCAGAAGATGCGATATTTGTAAAAGGATATTTAAAACCGAATGGGAGTATTGGAAGTACAACAGACACAAATTGGATAATGACAGATTTTTATGATATTACATTGTACGACCAAATTATATATTCTTTAATTGCTACAACATTAATTGGAAATGTATGTTTCTATGATTCTGATAAAATATATATGCCGGAACCGTCAATTTCGGGAGTAAATACAAATAGTGATGAACGTAAAATTATACTAAATGATATTATTAAACAATATCCCAATGTTTCATTTTTTAAATTATGTGGAAAATCATCAACATTTGGAAGTTATGAACCATACGCCAAACTATTGACGTCAGTATCTAAAGCAGTTTCAGAGATAAAAGGGTATATTGATACAACTAAAATTTCAGATTTAATATTCCCTAAGTCAATATATATTACATGCGCTAATAATATATATGATGATAATGTAGTACCGACTTTGTATTTAGACCATTTCGTTAAAACTAAAGTAACAAAAGAATATGATTTGAAGTTTGAAGAGAATAATAGTAAACAGATATCTTTATTTCCTAAAATTAGTGGAATTAATCCTTCATGGAATGGAAATATAAACAATGGATTAGACAAGATTAATTATGATAAAACAATTTCTATTTCCGGAAATAATGTAAAAAAAACAGAAAGAGTTATTAAGGTATTCTCTACAAAAAAAAGTGTAGGAGAAAATAAGAAAGTGTTCTTACTTGTAATTGGCGATTCTATTACATGGGGAGAAGGGGCAACAATTAATATTATTGGTACATCTTCAGATAGAAAACCATATCATTCTTTAGGCGTTGAATTATTTATGAAAGATAAAATTGATAATTATAATATGGGATATGATTTTGTAACAATAGGAACACAACAAATAAAATCTAAGTTTACATATAAAAATAATAATTATGATTACGTTTCTAACCATAATGGAGTAAGAGGAATTTCTATGTCACAAGTTCTAAATGGTGGAATTGAAGCATTAAAAGACGATTTAACAAATAAATTCAGTGTAAAAGCACTAATTGACAAATACAGAACATTGTCTGACGATGGAGTTAGGCTTGAAGTTGGAAGCGGTACCGGAACAGAAATAACAAGTGAAAACATTGATGTTATAAATGTATGTACCCCCACACATGTGTTAATTGCATTAGGAACAAATGGAGGATATACAAAAGAACAATTACAAGAAATGATTGATATTATAAAAGATGAACTTCCAAATACAATAATAGGAATAACAATACCCGATTCCGCAGGAACTATATTTCCAACATATTATAATTGTCAATCTGATATGATAAGATGGATGAGTGATGATAATATTGGGGAAAGACATGATTTGCAAAGTAGTGTACAAGAAATTATAAATGAGTTTGATTCTGACGAATATAGAAGTCAGAATATATACACATTGCCATTTTTCTTTACTCATAACCCACTTTCATTTTCAACAATGCCTATTTACACACCAAACGGAGAGGCACAACTTCAACAATTTGGATGGAAATCAGCAGTACATGTTAGTATGAAAGCTCATTACGATTGGGCATATCAATTATATTCATGGATAAAATACACAATTTAAAAAAAATGGAAAGAATTTTTAATTGGGAACAATGGCGTATTATAGCCGTTTCAACGGTTAGCCCGTTATTTGGGTATGTAACCCCGACAAAAGGGTTTGTTTATGCGTTAGTAGTAATGTTTGCGTTCAATATTTGGGCGGGAATGAGGGCGGACGGCGTGGCGATTGTGCGATGCAAAAACTTTTCGTTCCGGAAGTTCAAAAACGCATTGTGCGAATTTCTGTTGTATCTGTTTATCGTGGAGGCGA
>ERZ839767.2745-NODE-2745-length-22071-cov-6.761991_pt1 | contig 22071 bp, 20 predicted proteins | sample MGYA00519879_ERZ839767 | MGnify/ENA primary metagenome ERZ839767 (study PRJEB31850, sample SAMEA3708852) | human gut metagenome | biome: human gut; feature: human-associated habitat; material: faeces | place: China | collected 2014 ... | reverse complement strand
AGTGGGGCAAAAAGACGGCTGAGGCTCGCAGGCACAATTGTGCGGTGTTGCCCTAGGGTTGACGGAAGTCTGCGGAACCGGCGGCTGCCGGTTCCGCAGGCCTATCTCAGATTCGTTCTTCCAGCCAGCGGCGCATGTCCTCCCGGCCTTCCTCGCTCATGGGGAAGGTGGACTCCCCCTCCATGGTGCTTTTTTCGTAGCAGTAAAGGCCGTGCCAGTATTCCACATGGATGGCGCTCTGGGCAAAGTCCACCTCTTTCGGGTTCGCCATGACCACCTTCGGCTCCGCCCGGAAGCGAAACAGCCCCTTGGAGCCGGTGAAGATGTTGTTCATGGCGAAGGTGTGCAGGGTGGGCAAAAACAGCTCTGCCATATATTTACTCCCGGGTCAGCGCTTCCATCTCATCCAGCAGCTCGCCGAACAGCGCCAGCGCCTGGTTTACAGGCTCCGGGCTGGTCATGTCCACCCCCGCGCCCTTCAGCAGGTCGATGGGAGACTTGGAGCAGCCGCCGGAGAGGAAGCCCAGGTAATCCTTCACGGCCGGTGCGCCCTCCCGCAGAATCCGGCGGGACAGGGCAATGGCAGCGGAATAGCCGGTGGCGTACTGGAAGACGTAGTAGTTGTAATAGAAGTGGGGAATCCGCGCCCACTCCATGGCGATGAAGTCGTCCACCACCATGTCCGGGCCGTAGTACAGCTCGTTCAGGCGCTTGTACTCGGCGCTCAGCACGTCCGCGGTCAGGGTCTGCCCCTGGGCTGCCATCTGTCCGATGTTCAGCTCGAACTCGGCGAACATGGTCTGCCGGTACAGCGTTCCCTTGAACTGGTCGAGGAAGTGGTTGATGAGGTACGCCCGCTCTTTTCTGTCCGTGGTTTTGCTCAGAAGATACTCCATCAGCAGCGCCTCGTTGCAGGTGGAGGCCACCTCCGCCACGAAGATCACGTAGTCCGCGTCAATGGGGTTCTGATGTTTGTTGGACAGGTAGGAATGGAGGGCATGACCCATTTCATGCGCCAGGGTGAACTGGCTGTCCAGTGTGCCGGTATAGTTCAGCAGGACGTAGGGATGCACCACCGTGCCGGCGGAGTAGGCGCCGCTGCGCTTGCCCTCATTCTGGTACACATCAATCCAGCGATGATCGAAGCCGTCCTTCAGGATGGCGCGGTAATCGTCGCCCAGGGGTGCCAGCGCATCATAGACGGTCTGCTTTGCCTGCTCATAGGGGATGCGCTTGTCCACGTCCTTGAGCAGGGGGGTGTACACGTCATAGAAATGCAGCTCCTCCACGCCCAGCAGCTTCTTGCGCAGACGGACATAGCGGTGCATTTTGTCCATGTTCTTGTGAACCGTCTCAATGAGGTTCTTGTAGACGGAGGTGGGAACGTTGGTGGCGTCCAGAGACGCTTCAAAGGCCGTGTCGTATTTCCGCGCCTCGGCGAAGAATTTCAGCTGCTTGTTCTGGGCGTTGAGAATGGCAGCAGCGGTGGTCTTGAAGTCGCCAAAAACGCCGTAGAGATTCTCGTAGGCGCTCCGGCGCAGTACCCGGTCGCCGCTTTCCTCCAAGCTGACGAAGGTTCCCTGGGTCAGAGGATGCTTGTTCCCGTCGGCGTCCACGGCGTCGGGGAACTTCATGTCCGCGTCGGTGAGGGAGCCGTAAATGGTGTCGGGCGCCTGGGACATTTCTCCCGCCGCCGCCAGCAGCTTTTCCTCCGCGGCGGAGAGGGTATGCGCCTTGCGGCGGCGCAGGTCTGTCAGGAAGCGGCGGTAGCGCTCCAATTCGGGGCAGTCCGCGTAAAACTGCGCCAGCTTTTCGTCGGAAATTGCCATGATCTCCGGAGTATCAAAGCTGCACGCCGCCCCCAGCGCCACCACGGTGCTCATAAATTTACCGGTCATCCCCTGGTAGGCGGCGTTCCGGGTGTCCTCATCCGCCCGGCGCATACAGTAATTGCCCAGCAGCTCCGCCTTGGCGTTGACCCGCTCCATGTTTTCCAGATAGGCATACAGCGTTTCGCCGCTCTCCCCCAGGCGTCCGGCAAAGGATGCCAGGGTCTTCCGGCTTTCCTCCAGGGTTGCCCGATCCGCTTCCCAGGCATCGTCGGTGGAGTACAGGTCTTCGATCGCCCATTTGTCCTCCGCCGGAATCTGGTCGCGGCTTGGGATTTTTTTGATTTCTTCCATAATTTATCCTCCTGATTTTTTCTACTATTATACCACACTATCCAAAAAAAGCAACGCCGCTTGCAATGATCGGCGAATTATGCTAAAGTAGCCTGCGGTGATGAAAATGAGGAGAGAACGCATTCGAGGCAGTCTGTGTTTGCTGCTGGGTACAACCATTTGGGGCTTTAGCTTTATCGCCCAGAGCGTGGGCATGGATCATATTGGCCCCTTTACCTTTCAGGCCGCGCGGTGCCTGCTTGCCGTGCTGTTTCTGATTCCCTGCGGGTTTTTGCTGGATGCCGGCAAGTGCAGCTTCCGGGAATCCGCAGCAAAATGGAAAGACCCGACGCTGTGGCGGGTGGGGCTGATCTGTGGGTGCGCCCTGTTCGTCGCATCCAGCTTGCAGCAGATCGGCATCGTCTACACCGACGCGGGAAAGGCGGGGTTCATCACCGCCATGTACATCGTGCTGGTGCCGGTGCTGGGGCTGTTTCTCGGGAAAAAGCCGCCCAAAACCACCTTTTTCAGCGTGGCGCTGGCGGTCGCCGGGCTGTATCTGCTCAGCTGCATGGGCGTTTCTCAGATCAACAAGGGCGACCTGTATCTGATGGGCTGTGCTCTGGCCTTTTCCGTGCAGATCACCTGCATTGACCGGCTGGCGGGAAATTTGGACGGTCTGCGCATGAACTGCATTCAGGCGCTGGTGGTTACGGTGCTTTCCCTGCCCTTTATTCTGCTGACGAAGGAATCCGTCAGTTTCTCCGCCATCGCCGCCTGCTGGTTTCCCCTGGTCTTTTCCGGTGTTCTGTCCATGGGCGTCGCCTACACGCTGCAAATCGTCGGTCAGAAGGATCTGGAGCCGACCACGGCGTCGCTGATCATGAGCTTGGAATCCGCTTTTTCCGCTCTGGGCGGCTGGCTGATCCTCCATCAAACCATGACAGCCTGGGAGCTGCTGGGCTGCGGCCTGATGTTTGCCGGTGTGGTTCTTTCCCAGCTTCCTGTGGGAATTTTCACAAAGAAAGCTTGACATAGCACAAAAATTGGGGCTGCCAATGGCAGCCCCAATTTTTCTGTTTACATTTCCTGCCGCCCTTCCAAGGCTCTGGAAAGCGTCACCTCGTCGGCGTATTCCAGCTGGCTGCCCACCGGCACGCCATAGGCAAGCCGGGTCACCCTGACCTCCATGGGTCGCAGCAGACGGGATATGTACATGGCCGTGGCCTCTCCCTCGGTGTCCGGGTTCGTCGCCATGATGACCTCTCTGACCTCTCCCCCGGCTACCCGGCGGAGAAGCTCCTTGATCCTGATGTCGTCCTGGGTCACATGGTTCAGGGGAGAAATAACGCCGTGAAGCACATGGTAAACGCCCCGGAATTCCCGGCTGCGCTCCATGGCGATGACATCCTTCGGCTCGGCCACAACGCAGATGACGCCCTTATCCCGGGTATCGTCGTCGCAGATGGGACATACCTCCCGATCGGTCAGATTCTGGCAGACGGGGCAGGTATGCACCTGTTTTTTTGCCTCCAGAATGGCGTTGGAAAATTCCTCCGCGTCCTCCATGGGCAGGCTCAGCACATGGAAGGCAAGTCTTTGCGCCGTTTTGCCGCCGATGCCCGGAAGCTTCGCAAACTGGTCGGCAAGATTTTGCAGCGCAGCGGGAAAAAACTGCATACTGACTCCTTAGAACAGGCCACCCAGATTCAGGCCGCCGGTGAGGCGGGACATGTTGTTCGCCGCCTCGGCATCCGCTGCCCGCATGGCCTCGTTGACTGCGGCAATGACCATGTCCTGGAGCATCTCCACATCGTCGGGGTCTACCGCTTCCGGCTTGATTTCGATGCCGACAACCTCATGCTTGCCGTTGACGGTGGCCGTGACCATGCCGCCGCCGGATGCCGCCGTGAAGGTCTTGGCCTCCTGCTCCGCCTGCATCCTGAGCATTTCCTGCTGCATCTTCTGCGCCTGCTTCATCATAGCCGCCTGATTCATTCCGCCGGGCATACCCCGGAATCCGCCTTTTGCCATATCATAATTCTCCTATCTTGAAAATTCACACGAAACCTATCGTTTAATCGTTACAATGTCGCTGTGCGCCCTGCCGAAATTCATCAGCTGCTCCATTCTGGGGTTCGCGGCGGGCTTCTCCGACATGTCCACCGTCACCGCCTTCAACGGGCGGGACAGCATGGCCGCCGCCTTCCGGGAGACGACCTCCAGAATTTCCGGCCTATCCAGCATCTGCGCCGTAAAACCGTTGCTGCACCGAAGCTCCAGCCTGTCCCCCACCAGCGCGCCCTGAACCGGCGCATTGGGGGTCACCACAAAAAATCCGGAAATGGGGGGCTTCAATTCCTTGCGAACCGCCGCCACCAAGTCCGACCAGAAGCCGACCGGGGCTTCGCTTTCCATCACCGGCGGCGTATCCTGCGCCGGGGGCGCGTCGGCATCGTCCGGCATGGGCGGGCGATCGTCGTCACAGGGTTCCTTCTCCGGCGCGGCCTTCTCCGTCTTCACGGGAGCCGCCGGGACGAACGCGCCGCTTTTCACCTGCTCTTCCAGCCGGGTGAGACGGGCGTTCAGGGCTTTGGTATCCAGGCTCAGCTCCGGCTGGCACAGCTCCACGATGCACAGCTCCGCATCCATGCGGCGGCTGGCGCTTCGGGTAAAGCCGGCCATCGTCTCCTGAAGCCGCTCCATCATGCGCACCAGCTCGGCACTGGTCAGCGCCTTCGTCAATTCCAGCGCTTCTCTGTCCGACGCCACGCCGGAAAGCATGGTAATTCCGGCGTTTCCGGCGGTTTTCAGCACCAGAAGATCCCGGGTCAGGCAGGCCATCTCATCCAGCATGGCGCCCAAATCCTTGCCCTCGGTATAGAGACGGTTGAACAGCTCCAAGGCGTTTTTCGTATCGTGGGCGGCAATATAGCCCATCATTTCCCCGCATTTCCGCTCCCCGGCAATGCCCAGGCAGGCGTATACCCGCTCCGCCGTCAGCTCTCCCGTGGTCGCGGAGGCGCACTGGTCGAGCAGACTCAGGCCGTCCCGCATTCCGCCGTCCGCCAGCCGGGCAATCACCCGCGCCGCGCCGTCGTCCAGGTCGATATTCTCCTGATAGGCAACGTATTGCAGCCGCGCCGCAATGTCCTCCTGGCTGATGCGCCGGAAGGAAAAGCGCTGGCACCGGGACAAAATCGTGGCCGGAACCTTATGAAGCTCCGTGGTTGCGAGAATGAACAGCAGATGCTCCGGCGGCTCCTCGATAATCTTCAGCAGCGCGTTAAAGGCCGAAATGGAGAGCATATGCACCTCGTCGATGATATACACCCGCATTTTCACCTGAGAAGGCGTATAAATGGCGTCGTCCCGCAGGTCGCGGACGTTGTCCACGCCGTTGTTGGAGGCGGCGTCGATCTCCAGCACGTCCATGCAGGAGCCGGAATCAATGGCCTTGCAGGCTTCGCAGACGTTGCATGGGTTGCCTCGGTCGGGATTCAGGCAGTTGACTGCCTTCGCCAGAATTTTGGCGCAGCTGGTCTTACCCGTGCCCCGGGAGCCGGTGAACAGGTACGCATGGCTCATTTTCCCGGTCATGATCTGGGTTTTCAGGGTCTGCGTCACCGCCATCTGTCCGGAAACGTCGTCAAAGGTCTGGGGGCGGTATTTGCGGTATAACGCCTGATAAGCCGACATTGTGCTTCTCCTCTCTGCAAGTCTAAGGCAGCACCGCACAATTGTGCCTGCGAGTCTCAGCCGTCTTTTTGCCCCACTTCTTCAGTTTGAAAAACGAGAAATACATACAGTATTCCTTCGTTTTCCAAACTTTGAATTGGGACAAAAATCCTGGCTGAGCCTCCTTGTCAAATTATGCGGTGTTGCCCTAAATCCGGGTATTTCCGATACGTCCTCCAGAATCTCCTGCGCAGAAGCGCATGGATGGCAGGAATGCTTCGTCTTATTTCCGGAGGTGGGAAATAATGAACAAAAATAAAGCTGAAAATTCGTTAATTCTGACACACAATATTCGACGATCAATGGTTGAATTTACGTGTTAAACGTGATATCTTCTTGTATTAAGAGGTTGGAAACGATTCCAATTCCCGCATTTCACCGGGAATCAGGTCTTTTAGCTACATTGTGGGGATGACGGGCAGGAAAATGACCGCTGCTTTTTTCTGCTTTCAGCCGTAAGCGCGGATTGGGAGGAAAGTCGGATGACGGATAAGGAACTGAGACGGTTAAGCCGGAGCGAGCTGCTGGAAATGCTGATTGCGCAGACGGAAGAAAGCCGTCAATTGAAAATCAGGCTGGAGCGTGCGGAGGCGCAGCTCCGGGATCGCAGAATTGCGGTTGAAAAAGCCGGTTCCCTTGCGGAGGCGGCGCTGCAGCTGAACCGTGTGTTTGAGGCCGCGGACAAAGCCGCGCAGCAATATCTGGAAAACGTGCGTCTTATGTCGGAAAAGGGAAGCGGAGAGTTATGAAGTCGAAATCGTGGAAATCTCCCGAGCCCCCGACTCTGGAACAGCTGGAGGCGGAGCTTGGCAGAGAAAAATACAAACGGCGGTATAAACGCGTTCTTCGCAGCACCGTCTATACGCTTGTGGTTGTTGCGGCTGTAGCCGTGCTGGTGGCTACCATCTGGATGCCCGTGCTGCAGATCTACGGGTCTTCCATGACGCCCACGCTGAATGAGGGGGACATTGTCCTCTCCGTCAAGGGCTCGGGCTTTGAACCCGGCGACCTGGTGGCGTTCTACCTGGGAAACAAGATTCTGGTGAAGCGCTGTATTGCCGGCCCCGGCCAATGGGTGGATATAGACGAAAACGGAAATGTATCCGTGGACGGAAGGCTGCTGGAGGAACCGTACCTGACGGAAAAGGCCCTTGGAGAATGTGACATTGCGCTGCCTTATCAGGTACCGGATAACCGTTACTTCTGTGTGGGCGATCACCGTTCCACCTCGGTGGATTCCCGCAGTACCGCGGTCGGCTGCATTTCCGATGAGCAAATCGTCGGAAGGATCGTATTCCGGGTCTGGCCTCTGCCGGACTTCGGCGCGTTGAAATAGGAAGGATGGTGAAGGGATATATGAAGTATGATGTTCTGCGGGATGCGGAAAAATACACGAAGGTGCATAAAAGGAAGCGCCTCCGGCATCGGGTAGTGACCGTGCTTGCCGGTGTGGTGGTATTCTGTACCACCTATGCGCTGATTCTGCCGGCGATCACACTGGAAAAGCAATGTGACATCCCGGAGCACACCCACACGGACGCCTGCTATGCGCAGGTGACGTCGGTTGAGAAAAGGGTTCCCGTGTGCAGCGCGAAGACGCTGGAAATTCATCGGCACACGGCGGACTGCTATGATGCCGACGGAAATCCAAGGTGCGGGTATGCCGATTTTGTGGTTCACAGCCATGATTCCCGCTGCTACGACGAAAAGGGAAGCCTCTGGTGTCCGCTTCCCGAGATTGAGGCACACCGGCACACGGAGGGCTGCTATGCCCTGCCGGAAGAACATACCCACGCGGGGGGCTGCTATACGTCGGTGCGGGGCGATCTGGTCTGTGGGGAGCATGTCCATACGGATGCCTGCTACACCGAGACCCCCGAGCTTGCCTGCGGCCTGGAAGAATCCGAGGAACACCGGCATGACGAGAACTGCTATAAGACGTCCTGGAAACTGACCTGCGACATCGACAGCGACCATAGTCATACCGATGCCTGCTATGAATGGGAGCAGGTTCTGAACTGCGACCTGCCCACGGATTCGGCGGAAGATGCTCAGCCGGTGCTGGTCTGCACGAAACCGGAGATCGTCCTCCACCGTCACACGTCCGACTGCTTTGACGCTGACGGCAATCTGATATGCGGACAGACCCAGATTCTGGAGCACCAGCACTCCGACGCCTGCTTTGAGACGGTGGCGGAGTCGGTGGACACCGGGACGCTGACCTGCACCGATACGGCGCACGTGCATACCGCCCGGTGCTACGGCACCTGGAAGCTGGTCTGCGGACAGGAAGAACACACCCACAGCGAAGCTTGCAAGCCGGAAGAAACAGTATTCTGCGGCAAGGACGCCCATACCCATGGGGAAGCCTGTCGGAATGAAAACGGGGAGCTGGTCTGCGGACAGGAAGAACACACCCACAGCGAGGCTTGCAAGCAGGAAGAAACGGTATTCTGCGGTAAGGACGCCCATACCCACGGGGAAGCCTGTCGGGATGAAAACGGGGAGCTGGTCTGCGGGACGGAGGAGCACACCCACAGTCTTGCCTGCCACGCGGACCCCGGCGCGGACGTGGAGACGGCGGAAACCTGGGAGCAGACCTTCGCGGGGGTGACGCTGACCGGGAATTGGCGGCAGGATACCCTTGCCATCGCCGAAACCCAGCTGGGCTATACCGAGAGTACGAAAAACTACGTTGTCGCGGAGGACGGCGAAACGGTTAAGGGCTACACCCGCTATGGCGCGTGGTGCGGGGAGCCTTACGGCGACTGGAACGTCATGTTCCTGACCTTCTGCCTGCATTACGCCGGGGGGGAGGGCGTCGACAGAGACTGCGGCGGCTGGGTCACGTCCTGGGCGGACGCCTTTGAACCGGCACAGTCCCACACCCCGGCGGCTGGAGATCTGGTGCTCTTTGACCGGGACGGGGACGGCACGGCCGACCGGGCGGGTCTGGTGGCGCAGATCACGGATTCCGGCTTCGCCGCCATGGAAGGCGACGCGGAGGACGCGGTGCGTCTGCTGACCTATGGGGCGGACGACCCCGGGATTCTGGGCTATATCAACCTGCCGGAGGGAGCGAAGGAATTCACCCTGACGGCGCAGACCGAAAACGGCATCACCGTGACCATCACCGGCGAGAGTGCCTCCCTGCCCTATCCGGCAAGGGAAATCACGGTAACGGTGACCGAGGTGACGGACGGGGAGCATCGGGCGATTCGCGATCAGATTTTGGGCGAAGAACAGGCCGAACCGGAGCGGAGCTACCTGCTGGACATCACCCTGTGGCACGGAGAGGAAGAGATCGAGCCAACCGGCTCCGTGACCGTGACCTTCAGCGGCATTGACACGGAGGGGCTTTACCCCAAGGTCTACCACATTGATACGAATGCCCAGACCGCCACGGACATGGAAGCGAAAACCGGAGAGAACGGCGACGTGACGATAGACACGGATCACTTCTCTTTGTATGAAGTACAGGCTCGATCCTTCCAAGATCTGTCCGGCTATATCGGGGACGCATTCATCAACGGCGGCAACTTTAAGCTGACCGACGATGCCTGGACGGCGGATGGGGATAATCGCGCGAATTTGAGCATTTCGAAGGACACTACCATCGATTTGAACGGGCATACCCTGACGATCAGCAAGGCCAGTCAGTGCTTTGATGTGCACAACGGTGCGAAGCTTACCATTATGGACTCGTCCGACAGGATTCAGGATACCGAATCTACGGTCACTGGAAACGTGTACGGCAATAAGGCGATACTGGAAAATGATACCCTGACGTATTACATCACAGAATCCACACCCAATGCCACCGGCACCACGGAAACACTGAAAAAGCATGAAGTCCCCCTCGCCAACGCAGGAAAGATTCTGTGTGGGGAGGCTTCTGAACAGGTGATTCTGGTCAAGGGTACACTGGAACTACAGAGCGGTGTCCTCCAGAACACCGGCGGCAAACATATTGTCTACATGGAGGGCGGAACGCTGGACGTAAATGGCGGCTATATTGTGGGCGGCGGCAGTGACAACACGCCCGGCGGCGGTATTTACATCAACAGCGGAAAGGTGAATATCCAGGGCGGTGTTGTTGCGGCCAACCGCGGCCGTTCCGGCGGCGGTATCTACGTCAACAGCGGAGAGTTGAACATCTCCGACGGTGCGGTGACGGGCAATGAGGTCATCAAGGGACACGAAGACAACGGCGGCGGTATCTATGTCAACAGCGGTACGCTGACTCTGTCCGGCGGTTATGTGACCAACAACTATAAGGCATGCGACTGCAACGACTGCCAGAACGATGTGAACAACAAGCACGGCGGCGGCGGCATCGCTCTGGCGAACAGTTCCGTTATGAATATGACCGGCGGCTATGTCACCGGCAACTATTCCGGTCTGGCAGGGGGCGGCATTTACGCGGGCTTCTGGGATTGTAGAGTCACATTTACCATGAGCGGCGGAACCATTGCCGGCAACTGCGCCGAACTGGGCGAGGGCGGCGGTCTTCGTATCGCCGGCGGCACCAACGGCGTGATTCAGGCAACGAACAAGGTATACATTACCAATAACATAACGAATTCCAACAATGACTGGGGCGGCGGCGGTATCTTTGTTCAGGCGGAAGGCAACCTGAACATTACCAATGCTCTGATCACGGCCAACACTGCGGGCGGTTATGGAGGCGGCGTGGCGGCCTGCCCCACCGGCGAGACGTTGATCACGCATACCGAAGGCGCGGCGATTTACGAAAATTCCGATAGTGGGGTGAATATGTCCGACGGAGGAAACGGCAAGAATGATGATTCAACGGTCGCCAAAGTCAACGACACCTTTCGCCTCAACGGACACCAGGACTATTTCTGCGTGCGCAAAGGTGGCAACGCCCCGATTTCTCTGGTTACTGGTCAGATGCTAGGCGGCGGCGCGGCGAACTGGACTGGTTCCAGTGACGGAACATACATCACAATCAGCAAAACCGGCTATGCCACAGCCAATTACCTCTTTGGCCTTGCCGCAGACCCTGATTCGGAGGCCGTTGCCGCGGCGAAGGGTGCTGCCAGAGTGATTATCACCGGCAACCATTCCAACATCCATGGCGGCGGCATCATGACCAACGGAGGTCTGATTCTTGGCAGGAAAGAGGAAATTGTGACGGCCACCCCTGCGCTGGACATTATCGGCACCAAGGCACTGACCAAGGACGGCGTAGAGCAGCACGAGGGACTGAACTTCCAGTTTAAGTTAACAGACAGTGAGGGGCAGGAAGTCGGAACGGCAACATCCGATGCTGCTACCGGACAATTTACGATTTCGCCCAACGTGCAGTATACCAAGGCCGGAACCTATACCTATAAGCTCAGCGAGGTCAAGGGCGATCGAGCCGGTATCACCTACGATAAGAACGTACATACAATCCAGGTGACAATTGAGGAAAAAACCGTTTCCCTTTTGGGCGTGACGTTCAAAAGCTACAATGTGTCCTCCGTCAAGCTTAACGGCAGCGAAAGCGGCGGTTCCTCCGGCTCCGGGGGAGATTCCCAGACGACGGGTATCTTCAAGGTTCGCTTTCAGAACACGAATAACTGGGAGAAAGTGTACATGCACGTATGGGGCGATTCGAATAATCAGATTACAGCAACAACATGGCCGGGAATAGAGATGACAAAGGAGTCGGATGACTATTACTATCACGACTTTGAAGTTACCGGAACGGGTACATACAGCTGCATCATCCACAATAATTGTTCGGATGGTTCGGATAAGCGAACAGGGAATATTGAAAATATCCCTTACGAACCGGGAGGAGTAGCTGTGTTCAACGCGAATGGAATCGTGTCGAACACCGCTGCCGGCGGCTCTTCGGGGTCGGGCGATGCGGTTGGGCAGGGGAGCAATTCGGACGGGTCTTACACCCTGACCATCCCGGGAGACGCCTTTACCAACACCATGACGACCCAGCTGAATCTGCAAATCGTGAAGACGGACAGCGTGGACGCCGAGAAAAAGCTGGAAGGCGCAAAGTTCACCCTGAAAGAACAGGGGAAAGATACCTCCGTGGAGGCCACCACCAAAGAGGACGGCATCGCGCTCTTTTCCGGCATCCGGCGCAATACCACCTACTATCTGTATGAGACGCAGGCGCCGTCAAATTACATGACGGCAGGGCCCTGGATTCTGGAGGTCGGGGACGAGGACGCGACGCTTTACCCGGCCACGGAGAACCCGGACGGAACGCTGACACAAACCGGGGAAACCGGAACAACCCTGACCGTCAGCGGCACCGACCCGAAGGTGCTTTCGGTCACCATCCGCGACATTTCCTGGGGCTATAAGCTTCCCGACACCGGCGGAGCCGGGACAACCTCTTATACCGCAGGCGGCCTGACGCTGATCCTCGGCGCGGCGACCCTGTTGTATATCCATTGCAAGCGTCGAAAGGAGGATGAGGCATCTTCCTGATACGCGGAAAGCCACCATTCAAATTCAAAATGATGATGAAAGAAGGAGCACAAAAAATGAAACACGCAAGAAAACTCGCCAGTCTCCTGCTGGCACTGGTCATGGTCTTCGCCCTGGCCACCACAGCCTTTGCCCAAGATGTAACGCTTACGAATGGCGAAGGCTCCATTACCATTTCCAACGCCGCAAAGGGCGAAACCTACACCATCTACAAGCTGTTTGACGCGACCGTGAGCGCGGACCACACCAGTATCGCTTACACCGGCACTGTTCCCGCAGACCTGGCTGATTATTTCACTGCGGATGGTAATGGCTATATCAGCGCCACTGAAGCGGCCAAAGATGGGGAGAATATGAGTGAGGGGCTGAAAACTGCCCTGACGGCTTGGACGGCAAAGGCAACATCCACTGCAACGGCCAAAAGTGACGGCACAGCCCTGACCTTTAAAGGACTAGCTTATGGCTATTATGTTGTGACTACTACTCAGGGTAAACAGGTTATCAGCGTCGATTCAACAATGCCAAATGCTAAGATTGTTGACAAGAATAGTTCTACACCTAGTGACTTGAAAAAAACGGCCACTGGTACTGCCGCTGATAAAAGTGTCTCCATTGGCGACACGGTCACTTATACCGTTAGTTTCAAGACCTCCAATTATGATGGCGCTGGTAAGGATGCAAAGGAAATCGTTTCCTATACCATCGAGGATACCCTGCCCGATTTCCTGTCCAATGTGACTGTCACCAGGATCATTGTAGACAATGATGGCAACGACACGACCACCGATGACCAGGATGATGTCACTGCCCCGTTTACTAATAAGAAGATCGTCATTGACTGGTATGACGAGGGGAAGAGCCAGTTCAAGTATAACAATGGTGCTACCGTCACCATCACCTACACCGCTAAAGTAACTGACAAGGCCGTCATTGATGGCAATGGCAACACCAACAAGGTCACTGTAACGTGGACTACTAAGGGCAGTGATCAGCCTGATCCCAACAAGAAGATAGATACTGAAGAAACCATCTTCACCTATGCCATTGCGTTGAAGAAGGTCAACAATGAGGGCAAAGCTCTGTCCGGCGCTATCTTCGAGTTCCCGTTCTATGTGAAGTCTACTCCTGACGCCAACGGCGCTTACATCTATGCCGGTATCGACTCTGCCGAAGGTCTTACGAAGCAGATCACCACACCTCCCGACGGCGTGATCGTTGTGAAGGGTGTTAAAACCGGTAGCTATGATATTAAGGAGATCAAAGCTCCTGACGGCTATAACCGGCTGACTACCTCTGTCATTGTCAATGCTACCAAGACCAGTGAAACCACCACGAGTAAGACCGTGTATCTGGACGAAAACGGCGATCCCACTGATGAGATTACTGAAACTGTGGTTAAGGTCGAACTTGCGAACATCGCCGCAACCGCCGTTGTTGTTGTCAACAAGGCCGGTACCGAGCTGCCCTCCACCGGCGGCATGGGCACCACCGTCTTCTATGTACTGGGCGCTGTCCTGGTGCTGGGCGCGGTCGTCCTGCTGGTCACCAAGAAGCGCATGAGCGATGCCAATCGTTAATTCCTGAGAGTACACACCCCTTAATTCCGCTTTCTTAACCATAAGTTCTGTGCCGGGGAGCGCCCCTCCCCGGCACACAGCCACAAGGAGAACCCTGTATGCGAAAACATCTGTCAACCATTGTGTTACTTTTCATATTGCTTATAGGGCTGTCCCTGCTGCTGTACCCCACCGTCAGTGACTACTGGAACTCCTTCCACCAGACCAAGGCCATTACCACCTACGCCGAAAACGTGGCCGCTCTCGACAACGCCAGCTATGACGCCATCTGGGACGCCGCCCGGCAGTATAACCGGAACCTGTGTAGTCGCAGCAACAGCTTCCTCCTCTCCCAGGAGCAGAAGGCCGAATACGAAAGCCTGCTGGACATATCCGGTCAGGGGGTCATGGGCTATATCGAAATTCCCGAAATTGACGTGAGCCTGCCCATCTACCACGGCACGGAGGATCCCGTCCTGCAAGTAGCCGTCGGCCATCTGGAATGGTCCAGCCTGCCGGTAGGCGGGGAGAGCACCCACTGCGTCCTCTCCGGTCACCGGGGTCTGCCCAGCGCCAAGCTGTTCACCAACCTGGACAAGCTCCGGGAGGGGGATACCTTCCTCCTGCGGGTGCTGGATGAGATCCTGACCTATGAGGTGGATCAAATCCTCATTGTGGAGCCTCAGGATACCGCCGCGCTGGAAATCACGGAGGGGGAGGACTACTGCACCCTGGTGACCTGCACCCCCTACGGCATCAATACCCACCGGCTGCTGGTTCGCGGACACCGCATCGACAATATCGAGGAAGTCAAAACCGTGCGGGTCACCGCCGACGCCGTCCAGATCGAGCCAATGCTGGTGGCGCCCGTCGTGGCGGTCCCCATGCTGCTGATTCTGCTGATCCTTCTGCTGCTGCCCAGGCGCAGAAAGAAATAGGAGGTTTTTTCATGAGAAAGCATGTTATTTCCGGCCTGCTGGCGCTGCTTTTCCTGCTTGCTCTGCCCCTGTCCGCCGCCGCCCACGCGGTTCCGGACGAGAGCCGGAACGGCCATTGCAGCATCACCGTCTCCATGACCTACAAGGGAAAAGCCGTCCGCGGCGGCACGCTTGCCCTGTACAGGGTGGGCGACGTGGCGGAGGACGACGGCAACTACAGCTTCGTCCCCGTGGAAGAAATTCAGGCAGACATTCCCGAATTCGGCGACATCGAGTCCCCGGATCTGGCGGGGCGGCTGGCGGCGCTGGAAGGGAAGCTGACTCCCGTCACCTCCAATCCCGTGACCGTCGATAAGGACGGCAGCGCAGCCTTTTCCGACCTGACCTTCGGCCTGTATCTGGTGGTGCAGAAAACCGCCGCCTCCGGCTACGGGAAAACCGCTCCCTTCCTGGTGAGCGTGCCTTACCTCTACCGGGACGAATATCAATACGACGTGACCAGCCAGCCCAAGACCGATCTGGAACGGGAGGTCAAGCCCACTGCGCCTCCCTCTTCCGGCGGCGGCGGGAAAAAGCTTCCCCAGACCGGGCAGCTGTGGTGGCCGGTGCCGGTGCTGGCCTGTGCGGGGCTTGGCTGCATCGCCGTGGGTCTGTTCCGCCGCCGGGAGGCCAAGGATGAAGGCTAACCGGGGAACCGTCTGGATCAATGCGGGGCTGCTGCTGATTGCGGCGGCCCTGTTCCTTTCGGCTTACAATGAACGGGAGTCCCACGAAGCCCGGGACTCCGCCCGGCAGGTCATTGCTCAGCTGTGCGATGCGCTCCCCACGGAAGCAGACGAGGCCGAACCCACGACCGTTCCGGAATCCCAGCCGGATGTCCGGCGGGAGATGCCGGTGAAGACCATCAACGGCCGGGACTACATCGGCGTGCTGAGCATTCCGTCGCTGGAGCTGGAGCTGCCGGTGATCAGCCAGTGGGACTATCCCGCATTGAAGGTTGCCCCCTGCCGGTATTCAGGCTCCTTGTATCAGGACAACCTGATCATCTGCGCCCACAACTATGCGTCCCATTTCGGAAAGCTGAAGGAGCTCCAACCCGGGGACATCGTCCTGTTTACGGATATGGATGAGCATGTGGTGACCTTCCGGATGGTGGAACGGGAGACGCTGAACCCCATGGACGCGGAGGGAATGGAAGCAGGGGACTGGGATCTGACGCTGTTTACCTGCACCATCGGCGGACAGACCCGTGTGACGATCCGGCTGGAACGGGTGGAGGTATTCCGGAACCCCGAAACGGAGGAACCCGGCAAATAAACGCACAATCCGGAAAAGGCCTTCGGCGAGAAACTTAAGGGAGGTAGCAACCGTGAAAAGGGCGTTTTCCGCATGGCTGACCGTCTGCCTGCTGGCCGGGTGCCTGGCCGGGTGCGGCGGGAAGAAGCGGGTCGTCACCTCGGACACGCTGTATGTTCCGAGGATTGAGGGCATGACCGAAGCTTTTATTCTGGGCATGGACGCCTCCATCGTGCCGTCGCTGGAGGCGGGCGGCGTCCGGTACTATGACTTTGACGGTAAGGAGAAGGACGTTTTTGAGATCCTTTCCGAAAACGGGATCAACTACATCCGGGTTCGGGTGTGGGTGGATCCCTACGACGGCTCCGGCCGGGGCTACGGCGGCGGAAACTGCGACATCGGCACCGCCCTTGCCATCGGCAAGCGAGCCACCCGGTACGGCATGAAGCTTCTGGTCGATTTTCACTATTCCGATTTCTGGGCCGATCCCGGTAAGCAGATGGTTCCCAAAGCGTGGGTCGGTATGGAAATCGACGAAAAGGCCGATGCCCTGAACCGCTACACCACGGACTGCCTTCGGCAGCTGAAGGACGCCAGGGTGGACGTAGGCATGGTGCAGCTGGGCAATGAGACCAACGGCAGTCTCTGCGGGGAAACCGCCTGGGGGAACATCTGCCAGCTGATGGAGGCCGGCTCCCGAGCCGTCCGGGCAATTTTCCCGGAGGCGCTGGTGGCCGTTCACTTCACGAATCCGGAGAACGCCGACGCCATGCGCTTCTACGGGAAAACGCTGGACGATTTCCGACTGGACTACGATGTATTCGCCACCTCCTACTACCCTTACTGGCATGGGACGCCGGAGAATCTCGCCGCCGTGCTCTCTCAGGTTGCCGAAGCTTACGGCAAGCAGGTCATGGTAGCGGAAACCTCCTACGCCTACACCCCGGAGGATGCGGATTTCTTCGGCAATACCATCGGCGAGGGCGGCAGCTATGCCAAACCCTATCCCCTTACCGTACAGGGACAGGCCGATGCCGTGGCGGACGTTGTCCGTACAATGGCAGAGGACACGACAAACGGCATCGGTGTCTTCTACTGGGAGGGCGCATGGATCAGCGCCGGAGGCGGCAGCCGGGCGGAAAACAGCCGGAAATGGGAGCAGTACGGCTCCGGCTGGGCCAGCTCCTACGCCGCCTCCTACGACCCGGAGGACGCGGGCAAATACTACGGCGGCAGCGCCGTGGACAATCAGGCGTTTTTTGACAGCACGGGGCGCGCGCTGGAATCCCTGAAGGTATTCTCCCTCCTCCGGACGGGAACCCACTGATACTAGTTTTCAATAAAACGGTTAAAAACCGTTTTATTCGGCTGCTGTTTCAGCAGCCAGCGGCGTAGCCGCAAAAAACGTAAGTCCATACATTTCTCGCCGCTACCGGCGGCCTGCGAAGGATTCGCAGGATGAAATGGTGTTAACCATTTTATCGAGAAATAGGATAACAAAGGCGGAAGGTGGGAAAATCATGACGTTTTACGAAAAAATGCGGCTTGTCTGCCTGTGTATCCCCCGTGGGAAGGTCGCGACCTACGGGCAGATCGCCATGCTCTGCGGCAAGCCCGGAAATTCCAGACAGGTGGGCTACGGACTGCGGGAAAATCTGGCCGGGGCGGATATCCCCGCCTTTCGCGTGGTCAACGGCAAGGGCGAGCTGAGCGGGGCGCAGCATTTTCTCGTTTCCGATTTGCAGCGCACGCTTCTGGCGGAGGACGGCGTTCCCACGTACTGGAATGGCCGCTGCTGGCAGGTGGATCTGAAAAAATACGGCTGGGAAACGTCCCGGGCCGACGCGGCGGCCTTTGAAAGAGCCTTCTCGACCCCGGAAGATCACTTGGACTTGTAGTCCTTCATTTCCGGAATCGCCCCGCCGGACACCGCCCAGAGATACAGGCTGGCTACGCTGCAATAGGGGCTGAACCGGCGGCGGTATTTTTCGAACAGCGCCCGGTCAATTTCCCGATGGTGATAGACCATCCGCAATCCCCGCTGAATAGCAAGGTCGTCATAGCTGAAAATATCGGGGCGCTGCAAACAAAACAGCAGAATCATCTCCGCCGTCCACACGCCGATTCCCTTCAGCGCCCGCAGAGCCTCGATAGCGTCTTTGTCGGACATCCGCTCCACGGCGTCCAGATCGAAAGCGCCGGTGTGGACTTTTTCGGCAAAATCCGTGATATACTCCGCCTTGCGGAAGGTCATGCCCAGGGCTTGCAGCCTGGGAACGCCCGCCGAAAGAATGGTCTCGGCGTTCACGTCTCCCAGGGCGTCCTGCATCCGCTGCCAGATGGTCGCCTGGGCTTTCGTGGAGATCTGCTGGCCGATGATGTGGTGGATGACGGAAGAAAAAAGGTCGGTGTCTACAGCGCGGTCGATGTGGCCGATTTGGTCAATAACCGCGCAGAGCCGCTTGTCTTTCCGGCGCAGATAGTTAACCTCTGTTTCTCCATATGAAAAATACATGTCCCTCACCTTCTTCATATCATGATACCGCAAACTGCGAGAGAATGCCACAAAAAATTTTGGGGAAGCTGCAACATTTCCCCTTGCCCGGCTGTATACAGGATAGAACGGCGGAAATGCCGGGAAAAAGAAAGGAATGTTCTGATTATGGAAAAGTTTATTGCTGTTATTTTGAGCTTTGTAATGGCGCTGGCCATCGTGGGATGCAGCGGAAAAGCCGACGCTCCCGCGCCCACTACCCACAAGGGTGATACCTCCTACACTGCGGACGGCACCGTCATTCCCGGAAGCGACCCCAAGACCTGGGGGCCAGCGGAAGACGGCGAAAACATCCAAATTCCCAACCCCTGGCAGGAATGCACCAGCCTGGAAGAGGCGGGCAAGCTCGCCGGCTTCTCCTTCACCGCACCCCAGACCGTGGACGGCTACACGGAGTGTTACATTGCGGCCATCGAAAACGAAATTGCCCAGGTGATTTTCAGCAACGGCAACGATTCCGAACTGTATTTCCGCAAGGGAGCAGGCGGCGACGACATCAGCGGCGACTGCAACACCTATACTACCATCGAAGAGCAGACCGTCGACGGCCACACCGTCCTTTGCAAAGGAAACGATGGCCTGATCTACACCGCAACATGGACGGACGGCGAGTATTCCTACGCGGTAATGTGCGATGCCGGTATGAGCGTCGGGCAGCTGACCGCCTGGGTGGAGACGCTGGCCTGAAACCCAGCCTGAATTTTGGAAGAAAGGAACCTTTGGAATGGAAGCAATTGCAATTCCCATGCCCCTGTGGTGGCGGCTTTTGGGGCGGCTGTATGCCTTTGCGGTGCGGCTGATTCCCCGGGAAAAGCAGCAGACCCGGGCAAGCGACCGCGCCGACCAGATGGCGGCGGATGCGCTGGACACCTACGGAAACGCGATTCTGCGCTGTGCCTACAGTTATCTGCACAACATGGCGGACGCGGAGGAAGTCTTGCAGGACACGCTTCTGAAGCTTCTGACCGCCGCCCCCACCTTTGAAAGCGAGGAGCATAAAAAGGCATGGCTCCTGCGCGTGGCAGCGAACCTGAGCAAGAACCGCATTGAGTACAACGCTCTCCGGGACTCAGACGAGCTGAGCGAGAGAATAGCGGAAGAAGGGCGGGAAGACCTGTCCTTCGTCTGGGACGCGGTGAAGGAGCTGCCGGTACAGTTCCGGGAGGTGATCCACCTGCACTATTACGAGGGCTATTCCACGGAGGAGATCGCAAAGATTCTGGGGCGGAATCCCTCCACCGTCCGTTCCGACCTTCGCCGGGGCAGGGAAAAGCTGAAAACCATTCTGAAGGAGGCCTACGACTTTGAAGTATGAGGAAATCATGGACAAAATCCAGCTGACGCCGGAAATGCGGCGGCGAGTCCTGCGCAATGTGGAAGTAAAACAGGCGAAGCAGAAGAAACGCCAATTGACCCAGCGGCTGTTTACCCTGGCGGCCTGCCTTGCCATCGTGGTAGGCTGCTGGTATGTCTGGAAGCCGAAGCAGTTAGACCCCCTGGAGCAAGGAATGATGGCGGTTGCCCAGATTGACACCGTGGACAGCCTGGAAGCGCTGACCGAGAAAACGGGGATTCCTCTGAACGAACTGACGGGCGTTCCCTTTACGGTGGAGCGCACGGAATACGTGTCTTATTGGGGCAACCTGGCGAAAATCCAATATTTCGGCGATACCGACAGCCTGTGCTACCGCAAATCCCCCGGAACGGAGGATAATTCCGGTGATTATACTGTATACGCCCAGGAGGAAACGCTGGAAATCTCCGGCAACGCCGTGACCCTCAAGGGCAACGACGGCGCATACAGTCTGGCCATCTGGACGGACGGAAGCTACGCCTACTCCATTTCCGTGACGAACCCGCTTTCCGAGGATGCGTTCCGGACGCTGATCGAGGAAAACGTTTGATACTAAACGGTTAAAAACCGTTTTATTCGGCTGCTGTTTCAGCAGCTGGCGGCCTGCGAAGGATTCGCAGGAAAAAATGGTTAACACCATTTTATCGAGAAATAGTATGAGGGCGGGGAAATCCCCGCCCTCTGTCTGTAAACGGCCAGTCCCCAGACTGACCCCAACGTATTTATGCTATCACAAGCGAGCTGAGATGTCAACATTTTACTGGTCAAAATGCCGCAATTCTATGTTATGCAGTAAATAAAGCAGTATATTTTATGCAAAATTCCGGGTTGCATTCTGGGAGAATTCATGTTACTTTATAGACACAAAGAGGTGATACCAATGTACAGGTAAATCTTCTTAGAGGCGTCGGCTTCCCGAGGTAAAGCTCCCGATTACATAGGATCTTCGAGGAAAAAAGAAAGGAATTTGAACGGGAGGAATTCCAAATCTATATGGCGGAACGTCGGCGTCTACTCCGCAGAAAGAGAGGTTAACCAACAGATGTTAGATAATAAGAGTGAACAGAAATGACCCTTGGCTGCAAAAAAACGTGCTGATCACAAGGCATGGCAGTCAAGGGTCATTTCACTTTTCCCGCGCCCGGTGGGGGCGCTTTTTTGCTGCTCCGGATTGACAATTTTGACGAAAACGTGGTATCATAGCCTTGTCCGAAACGCCATTTACAGGAGTGCCTATGCAGATACAAACGAAGAAATTGGCCGGGCTGACCGGGAATCAGCTCAAGCTTCTGGCCCTGATCGCCATGACCTGCGACCATGTGGGATTGCAGCTGCTGCCCCAATTTATCATTCTGCGGATCATCGGACGGCTGGCCGCGCCGCTTTTTGCTTACATGATCGCCGAGGGCTGCCGCTATACCCATAACCGGGGACGGTATCTGGGGAGACTTCTGGGCATGACCGCGCTGTGCCAGATCGCCTATTTTGCCGCCATGCGCTCGCTCTACCAGTGCATTTTCGTGACCTTTTCCCTGTCCGTCTGCCTGATTTACGCGCTGGACAGCGCCCTTCGCCGCCGAACGCCCGCGTCGGTACTGATCGCTGCCGCCGCCCTTGCCGCCGCAGTTTTTATCACCGTGGGACTGCCCCGGATTTTGATTCACACGGACTTCGACGTGGATTACGGTCTTTGGGGCGTGATGCTGCCGGTGCTGGTGTATTTTGGCAGGGGAAAATGGGAGAAACTGGCGCTGTTTGCCGTCGGCGTCAGCCTGTTGGGGCTGCATTACGGTGGAATCCAGTGGTGGGGACTTCTGAGCGTTCCCCTTCTGGCGCTGTACAACGGTCAAAAAGGCAGGCGGAACATTGGCCCGCTGTTCTACTGGTACTACCCTGCCCATCTGGTCGTAATTTACGGCCTGAGTCTGTTGCTGGCACAGGCCGGATAATACGATTTCTTCATAAAATGATTTCATCATTTTATTTAAGCCGTTACACGGCAGACCGC